>ERZ857998.1837-NODE-1837-length-22169-cov-9.745998_pt1 | contig 22169 bp, 21 predicted proteins | sample MGYA00519954_ERZ857998 | MGnify/ENA primary metagenome ERZ857998 (study PRJEB31778, sample SAMEA3449424) | human gut metagenome | biome: human gut; feature: human-associated habitat; material: faeces | place: United Kingdom | collected 2010/2012 ...
GAATGGCAGGCACGACCAGGTCGGTCAGGTCTATGCCGAGATCGCCCGCTGGGTGGAGCAGAACGGCTGCCGCATAAAGGGGCCGATGTTCAACATCTACCATGTCTCCCCGGCCATGGACCCCAACCCCGACCACTGGGTCACCGAGGTCTGTGTGCCGCTGGCAGAATAAACGGGAAGGAGGGGAAACGATGCCGTTCGATTTTAAAAAGGAACCGTTGTACCGGGCCGGCCGGCAGCCGCAGATTGTGCAGGTGCCGCCCTGCAGCTATCTGGCTGTCCGCGGGCAGGGCGACCCCAACCAGCTGCAGGGGAGCTATCAGCAGGCAATCTCCATCCTTTACGCCGTGGCCTACACGCTGAAAATGAGTCCCAAAAGCGGGTATGCCATCGCGGGCTTTTTCGACTATGTTGTTCCTCCTCTGGAGGGTTTCTGGTGGCAGGAGGCAGCGAAAATTTCCCTCAGGGACAAGTCGGCCTTTCACTGGATTTCGGTGCTGCGTCTGCCCGATTTTGTCCGGCGGGAGGATTTTGAGTGGGCTGTCCGGACAGCGGAGCGCAAGAAGAAGCTCGAGGGCAACGCCGCCCAGGCCGTGCAGCACATGATCGACCACTGCGAGGGCATCATCATCTGAGGGGGAGGGGAAACCTATGAAACTTGCCATTCTCTCCGACACCCACGGCCTGCTGCGGCCGGAGGTCACGGAGCATCTAAAGACCGCCGACGCCATCCTCCATGGCGGAGATATCAACAGGCAGAGCATCGTGGATGAGCTGCGGCAGTATGCGCCGCTGTACATCGTCCGGGGCAACAACGACAAGGACTGGGCGGAGGCCATCCCGCACGATCTCACCGTTACCCTCGAGGGCGTGCGGTTTTACATGGTGCACAACAAGAAGGACGTGCCCGCGGACCTGGCCGGGGCGGACGTGGTGGTGTTCGGCCACTCCCACAAGTACGTGCAGGAAGAGAAAGACGGTGTCCTCTGGCTCAACCCGGGCTCCTGCGGCCCTCGGCGGTTCCATCAGGAGATCACCATGATGACGGCGGAGGCGGAGGATGGGAAGATCCGGGTGGAGAAGGTCATCATCCCCCACGGGACGGCGTGAGAACGGCGGGAAGACTGCTTCTCACCGGCGGGTCCGCCGTCTGCGGGGGGGGGGCGGGGCCCCCCCCCGGGCGGGGGAGGGGACAGGGCATTGACAACCGCCTGGCACAGGCAGTTCTGCCCTGAGATGGGGGCCGGCTTTGGCGGCGCACCGGGGATGCGGCGGCTCAAACAGACTCCGCCGGGCCGGAGTTCCGGAGCGTGCCGCTGCGGCGGCCCGCTTGCTGAAAGCCGGGGAACCGGCAGTGTATTCGAATTCTTGCAGACCTCACAGCTGCACACAAGCCGGCGCGGCCTGAAATCACTTGATTTCAGGCCGCGCTTCTCTGTCCATAGCGGGGGGCCTTCCATACGCCGCCGTGCATACTGTGCGGCCCCGGGGCTTCAGCCCACGATGCGCAGGAGCTCATCCAAGTCACGGACGGCGCCGCACATCACCTCTCCGCCGCTGACCGCGGCGAAGTGTGCGCGGGCGCACTGGAGTTTCGCCGCCTCCACGCCCTGGGGCTGTGGGGCCTTGCCGCTGGTCTCTGCCACGAAATAGACGGGATCCCCTGCGCGGTCCCGCAGGGCGATGGCCCAGTCGGGCGTGTACCGCCCCACCGGGGTGGGAATGAAGAAGGACTTGGGAAGTCGGACATATAATCTGACCGCCTCGCTGGCCTCCAGCGCCTCGGCAAAGGCCCGTTCCCTGTCGGTGTCACAGATCACATAGTCTGAGATCGAATGGGCGGCGGGCACGGCGGTGCACCCCAGCCTGCCCCGGCGGACGGCATTGGTGAAGCGGCGTCATACGACGCGTCCAGCCGGTGGTATGTGATGTGCCGGACGACGGCGGCCGCCTTCTCCTGGTTGATGAGCCTGGAGGCCTGGAGGAGGAAATCCTCCGGATTCAGGCGGAACATGGCAAATGTCTCAGGGGCTATGCCTTGGAGAATGGCTGCCGCAGTGGTACGGGTCAGGCCGGTTTCCTCCACCAGCCTGCCCACCAGGTCATAGCGTACACCGCCCGGCGCCGGGGGACCGGCGGCCTGCACACGGCTTTCCCTGCGGCGGAAGGCCCGGCCCTGAAGCAGCTGCTCCCGGGACTGCAGCTGCGTCGCCTGCTCGCCATACACCGTCCGGACAGAGACGGGGGTCACCTGTAGATGCGCGTCCAGAGCCTGGATGACGTTCCCGATCAGCTCCCGGGTGTCAAAGGAGACGGTGTAGAAGGACTTGGGGCCGACCCGCGCCCAAAGGGAGCGGAACGCCTCGGTCTGCAGCTTCTCCGGGTCCGCCCGGGCGGTGACGTTGCCGCCGTGGGCGTTCTCCGCGGGGATGGCCCGGGGGGTATAGACGCCGGAGAGGACTTGCGCCACGGCGGCGCTGAGGTCCTGAAGGCTTCCGCCCAGCCGGACGGCACCTCGGTCCCGGTCCGCAAAGAAGCTGCCGGTGAGGACGCGGTCCTTCACATAGCCCTGTTTCCGGAGGGCGGCGCAGATCTCCTCCGCCAGCTCCCGCGTCACCCGGACCCGTGCCCCGGTGGTGCCAGTGAGGAGCCTGCCGGCAAACAGGCCCAGCAGCAGAGTGCCAGCCGCCAGTCTGCGAATAGGCGTAGGTCGTCCCAGTATTCGGAACGCGCCTCTGCGGAACGGTCGGCAGCGGAGGCGCCTCAGCGCGCCGCACGGCAATCAGCAGCAAAGCAAGCACAGCAGACCGCAGGCGAAGCGCGGCGTGCAACGATCAGAACAGCAGACAGAGCGGTGAAAGCGCCTAAGCAGGCGTCAAAGGCGGCAGCTAAAACTGCGGAAAAGACAGCCAAAGCAATCAAGACGGCGGAGAAAGCGTCCGTCAAAACCGCACAAGCCGCAGGGAAAGCAACGGCGGAAGGTACACAGGCTGCGGCACGTGGCGCACAAGCGGCAGCTCGCGCAGCTGCGCAAGCTGCCCGCGTTGCCGCAAAGGTAATGGTTACCGTAGCAAAAGCCGTGGCAAAGGCGGCAGTAGCTATGGCAAAAGCGGTAGCTGCCGCTGCCAAGGCGCTTGTCGCATGGATTGCGGCAGGCGGTTGGGTGGTCGTGCTCATCATTATTGCCGTTGGCGCTGTCGCTGCCATCCTATGTTCGGCATTCGGCGTGTTCTTCTCAGATGAGGCAGACCCCGGCAAGCTCAAAGCTGCCATTGTGGAAATCAATACTGATTTCAGCAACGACCTGCAAGCCCAGATCGACAGCCTGTCAGCCGGTGGATATGACGCCGTGAACGTGATATATGAGGGCGACTTTGATGGTGATTCCTTCATGGTCAACAACTGGACGGACGTGCTGGGCGTGTATGCGGTCAAGACCACGACTGATGAAACAGCAGGCGACGAGGTATTGACCGTTACGCCGGAAAAGCAGCGGGTACTTGAAAGCACTTTCCTTGACATGAACACCGTGAATATATGCACCGAGGTGGAAACCAATACGACTGCCACCATAGTAGATGGAGAGGAAGTGGAGGAAACCACCACGACCCTGAATATCCTCATAGACATTCAGAGCATGACCTATCTTGAAGGAGCGGAGTTATATGCTTTCAACGAGGATCAGATGGAAATGTTGGAGGAATTGATGTCCCCGCAATACTATTCGTTCTTCGCAGAACTCATAGATGTAGATATTTATGGCGGCTTGACCGCATCCGACTTTGCCAGCCTCGTCAATGACCTGCCCACCGGCACCAAGGGCGGCGCGATAGCACAAGCAGCGGTTTCCAAGGTTGGTACGCCGTATTCCGTGATGGATTGCAGCGATTTATCCCAATACGCCTATGCGCAGGCGGGTGTATCCATCCCAGGCACCTCTGTCACGCAGGCGCAGTATTGCTATAACAACGGCTACACCATAGCCGCGGCCGCTCTCCAGCCGGGTGATTTGATTTTCTGGAGCAAGACGGTATGCCGTTGCGGGCGCTGGAACGAGGTGCATCATGTGGCCGTGTACATCGGTAATGGAAGAATTGCTGACGCCAGCTCATCCAAGGGGCGAGTGGTGCTGCGTAATCTGTGGAACAGTGCCAACTGGCAAATTGTCATGTATGCAAGGCCGCATGTTGGATAAAGGGGGAACAATGAAGCGCATAAACCGAGTTTTGAGCCTATTCATGGGTCTTTTGTTTATTCTGGCTTTACTACCCGCTTCCGCTCTTGCGGATGAAGCGGAGCAGCTTACGTTTGAGGACGCCGCCGCCGAGCTTACAGCGAATTCAAACACCGCAGAAGAACGGGCAATGGCGGTCTACCGCTACATCGCCCGTTACTTTCGGTATGATTACGACCTGTATCATGCAGTGCTTGCCAAGGAAATCACCCATTACACGCCTGACCCTTTGCGGACGCTGAACGTGCGCCGTGGCGTCTGCTACGACCTTGCGGTGCTGTATACAGCGTTGCTCCACAGCCAAGGTATCTCGGTCAAGGTGGTCAATGGCTATTTAGGCGTACACCACGCATGGAACAGCATGTACGACGCTGAGAATGACAGGTGGGTCGGCCTCGATGTGACGATGGACTTGCGCCGGGGCAGGCGCAGACGGGAGCGGCGTGAAATCGGTCATGCGTTATATACTGTAAAATCGGAGGCGCTATATGAATAAGCGAACGATATTGAGGGCGGCAGCGCTTGCCACACTGTTCCTGCTTGCGGGCATATTGGGTTGCTTATGCTTTAGCGGCACGGAGAAAAGCGACCTTGCCGTTGAGATAATAGTACCCGTTCGCGCGGCTGATACGCCCGAACTGCCCGCCAAGGAAACGCCCGCCATCACGCCCACGCCCCAAGCGGAAGAAACTGCCGCGTCGCAGCCAACTGGGGTGCAGTCAACCACCACAGCAAAAGGGAGCTTTGGTACGCTCACCATTGGCCGCAAGGAGATACCCATAGCGGGCAATGTGGACGAAGCCACGTTAAACAAATCCCCAGGCTGGATGCCGGACAGCGCCCTGCCGGGGGAAAGTGGTATGTGCGTCATCCTTGGCCACCGCAACCGAAAGCACTTGCGTCCGCTTGAAAAGGTGGAAATAGGTGATGCAATCCTATTCACTTACCCGGACGGACGAACAGCCGCCTATATCGTGACGGAAACCATGATATATGAAAATACCGCAGATTGGCGTTTGCCCGCCGTGGATGGCGATACGCTAGTGCTTGTGACTTGCTATCCGTTTAGGTACAGCGGCAGCGCGCCGGGAAAATACGTCGTTATAGGCAGTAGATCCATATAAAGCGAATTTAAGTCGCTGACCTTCTATACGGCCATAGAGAATCCCAAGCTCTATTCGTCTCTTATCGCATAGAGCTTTCTGAATTCTTCAAGCGCGAAATTATCAGTCATACCCGCAATATAGTTGCATATGTTCGACAAAAATGCATAATTGATCTCGACGATCATCTGTGCAAGCAGCGCTTCTGATTGTTCTTCAAGAGTTCTCGACTTGCCTCGACTGTTATTCCGTTTCAATTTTTCATAGTAATCATCAGTGTTTCCAGTTTCTGACATAAGATTTTTCATGGCGTCTCCTTGCCATGGTTCTACGAAATCTAGTGTTGCATCTATCTCTCCATGCAGGAATGAAATAACTAACTCAACCTCCTTTAGAGTACACTCGCGAAGGCTGCAACTAAGGATGTTTACTTTACCTCCACTTTTGTCGTTTACTTCAATAGGCCCATATCTATGTTCAATCTTTTGTAAATCATCTACTAAAGTATAAAGGGCACGATCAGACATTTGACGAGGATTATTATAGTACGCCTTAAACAACTGTCTTACAATATAGACTGCTCTAGCATCGAAACGATTGACTTTATATGAGTTTTATTATCTTTGAACTTATAAATGTCAAGTATTTATTATCTCTGGCTCTAAGATTTCCTGAAGTCTTAATAAAAAGCAAATAGCGTTTATCGGAGATTGCTTTGTGTAATACCTTATCAGCGGTATCAATAATTCAACAGAAGCAGCCGCCGGTATAGCGCAGAGCAACTCATTATTTGGTCCGGTAGTGCTTAAATCAAAAAGCTCAGGTCGTATCGGTAGTCGTCCATATATCGCTCTATCGGTTCAACGCTATACCACACACCCTTAATACTTTGTATTACCTTCCATGAATCTCCATATATGGGCTTGCAGTACCTATGGTTCCGATTGCTGTGTGATATATGGAGGCAACTTTGGGGCTGTATGCACGGCCTCCGTTGACCAATACAGAGTATGTTGACATCCGATACGACCACAAGAGCGCTCTCCTGTTTAATCATATTTCATTCGTTTTTTAGATTCAGCTTTGTGGCATGAAGCTCCATTCCCTTTCGCGCCTAAGCAATATCGAGTGTATCTCATAAGCATATATCCTGAGTACCGTCCGGTATCATATCGTTTGAGCTCCCCCAGCACTTGTAAATCTTGTATCTGGAAAGGCCATTTTCGGTTTTGCATTCATACTCGTATATGTGCCTGCAGATAGCCCCGCCATATTTCTTTACGCCCATTGAATGATAGCGCTGGACCGCTTCTTGTTGATATACGTCACAGGTAAACCACTCAAAGCGAGGGAGAGAACCTTGGACATAATCAAACAGCCAAACTTTTAATGCAGCTAATCCTCCAAGACCGCTGTTGTTATAGTAATTATCTGTATCAAGTTCAACGAAAAAGGAAACCTTGTCGTCCTGCATATCCCATGCGCTCATGCAATACAATGCTGAGGCATCGTTATACGAAAGCACCCATGAATATCCGCTTTCTTTAATTATAAAATGCTGCTTGATTTGCCCGTCTATGTTTTCTTCTGCTCCAATTAGTTCATCCGTTTCAGAAAACAATATGTAAAATCAACATTGTACTTGGGGTTTTTGCTTTTTAGGAGGCGTCCGCGGCGGACGCCCCCTATAACCAGGTCCTCAAGAGGATTTGGGCAGTAATACCCCAAAATCATGTCATGTCCGCTGCGGGCATACTCAAATCTAGCTGTACCGCGTTGACGCGCAGCAAGCATAACATCATGCTTATCGCTATATGCGGCATATATTCCCTCTGCCGACCTAATAATAGTCGGCATGGCTTCAATAAAACACGCGAAATTCATATGGTAACCCACCTCACCATTTTAGCATATTTGAGTACGCTTGAGGTATTTTTCCAGCAGTCCTAACAAAACCAACGATATTCTGTCTACACCTTTTGAGGCATTGCTTTAATGCTCTCGATAATGCTATTTGTGTTATATGTGCTTTCATTAAATATAACAGCTATTTCGCTCGTATCATAATGTATGAATATCGCAGCCTTCATCCTCCCCGCAGATATCCACCCCGATAATTGAGCGTAATCGGCTAATAGCAAATCGAATTTGGGGCTTATGTAATCAACGGAAGTAATCACAACTATTTCTGGATTACATCTACAGCCTTGTAGCAGCATCTCTTTTAAATCGCCAATGCTCGAGCGTATTAGAACGTCAATATAGGGCGGATTCTCCTTTGCCGACATTATCGAAGCCTCATAATTGCTACATAGCGCCAGTGTCGGAAGGGTATCCTTTCCCAGCGCACTAAATTCCACCGCAACATCGTTTAGCGAAAAGCAATCTGCAAGCCACACAATATTGTCTGGCGATAGCTCGATCCTGCGTATCAACAGCTCCGCCATTCCCAAGCAAGTGCTCTTTTTAATTACTATACTATTCATTTTAGTAATGCTCTAATACCTCCGTACAATCCCGATGCTATTTTCCCAAGCGGGACGTGAATATTACTTTTTCTGATCTCGATGTTCATATGCAAAAGCGACTTTGCCCCCACATCAATACGTACATTCTTTGCCTTGCTGCCAATTTTTAATAGCGTCCCTCCACTCTCATAAAATTTGGAGTTGTTAGGTGACAGTATTTTTGCATTGTCGCCTATAGGAATCCCACCTTTTCTACCAGTTTTAACGCCCAAATTAGCGGCGACCTTAAAACCTCCACTTAGAACTTGCGATGCCCCTGCCATAATACCGCCTGTCATAAATCCGTCAGCAAACCCATTGACAGCACCATTTAGTGCGGCTTCGCCAGCGCCTTCCCAACTTCCGGTAGACACTCGATGACTAACTGCTTGTGTTCCCGCTCCAACTGCCGCTGCAATTGCGCCTGATACCGCTGCAGCTTTTACACCAGCTATTGCAGCCCCAATGAATGCTGCCGCTGCACCACCCGTTGTAACTGTTGCTGCTACAACTACTGCACCAATAAGGATGGCCCCTAGTCCAATGGCAATCTTTGTTGCCCATTCTGGCCATTGCCCATTTGTGTCAGTCATATTCACCGGATTATTCAAGCAATACGCGAACATATTATTGCCCACGATTCCCTGTCCGGTAGACATATATACGTCCGCGGAAATAAACCTGCAAACCTCGGGGTCGTAGTACCGTGTCATCAGGTAATACAGCCCGGTTTCAGTGTCGTAATAGTAGCCTCTGTAGCGGAAGGGGTTGTCTGCGCCCAACGTGTTTGCCAGGGTGCCGGTGGTGGAGATGAGCTTGCCCCACGCATCGTAGGTATATTCTACCATCTTTGTGCCGCTGCCGTCCATAAGGCCGACTACGTCATTTTGGCCGTTGCGGAGGTAGAAGTACTCCGTGCCGTTGTAATTGATGCTGATTACATCGCCGTTGGCATCGTAGGAATACAGCTGCTTCACCTAGTTCGAGCCACTGCCCTGTACCTGCGCCATGAGCAGGCTGCCGTTGTAGCTGAAGGTGGTCATAACGCCGTTTACCGTTTTGCTGCTGCGCACGCCCTGCTCGTCGTAGGTGTAGCTCGCGGTGGTATTGTTGCCTGACAAGGACTGGAGGCGCTTGCCTTCCCATGCGAGCGTATAGCCCCGGTAGCTGAGCGGGTTGCCGATCTCGTCATAGGTGATGGCTTCACCATCATAGCTGACGAGTTTGTCCTTCCACGTACTGTCGTAGGCATAGGTAACGGTGCCTGTCGGCGTACCCAAAGCACCGGTGGTGTAGGCGTATTCCTTACGCTCCAGAATGTTGCCCGCGTTGTCGTAGGTGTAGGTCGTCGTCTTGTTCGTGAAGCCGTCGTTTACCCGCGTAAGCTGGTTCAGCGCATCATAGGTATAGCTTGCGCTTGCGCTGCCTTTTGTGATCGACGTCACGTTTCCGTTGTCGTCATAGGCATAAGTGTAGGCCGCTTCGCTGCCGTTCTTGTAGCTTTGCAGCATGCCGGTCTTTGAGCCGTTCGCGCCCGCAAGGTATGTAAGTGCAACCGTGTACGGCGTACTGAACCCGTATACCCGGCTCGCCCGCGTGCCCGTGGCGTTGTAGCTGTCGGTGATCGTCTTCCCGTTCACCTTTGCTGTCAGGGGCCGGTTGTCCTTGTCGTAGGTGTATTCCGTTGTCCAGCTGCTTCCACCCGCGGACTGGCGCAGCTTCGTCAGGTTGTTGTTCAGGTCGTATTCATACTGGTACTCGCTGCCGTTGTCGGAAGCAGAGCGGATCAGCCGTCCCGTCAGGTCGTAATAATAGACCGTCGTAACGTCCCTTTGGTGGTCCACCATCCGCTGCAAATTGCCTTCCCCGTCATACGAATAGCTGTACATCAGCGTGGAGCCGAACTTCACTTCCGTCACACGGTCCAGCACATCGTAGGTGTAGTGGATCGTGAGCCCGTTGCCGTATTCTGTCCGCGTCAGCAGGCTACGGCTGTTGTCGTAGGTGTTCTCCGAAAGCGCGGTGGAGTTCACCTTCGTGGCAAGCGTGTGGCCGAACAGGTCGTAGGTCATGCCGTAGGTGAAGCCGTTGTGGGAGATCCCCGTCAGGTCGTCGTTGGTGTAGGTATAGCCCACCGCCGCTTCGCCCTGCGTCAGCCCGGAAAGCCGGTTCATGGAATCGTAGGAATAGGTGGAAGTATTGTTTTTCGCATCGGTCACGCTTGTGCGCAGACCCTTGTTCGTGTCGTACCCATAGCTTACCGACTTCCCCCGTGCGTCCGTCATGGAGGCAGTGAAGCTCCCCACATCCGTGTAGGTCGCGGAAGTCTCTATGTACTCCGTGTCGCTGCCCACCCTGGATGTCAGGGCGTTGCCGCGGCTGTCATAGGTGAAGGTATACTTCATCCCGGAATCGCTCGTGGCCGTAAGCAGGTTGTGCCTGCTGTCGTAGGTGTAGTTGAACTTGTTGCCCTTCGCGTCCGTGGCCTTCACAAGGTCGTTCGTGCCGTTGTATTCAAACGCCTTGTTCTGCTCCGCAAGCCCCTGCACGCTCACCACGTTGCCGTCGCTGTCATAGGTATAGCTCTCGCAGAATTCCTCCCTGAACACCTGCATTCCGTCAAAATAGGCTTCGTTGCAGTTGAAATTGTATTCAAAGCTGAACACGATGGAGCTGTAGTCAAACGGAGCCACTGCAGCGCCGCAGATATACTGCCACTCGGCGCTGTCCGGGTTGAAGCTGACCTCGTAATACTTTGTTTCACTTGCGCCAACAAAGCCAAGCCGCAGCTTGCGCTGGCCGTAATTGACCTCCGTGCCCGTGCCCGCATTCTTCGTAAAGGCGGGGATGGTGTTCATCTGCGCCCACCCGCCGAAGGTGTAGCAATCGCCCGTAGAGCCGGAGACCGGGATCGTCTGCGAGACGGTCTTATCCGCCGTGCTGCTGCCAATGAGCTTATATGCGCTGTCCGTAAAGGCTTCGGGGTGCAGTGAACCGGAAACCGTCGCAAGCGCGTCGCTCGACGTCAAATCGCTGCCGCGCGTCCAGTTGGCGGTGCTGTCAAGGTCACCGTTCTCCAACAGATTATAGCGGTTCATGGCGTCCGCCTGCTCAAGCATGACGCAGTCTACATATGCCGTCCCGCTCACAGTGCCCGGGAGCTTGACCTGCACCGTAACGGACGAACTTGCGGTGGAGGGCAAAGTAAACGTCAGGCTCTCGCGCTGCCATGCAAGCGATGCGTCATGCACGCCCGTGCTTTCCACGGTCATGCCGCCATATGCGACGGAGAGACACGCCCCGTCCACGCCCTTGAAATAAGCGGAAAGCGTATATGTTTTGCCCGGCGTGAGCGTCACCGTCTGCGAAGCCGCCGCACTTGTACCAGTGAGCTTCACGCTCCTGCTGCCCATGAATTTTTCCGCCGTGCTGTATGAAGCGCCGGTGCCCATCGTCCAGGAAGCGCTGCTTTCCATATTGTGGTTTGCAAGCAGGTTGATGGACGTTTTTTGCAGCTTGGATACGGTTTTGAGCTGCGTAACGGTACGGTCCCCGCTGTTGAACGAGCAGAATTGCGCGCTGCCGTCCACATCCCGGATCGCAACCGTCTGCCCTGCGTTATTGAACTGATAAATGCTCTTGCGGTCCTCGTTGTCGGTGAACGTCGTGCTGTTCCAACCATGCGAAATGGTAAGGCTGCCTCCTGCTGTGGATCCCGCGTATTCAGAAATGCTGACTACGCGGAACGGCGCTGCATCCGTGTAGCCATACTCCACCTTATAGCCGTCGTGGTTCTGCACCGTCGTAAGGTTGCCATTCGCGTCGTAGCCGTAGGAGCTCGTCTTGTTATCGGCATATGTAATGCCGGTAAGCCTGCCTGCCGAATTGTAAGAATAGCTTACGTCCAGCCCATCCGGTGCGTCAATAGAAGCCAGTCTTCCTCCCGAATAGCTGAGTGTAGTCGTGCGGTTCGCACCATCCACAATGCTTGTAACCTGACCATCGCTGTTATAATTGACGCTCAGTGTGTTGCCATTGCTGTCCTTCAACTGGTACAACTGCCCGGAACTATTGAAGATAAGCTGGTTGCCGAGTTTATCCTGAATCGTCTTCGTGCTTCCACTGACGGTGAGCGTCGTTTCCTTATCCAGCTCATTTTCGTACAGCGCGCTGTTGCTCGCAGACTGCCTGTAATAGTGCGCTGTTCCATCCCCATCGATATGCTTGTAATAATTCGTGCCACTGATCGTAACGGGAGTCGCTGTCTGCGCGTAATTCAGGCGCCAGCCGTAACCGTAGCCAAGATCGGTATCCTTGTCATGCGTATTAAACACATGGTTGAGTGTGATGGGCATAACGCCGCTCGCGATGCTCACGTCACCATGTGTCAGCACCAGGTTCCCGTTGTAGTCGTTCACGGATACCGTACCTGCCCGGCCTACACTCTGGCTGTGATACGTCCAGGTGTTTTCAAGGCCGGTCGAATTCACATACACGATAGAGGCAAATGGGTGTGAGCTATAATAATACTGCGCATCCACAGAGTGATACTCCATGTAGCCCCACGTTTCATCATATGCCTTAATCATGCAGCCGTAATTGGGGGTTCCATCATACCACTGCTTCACAAGCCCCGTAATATCCCATGTATTGAACGAACCGGGAAGCACGGAATATGAGATGCTTTCAACTTTTGTTGTATCATATGCCGCGCGGTTGTTCCACACGAGCGTAGAGCTTGTCCAATCTTCTGTAACCCTGTGTACGTCAAGTCGGAGATCGTTGGAAGAGTTTGAATTCCTGCGTGCAATATTGAGCGACGCCTTGATGACCATATCGCCCGCGCCAAGCACCGGAAGATTTGGGAATTTGATGTAAATGCGGTTAATGCCGCTCGATTCTCCGTATCCAACCTTCAGTTTTGAAAACAGATATGTGTTTTCATTTGGATCAAGCGAGCTGATAAAGGTATCATGAACCTGTGAAGAGTCCAGCGATGTCTGCACGTCAGGGTCGATCGTGACAGGGAACTCGCGTTCCGGCGCTTCCAGCCAGGCGCGGGAGGGGATCATCGTATAGGTGAACGCAACCGTGCCATCCGCCGCTTCCATGCCGCTGATGCGATCAATTGCAGCGCCCGCCTCAAGCTGCGCCTGCAATTCCTGCAGTGCCTGCAATTGGGCTTCCGGAAGGGCTGGTTCTGTTGCCTCCGGCCCTTCCTCAGCCCAAATCCCGCTCGTTTTGCTCTCCGAAGCAGCTGCTCCGGTTCCTTCGGCGCCTGCTAAGACCGCGGAACCTGCTTCTTCTTCGTTTGGCTGTCCGGCGGGAACTTCAGTATCGTGTTCTTCTTTCGCTGTTTCGCTTCCTGTTCCGGAAAGAAGCACCGTGCCGGCCGTGCGCCGGTTCGCCAGTCCTTCACCGGTTGCCGGAGGTTCGCTTTCCGATCCGGACTCAGGTGCAAGCTCCGGTACAGGCTCAGATGTAATTTCCGGTGTGGGTTCGGTTTCCGGGTTTGGTTCAGGTTCGCCTGTGGTTTCCGGCCCGGCAGGGGCTTCGGGGGTCTCCTCAGGAGCGGGAGATTCTACCGCCTCCGGGGGAGTCAAAGGTTCCTCATTCCCCGGCAGCTCCGGGGTTCCTTCAATCCCCGAAACAGGTATTTCAGCCGTATCGGGTTCAGGCGTCCCGCCTTCAACGGAAATGCCACCGGAAGGCTGAAGCTGAACGGTAAAGCTGCTTTGCATCTCTTCCAGCATCTGAAGCTCGGCGACAGGCACCAGCTGCAATGCCACCTCCGACGTTGCTTCGCCCGCTGCATCCATAACAAACGGCGCGCCGATCTTAAATACTTCATCATCTGAGGCATCTATGAACTTGATTTCATTGCCGGCTACCGTAGGCGTGAGCCCTGCGCAGGTTACCTCCATGGTATAGTCGTCCGCAAGCTTTGCTGCGCTTTCGATTGTAACCAGCTCGCGCACCCCGGTCGGACCGACGACATATGAAATGTCCGTCCCGCTCAGCGCATCCGCGTATGTGATAACAGAAGAAAGGTTTGGCAGTTCCCGCATATCTGCTGCAGTGGAAGCATTTTGTGCTGCCGCCGCATTTTCCGGCGTAACAATCTGCGCACTGGAAGAGACGCTTCGGTCGGACAAGCGCCAGGAAATGGTGTATCCGTCCTTTTCCACCCTTACGAGTTCTTCGCTGTTGGCGTTTGTTGCAAAGCTGACTTGATATGTACCTTCCTGATTGGTATATACCTGCGTTCCATCCGCCCGCGTCTGTAAGGTCAGCCGGTTGTCGATATCCTTCCATTCTCCGTTTTCCTCGTAATGCACGGGGTAGGGATAGATCACCGCCTCAACAGCGCGATCCTCCCGAACGAACCGCTTGATATTTTCCTCGCGCCCGCTCACGTCTTCATACAGAAGGGGGCTGTCCGGCAGAATTTCAGAGGGCTCTTCTGCAATTTCGCCTGCAATGTTCCTGATGTGAGCCCGATGCTGGAGTTCATTTGACAGCGCATATGCCGTGTCCCGCAGCGTATAGCTGAACAGGCATACAACCGTAAGCATAATGCTGATGATACACTTTGTCGCTTTCTTCATATGCTTGATTTGAGATGCCTTTGCATCTCACTCCTTCCTGTAAAAATGTTCTGTTGTTTTCGTCAGCATGATATGTTTTGTCCAAAACGTCGGTTGCCTGGATACGGAAAACTTTAGGCCGCATCACCTCAATCAAAAAATGATTTTATTCGACAATATTAGTTTAGCCGATCTCAATCAATGTATTACAGTGTCAATTCCGTGCCAAATCCATGTCAGTTCCGTGCCACAGCGTATGCTGTGGCACGGCCTTTTTCAAACATGAAAAAAAGTGGCCTTTCTTTTTAGATAGCAAACCCCATAACATCGATGTTATTCGCAATGACGCTCGCGCTCTGCGCAATTCATTTCCTCACAAGGAACTTAGAAATTGTCAATGAACAGGGAATTTCAAGGGATGGGGATCAGATATTGCTTTATTCTCTTTAGCCTTCTGTTTGGAAGGGTAGGCGAGATACTTCCGAGAATTATTCAATGGAAACACCTCCTTTCATTTTCTATGCATTGTCATCTTTATAGGTTTTCATTCATATATGGCCAAATTTGTCCAAGGTAACGCGCGAACAATATATTTTTCCATAAAATATCATTTCATGTTACCTTATGGATTTTTGTGCTGTATACAAACAAAGGTCATGTCCAAAACATAATAAGTAAATTAAGCAGAGAGAGGGGGCCTCTCCGTTGGTTCGCGAAATAAATGCCATTTGATGTGGTAACGCTGCAAATTATAATATCCCACTTTATTAATCTTTTTTCTCTATTTCGTTAATCAGGAGGAATATATCAAAATGAAAAAAGTCAAGGTTCTTGCATCGCTAATGCTGGCAGCAGTCATTGCATTGAGGTGGACGCAACCCGGTATCCAAGATCACAGATGAGATTCTGCCGGTGATTCGTGAATGGCAGAATCGCCCGCTGGAAAGCGTATATGCCATGGTCATGCTGGACGCGATCTACTACAACAAGATGCGCAAAGACGGAATCGTTGTCAAGAAAGCTGTATACATTAGCATTGGCACCGACCTCGAAGGGAAAAAGGACGTCCTTGGAATTTGGATCGGGGCCACTGAAAGCGCAAAATACTGATTGAGCGGGCTGAAAAGCCGAGGCGTTCAGGATATTTTGATCGTATCGGTGGACGGATTGACCGGCTTTTCGGAAGCTATTGCCGCGGCATATTCCAAAACAGAAATCCAGAAGTGCATCATCCATCAGATCCGCAGCTCCACCCGTTATGTATCGTGTAAAGACGTAAAATTCTTTACCGCGGCGCTCAAGCCCATTTACTGAAGAACTTGCTCTGGAGGCTCTGGACGAACTGGAATCCACCTAGGGCAGCAAGCATCCGATTTCGATCAGATCCTGGCGGGATCACTGAGACGAGCTTGCCACCATGTTCAAGTATCCGAAACAAATTCGACGGATCATCTGCACGACCAACGCCATCGAGAACCTCAACCGTCAGTTGCGTAAGATCACGAAAACCAAGAGCGCGCTTGTAAGCGATGGCGCCTTGCTCAAGCAGCTTTATCTTGTGACCATGCATGTCACGGAAAAATGGACGATGCCGATCAAAGGCTGGGGTAGCATCCTGATGCAGCTTATGATCTTTTTCGGCGGCCGAGTCAATGTGACGCTTCGACAATTACCACAGCGATCCGAAGCCGTAATGGCATGCTGCGCTTTTTGCCTTCACGGCTCCGGCTTCGCCGTGGTACGGTATCGACACGGGGCAAGGTGATACCTTGCCCCGTAGGTTCAACTTCAATCGTCTGCCATTTCGCCTTAACACAATACTTTAGGCGCTACCTCCGCTGATCGAGAAATGGGGGATCAAGGACATGGACGACGTACATGCACTAGCTTGACTGCCTGAACCTTATATTCCATATCATATTGTTGTACCATCTTGACTTCCCCTGTTTTTTCTTTAATCGTGCTCTTTTTGCTTGCGAAGGGAGTGTCAACTTTTATGGTACAACATCACCCCCACGAGCCAGTCCTCGTCACGCTCCTCTAATTTGTGTATTATGGCCTCACTATTATGCGCGCTTAATTAGATTTACACCTCGCAGAGCTTTGCCCAGGTAGCTGCGCCGCATATGCCATCAGAGGTAAGACCGTTTGCAGTTTGAAACTGTTTCAACTTATTCTCACTGCCTGTGCCAAATAGACCGTCGGGCGTGCCAACACTGTAGCCATTGAGGTTGAGCAATGCCTGTACAGCTTTAGCGCCTTCCTGCTGGCCAGTCTGCTTCCTCACAATCGGGAATAGCAGGCTCCACGTTGCAGGGCCAACTAAGCCATCCACGCGGATATCTTCACTTGCCTGGAATACCTTCACAGCATAAGTAAGTTCGGCATCAAAGGTTGCGTCCACGGTTCCAGCAAACATATTTTCAACAGCCATGCGGCGCTTGATCTGATGAACTGCCGTGCCAGTATCGCCCTGGCGGTAAATCGTGTTGGAACCGCTCGAACTGCCGCCTGTACCAAAGTAAAGCGTGTTTCCTGCAGGTGGAGTAGCCAAACACAGAGAAGCCCATGTATTAGCACCAACAATGCCATCTGAAGTCAGGTTCCGCAATGTCTGATATGCTTTCACCGCAGCTTGTGTTCCGGAACCAAATACTCCGTCAATGAGAAGCCCATGCTTCTGCCGGTAAAGCAGCATCTGCAGCGCCCGAACCTGATCTTTGGTTCCGCGCCCCATTTTAAGAATGGGGAACAGTTTATTCCAGGTGATTGGACCTACAATGCCATTTGCCGTGATGCTGTTTGCCGTTTGGTACGCACGCACATATTGGTCCGTTGTGTTGTCATATGTGCCCGTTACATCCAGCGCATACTGCGTTGCAAGCCTCTGCTGGAGCTGCCGTACAACATCATTGCTATCGCCCAGCTCACAGAGGGCAGTAGAATCTCCGTTCTGATCGATAAGCACTTCCGTTTCAAACGGTTCTTCAAGTGTGAGAGACTGCCAAGTCTTATCTCCGCAAATACCATCTGCATCCAGCTGTCGGGCCTGCTGATAGGCTTTCAGAACGGTTTCCGTCCCTGTTCCGAAAAGCCCATCCGGGGTTCCAACGGGATAGTTCTGGTAGTTGAGGAGCGCCTGCATTTCGCGCGCGCCCGCTTGGGAGCCGGTGCGCTTTTTCAGCACTGGGAAAAGCACTTTCCATGTGCCGGAGCCCACGATGCCATCCGACGTAAGGCTGTTTGCCGTCTGGAACTCTTTGATTTTGGCTTCAAGGACATCATCAAAGAAATTGCTGACAATAAAGCTGCTATCCGTTGCCCAAAATCTGCGGCGGATCATCTCGATTTTGTCCCCGCTGTCGCCTTTTCTATAAACCGGACTGTTGTAGCTTCCGGTGTGCTGTACAACCTCTGCTGCGGACGAACGGATATCCGGATAGCCCGGTAGCGGGCCGTAGGTGAGTGCATCATTTACAAGAGGGAGCTGTTCTACATCACTCTCTTTCAAATTCAAGTCAAGCCAATCGAACATTCCCCAGGCATTCCATCCGGAATCACTCGAAAACTGAGTGACAACAACGCCGTACATTTTTCCTTTTGCTTCAATTATTCTGTCTTTTCCCACATATACGCCTATGTGCTTTACTCCAGAGCTTCCCCTTTTAAATACGATAACCCCTGGAATTCTAGGCATTGTACTCATGTTTGTTGACTTATCAGAGCACCATTGCTTATACATGCCACCAGAATAAGTATCGCAATTTGTTACTCCTTTTTTGAGCAAAAACCATTCGATGAGCCCTGAACAATCCGTCACAAGTTTGCCTATCCATCTGGTGCAGCTTCCAAGATAGTCAGCATCTTCATTGTTCGGATCATCTGCCATTCTTTTTTCAAGCAGGTCTTGGGTGCATATTTGGCCATATGTTCCAAGAGTATAACCGCAGCCAACACGTGATTTCAGGAATTCCAGCAGTTCACCGGCTGTAAAAGTCGGAATTCCACTGTTAGTACTTGGATCCCCCGTGATTGGAAGATATCTATTACAGATGTCATTTCCAGCAGAGTTTTCGTCATTGAAAAAAATCGATGTCCCCATAGAAAGCATCTGGTATGCAGTCTTACCTTTTACGGTTCCGCTTGCGCGTGTTGCCCCGTTAATATCAGCTGCGTCCGATAGGCCCATATCCTCCAACAGATCAGCCATTTGCGAGCGTCTGTATCCGCGATGATACATTTGGTCATTTATTGCAGGGTTGCAGCTGAGCCGACTTTCATAGAGCGTATCCATGTTGCACAATTCGACAGCAAGCTCGCAAGCTCGTCTCCACTGGGCTGAAATAGGCGTATTAGCTATTGTATTGCCCGCAGATACTTCCATTGGATTTGCGGTCAACGGATGATAGCCATCCGTTAACGATGTATAAGCCATGTTGACATAAAGGACTTCTCGCCAAGAAGCCCATTCAACAGAATGGCCTCCAACAATGCTCCAACTCATATGGTCGCCACCGAATACGCTACGAAAACGTTTGCGATTTAACATCTCCTGCGCTACACATTCTAAGGCTTGCAAGTCGGACTCTTCTGCACGTATTGTTCTTGCAAGAAGCTCTGCATCTGAACGTGAGTTCGTCGGGAGCCCCAATTCAGTATTATAGTCTTCTTCAGGAATGATTTCTGCCCATTGCCGTATAAGGGCATCGGTCAATGCTATCGACATAAGTAAGTTACCTCTTTCGTTTTATAGTCTTGCTGCTAGCATTGAGCACATTTTACATGAGGCAACCAATTATTTGTAGTGACACTCCCAGGCCACCTGCAACTTAGCTATCAAACATAGGCAGGTATTCCTGCAGGCTGATTGGATTCAACTGCAGAGGAGAAAGAAGATAGGCTTCAGGAGGCAATTTAATATAGAAGCCGCCTGTTTCTGCGTCATAATATATAGCCATATCAGTTTTCTTTTCGGTGCGGCTTAAAGTATTGCTTTCTGATGAGAGTTCAAAACACATTGCCACCTCCAAGCGGAGGCAATCACCCTCTATGCTCTGCAAGGTACTTTCGATTGTCTGGCTCGGATGGGATTGGTTGATAACGCTTCCCTGTTCGGCTCGATGCTCGGCATAAATAAGCTCATGCTTCCCTTTAGACAGGTTCAGCCAGGAAACAGTAGTTTCTGACACGCCGGTTCCTCTTTCGCTGGTTGAACGGTAAACGGCCCAATCCATCCCAGAAAACGTGGCATAAGCAAACGCTTCCGCTCTTTCGCAATTATTCACTAGAACATAACGGGGAATATAATTTGAGGCCATCTTTTGGAATACGACGTAGATCGTATCGACAAGGCCACACGAAAGACGCAAATGGCAGTATTCCATGCCCGGCTCTCCGGCGTCATCAAAGGCGGCGCTTGTGATAGAACGGTCAGGCCAAAATTTCGGCTCGATCATATCAATACCATGATTCCCCCAAAAGGCCTTCAGAGTATCCGGCATTTGTCCCACTGAAGTTTCCCCCAAAGACAGCACACCTTTCTCATCCAGCGCTTCACCGGAAAGAAGGCCCAAATTTCCATCGGCCGAATCCGGGAGATAAGCATCGGAAGTAAGGCATGTAATCGCATCAGTTTCCGCTATCTTTAGCCGGTCAAATGATGTGGCATCCATAAGCGCCAAAGCAGGGAAGAGCGGAGTGGTTTCATTTTCCCCCGAAATGGGCTCTGAGACGCCCGGTTTGCTGCACCCATATAGCATGAAAACCAACATGCAGGTAAATATGGCAATCATGTTTTTGAGTTTGCGGCACTCTGATTTTGCCACACAGCTTTTTCGTGCTCTCAAATTCGCAAATCGTTTGTTCCGAATACTTTGCATGGTCAGTATTCCTTTCGAATGATTCAGCTAATCTGCATTGAAATAGTATGGCACTGTTACTTTTTGCTAATTCAAAAAATCAATATTACAGCTACCCACATGATATTTGGAGTGACAGTATGAAGCCCCCTAGTAAGACCACGACAAATCAATCGTTGACTGATGCGGATCCTTCCAACATATGTTTGAGGAGCATCGCAATGTAAAGTTCTCCAAATCAAGCCGCAGATCATAATAAATATAGTGATCCATATCCCAGTTCCTCGCATCAAACGCTTCAACTCCTAATGTATGTGGATCGACATCCGAGTCACTTGGAGTAGCGGAGCAGGCAAGGAACGCATCGTAAATCTGCAGGATAATATCCTTTACTGTATCTGCGCTGGCATTTGTAATGTCGATCTCATAGCCCGCATGGTAGAGCTTTCCGGAACCGGATTCGGATTCTCTAAATACAAAGCGTGCGCTTTGGCCGAGATAATCAATCCCATCCACGACGTAACTATACTGGTAACTATAGTCGCCCGGATATCTGCGGGACCTTTCACCATCATATGCGTTCGTTACCCGGTATTTTTCAAAGATTTCTGCAGCATCGCCCCGGAACAGCTCCGGCTCCATAAAAATGCATTCCTCCGTAAAATGGAAGTTCGTTTCATGCGGGCAACAAGGACCTTTCTGTTCGTAGAAGAAGCCAGACATTTCATAATCGCACTCGTCACCCTGGAACGCTACCAAGTAAAACCCTTGTGCCATGTTGCCCGGTGGATTTACGCCAAGCTCCAACGTATAGTCTCCCAATTTCCAGACGGCAAACGGGTGCTCGTCCGAATCATACGCCTCGATTGGGACGCGATTATAATAGTCATCATATATAGAAAGCTCGTCGGCATCACCCAGCACGGCAATAATTTCACTATACAACGCATCATATACGCGTGAATAATACAGGTGCGCAAGCATCGCTTGCTTGATTCTCGTGCTGTCTTCATTGGTTTGAAGCCACAGTCGGGCATCTCTGCCATCGAGATAAACGTTCTTGACTTCGTATAGGCCTGCTACCCTTTCATATTTTGCGTTGTACTTCTCGGCTGCCAAATCCGCGGTGAGACCTTCTTCCTGTTGTGCTCTGTAAAAGCCCAGTGGGTCGATTGATTCCGGCAGCGCCACAGGTCCTGCAGCTGGCTCTTTGGTGGCCGCTGCTGTTTCTTCCTGCAAAGGCAGCACATCTGCCGCTGCGCTGTTCATGACGTCGCTCACGTCTGCCGGCTCCACTTGCTCTGCGTGCCGGCAGCTGGTAAACAGCATGACAGCGCACAGCGCTGCTGCTATCAAGCCCGATATTCTATGCTGCATAGGATTCCTCCAAGGTTTTTTCTTTCTTCGGTGTTTTTGATTTCAGTATAGCTTGCTTCTTCATCCGAGTCCATTCGCCCTAATGATTGTTACACTTTGGTAACAAAAGCGGATGTGCCTTAAAGCTATGCCTGGCACACCCGCATCTATATGCTCTCCCGGCCCCACCCCTACCGTTCATATGAAGATATTTACCCATCGGGTTTTACATAAGTAGTACCCGATACCAAACACTATTTACTTTTTCTTCTTGCTCTTTAGTTTGCTTTCATGGATCCCTAACTGCGCTTGTTTATAGAGTTGATTCCCCAACACCGCAATTCCGCAGGCTAGAACTCCTTGTATCGTTGAGGTCACACTCCAGCCAAGCAGAATATTGGCGGCAAGCAGGGAAATAAGCAACAATATCCACGGTATACACCAATCGACAATCTTGGGCGTTGCCTTTAGAAATATACCGATTACATAGAGCGCTACGGCAAGAGGAATCAATGCCTCGTCAA
>ERZ857998.1843-NODE-1843-length-22117-cov-36.904043_pt1 | contig 22117 bp, 21 predicted proteins | sample MGYA00519954_ERZ857998 | MGnify/ENA primary metagenome ERZ857998 (study PRJEB31778, sample SAMEA3449424) | human gut metagenome | biome: human gut; feature: human-associated habitat; material: faeces | place: United Kingdom | collected 2010/2012 ...
CAAAACTAACTTCTGTTTAAGTAAAAAAAACGGAAATTACTTTTTCAATTTACATATATTTAAAATTTCTTCCATAATAACCTCCATAATCAAATAAAATTGTAAAAAAAAATATATACATATATATTATACCATTTTTATTAATTAAATTATTAATTTTAAGAATTTAATTAATTGAAAGATACAATGATAAATGATAAAATATATATACCCTATATAGGTATATTAGTATGGAGGAATAAAGATGGACGAAGAGAATGAAAAGTTGAGAAAAGATATAGTCAATAGACTTAGAAGGATTGAAGGACAAGTAAAAGGTATTCAAGGAATGATGGAAAAAAATGTTTGTTGTTCAGATGTATTAGTACAGATTTCAGCCATTAGATCTGCAATTAATAAGGTTGGTGGATTAACAATTGAATATTATGCTAATAATTGTTTAAATATAGAAGAAGGCTCTATGGAACAAGAAAGTTTAAAACAACTTATAAAAACAATTAATACTTTTGTAAAATAAAAAAAATATTATTAAATTAATAATATATTTTAAAAACTATTTACAAATTTATAGTATGATGATATATTTATTTCAACAAAATAAAATTAATAAAGGCAATGAAGAGAACAAGTAGATTTAATGATTCTTCAAAGAGAGCTCTACCTTGGCTGGAAGTAGAGTAAGAAAGTTAATTTGAATAACATCTCTGAGCTGTACTCCGAAAGATAACAACTAGTAGGCAGTAATCAGGTTCACCTGTTATAGTGATAGAGTATATAAGTTTAACTTACGTACTTGATAAGATTATTAATGAGAATTAATAATGAATTAAGGTGGTACCATGGAATATTACTTTCATCCTTTTATAGGATGGAAGTTTTTTTATTTTATAAAATAATAAGGAGGAATTTATTATGCAAATTGAAGGAATAACAGTACCAAAGGATTATAAAAGTAAAACTTCATTAATCGAAACAGAAATTAATATTAAGAAAATTAAAGATTATTTTGAAAGAGAACTTGCACAAGAACTTAATTTAACTAGGGTATCAGCACCACTATTTGTAGATACTAATAGTGGAATAAATGATAACTTAAACGGAGTAGAAAGACCTGTAAAATTTGATTTATTAGCTACTGGTGAAGAAGTTGAGATAGTACATTCATTAGCAAAATGGAAAAGATTGAGTTTATACAGATATGGATTTAATGTGGGAGAAGGCTTATATACTGATATGAATGCTATTAGAAGAGATGAAGAGCTTGATAATCTACATTCAGTTTATGTGGACCAATGGGATTGGGAAAAAATAATAAATAAAGAAGATAGAAATGAAGAAAAATTAAAAGAAGTAGTAAGAAGCATTTATAATGTATTTAAGAAAACTGAAAAGTATGTTCATAGCAATCTAATAAATGGTGAAAATATATTACCAGATGAGATTCATTTTATAACAACTCAAGAGTTAGAAGATATGTATCCAAATTACACATCAAAAGAAAGAGAAGATGCTATATGTAAAAAGTATAAAGCAGTATTTATAATGAAGATTGGTGATTTACTTAAATCTGGCCAAAAACATGATGGAAGAAGTCCAGATTATGATGATTGGAAGCTAAATGGTGATATTTTATTTTGGTATCCATTATTAGAAAGAGCTGTAGAATTATCTTCTATGGGAATAAGAGTTGATAAGGCTTCTTTAGATTATCAGTTAAAAGCATCAGGAAATGAGGATAGAAAAGAACTAGATTTTCACAAGATGATTTTAAATGAGGAACTTCCATTTACTATTGGTGGAGGCATTGGACAATCTAGGATTTGTATGTTCTTTTTAAATAAAGCACATATTGGAGAAGTACAAGCTTCTATATGGGATGAAAAAAATATTAAGATATGCAGAGAAAATGATATAAATCTATTATAAGCAATTTAATTTGATAAAATTAATATTTATGAGGATTTTTGGACTATGAGAAATATTGACATTATTTAATGATTATTTATAATAAACTTATAAACATTATTAATATGTAAAATAATTTTTGATTTAAGTTTAATATAAATATAAGGAGGCGTGTTTATGAAAGCATTTGTTGATGAAAATACTTGTATTTCATGTGGTTTATGTGAAGGAATTTGTCCAGAAATCTTCACTTTAGAAACTGGAGTATCAATTGCAAAAGAAGGAGCAGTTCCAGCAGAATATGAAGATGCAACAAGAGAGGCTTGCGATAGCTGTCCAGTTACTGCAATATCAATTGAAGAATAATAAATATTACTAAAGGAGCTGCTTAAGCAGCTCCTTATTTTCTATTTTTATATATTTTTTCAATTTCTCTAAATTCTTTTTTTCTCTTTGCTCTCATAAGTATTCGCGTTAAAGTAGAAATAAAGATTATACCGAGGGCTAAAGATCCTGCACTGGCCATTGTATTGATGCCTAACTCAATAGATTCCATAATATTGCCATTAATAGCTTCATACATTGTATAATACATTCCACCACCTGGAACTAATGGTATTAAAGCACAAATGATTAGAGTAGTTACTGGAGTTTTTAAAATCCTAGCCATAATTTCCGAATAAATACTAAATATTATTGATGTAATAAAAAATGAGGAAGTAGTATTAAATCCTAAGCTTTCACAATACATACTAATAAACCAGCTTAATCCACCACCAATACCTGCATAAAATAATTTTTTTCCTTTTATATTAAATAAGATACCAAAGCCAAGAGATGAAAAAAAAGCAAAAATTGATTGTATAATCATATTTGAAACATTCATTATAAACCTCCAAAAGTAGAAATCCAAAAGCTAAGTACAGCACCTGTACCAACTGCAATAGATATTGCTACTAAAAATGCTTCTATAGCTCTAGTTGAACCAGCTAGTAAATCGCCAGATATAGTATCTCTTATAGCATTGGTTATAGCAAGGCCTGGAACCAAAAGCATTATAGACCCAATAATAGTTTTATCCATATCAGTTATTAATCCTATTTTTAAAAAAATAATAGACATAATAGCAACTATACCTGCACAAATACTATTAATAAAAAATTGATTTATATCTAGACTAGAGAATTTTATAGATAAGGATTTTATTATTAGTCCTATGAAAAATGCAGCTATTGCTTCAGGTAATTTTCCACCAAATAAAAAAACAAAGCAGAAAGCACCAAAAGCAGAAATTATTATCGAAGTTTTATTATTATATCTTTCGCCGTTATTAATAATTTGAAGCTGTTCTTTTAGCTGTGATACAGTTAAACCTCTATTAGTAATATTTCTAGATAAGTCATTAACTTTATCAACTTTATCTAAATCTATAGTTCTAGCAGAAACCCTTCTTATTAACGAAAATGTCTTTCCATTACTGCAAATAGAAACCATTATTCCTGTTGTGGTTACAAAGCTTTCAGCTTCTTCAACACCGTAAATTTTACATATTCTCCATATTATTTCTTCTGCTCTATAGGTTTCACCACCAGATTCTAACATGATTTTTCCAGCGAAAGTTGCTACGTGAAGTATTTCATTTAAATCCATAATATTTATGCCCCTTATAAAGTTAAAATTTCTGAAGGTATTATAACATACCAATATTGTATAGTATATAATATTGAAAATAATTAATGATATGATGTCAATAATCTATATTAGAATATTAAATTATTATATATTTTTATTGATTATTATTGAGATTATATTTATAATTTATTAAAAAGTATAAATTATAAAAAAAATTTTTGGGGTGATAAAATGAATTTTGAAAATCTTTTAAAGGAAGATAAGGTTATTGAAGAATTAATTAATAAGGAGTTAAAAAGACAACAAGATGGTATCGAATTAATAGCTTCTGAGAATTTTACATCTAAAGCAGTGATGGAAGCTATGGGATCATATCTTACCAACAAATATGCAGAAGGTTATCCAAATAAAAGATACTATGGTGGATGTTATGTTGTAGATGAGGTTGAAGAAATTGCAAGAGAGAGAGCAAAAAAGCTATTTGGAGCAGAACATGCAAATGTTCAACCACATTCAGGTTCACAAGCAAATATGGGGGTATACCTTTCTATATTAGAGTATGGTGATACTGTATTAGGCATGGATTTAAGTCATGGAGGTCATTTAACTCATGGATCACCTGTAAATTTTTCAGGAAAACTATATAATTTTGTTTCTTATGGAGTTAATAAAGAAACAGAAAAAATAGATTACGATGAAGTTAGAGCTTTAGCTTTAAAGCATAAACCTAAATTGATAGTTGCAGGGGCTAGTGCATATTCAAGAATAATAGACTTTAAAGCTTTTAAAGAAATTTGTGATGAAGTAGGAGCTTACTTTATGGTAGATATGGCACACATTGCTGGATTGGTAGCTGTTGGAGCACATCCATCACCAGTACCATATGCAGATTTTGTAACATCAACTACTCATAAAACTTTAAGAGGACCTAGAGGTGGATTAATTCTTTGTAAGGAAAAATATGCAAAACAATTAGATAAAACTATTTTCCCTGGAATACAAGGAGGACCATTAATACATACTATTGCTGCTAAGGCTGTATGTTTTAAAGAAGCTTTAGAGCCATCATATAAAGAATATATTAATAATGTTGTAACTAACTGTAATATATTATCAGAAGAATTAATAAAGCATGGATTTAAAATAGTTTCAGGTGGAACCGATAACCATTTAATTCTTGTAGATTTGAATAATAAAGATGTTACAGGAAAAGATGCTGAACACCTTTTAGACTTAATAGGAATAACTGTAAATAAAAATACAGTACCTAATGAAACTAAAAGTCCATTTGTAACTTCTGGAATAAGAATAGGAACTGCTGCAGTAACAACTAGAGGATTTAATACTGAAGATATGAAGGAAATTGCATCAATAATAAATGATACTCTTTCTGTAGAAAATCCAGATATAGAAAGTTTAAAAGCAAGAGTAAAAGCTTTATGTGAAAAACATCCTTTATATAATTAAATATAATTATTATTATGTTTTAATAAATATTATTGTTATAATATAATTAAAATATAAATATAAAGGAGACATTTATGAAGTTAATATCATGGAACGTTAATGGAATAAGAGCTTGTGTTACAAAGGGCTTTTTAGATTTTTTTAATGAGGTTGATGCAGATATTTTTTGTATTCAAGAAAGCAAACTACAAGCAGGACAAATAGATTTAGAGTTACCTGGCTACTATCAATATTGGAATTATGCCGAGAAAAAGGGATATTCAGGTACTGCAATATTTACTAAAAAGGAGCCTTTAGATGTTTTTTATGGTCTTGGCATAGAAGAACATGATAAAGAAGGTAGAGTAATAACTTTAGAATTTGAAAATTTTTATATGGTAACAGTATATACACCTAATTCTAAAAATGAATTAGCTAGATTAGATTATAGAATGGTTTGGGAAGATGCATTTAAAGAGTATTTATTAGAACTAGACAAAAAGAAACCTGTAATAGTATGTGGAGATTTAAACGTTGCACATAAAGAAATTGATTTAAAGAATCCAAAGACTAATTTAAGAAATGCAGGATTTACTATAGAAGAAAGAGATAAGTTTACAAACTTGTTAACTTCAGGATTTACTGATACCTTTAGATATTTTTATCCAGATGTAGCAGGAATTTATTCTTGGTGGTCATATAGATTTAAAGCAAGAGAAAAGAATGCAGGATGGAGAATTGATTATTTCTTAACATCAAATTCATTACAAGATAAATTGGAAGATGCTAAAATACATACAGAAGTATTTGGGTCAGATCACTGTCCAGTTGAGTTAAAAATTAATATTTAGTTTAAAAAAGTTACTTTGTCATTATTTCGATAAAGTAACTTTTTTATATTATAAAGGCAGTAAAGCATTCAATATAAAATCAAGAATAATTAATTTAATCAAAGGAAACTATAATATAAGAATTTATTATAGTTTTGGAGGTTAAAATGAAGAAGTTTATAGCAATTAATATGATTATATTTCTATTAATTAATAGTAGTAGCAAACTTATAATGGCAGAAAGCAAAGAAGAAAAATTATCATTTACTATTTGTATCGATCCTGGACATCAAAAGAAGGGAGATGGTAAACTAGAACCTATTGCTCCTAACTCTAGTAATAAAAAACCAAGGGTTTCTCAAGGAACAGAAGGTATTGGAAGTAAAAAGGCTGAGTATGTTGTTAATTTAGAAGCATCACTTCTATTAAAAGATATTTTAATAAGAAAAGGATATAATGTAATTATGACTAGAGAAAGTCATGAAGTTAATATAAGCAATGCTGAAAGAGCAGAAGTTGCTAATAAAGTAAAAGCTGATATGACCATTAGAATTCATTGTGATAGCCTAAAGGATACCAGTAAAACAGGGACTAGTATTTTAATTCCATCAAGTAAGTCAAACAATACAAAGACTATATATGAAGAAAGCAATAAATTTGCTAATATATTAAAAGAAAATCTAAAAGAGAAAGGTATAAAGGTTAATGGAATTTTTGAGAGAGATGATATAACGGGTTTTAATTGGTCTACTGTACCAGTAGTAATACTAGAAATGGGATTTATGAGCAATTATTCTGAAGATAAAATGTTATGTGATGAAAATTACCAAAAAAGACTTATGAATATAGTAGCAGATTCATTAGAAATTTATAAGAAAGAAAAATAAAAAGATATAAATATTATAATGCTAGTGTGACTTGGAGATTGCCAGGTCACAGCTAGCATTATATATTTTTCTTTTTTATTTAAAAACTTTTACACTCATGGTTTTAAATATGCCGAAAAGTTCGTCTCCTTTTTCTATTGATAACTCAACTAAGGACTTTTTTGTTATTAATGCTATAAGTGGAATTCCTATATCTAAAATTACTTTTGCACTATTACCATTTATAATAACATCAGAAACAATACCTTTATGAACATTTCTTGCACTACTTTTAAAAGAACCTTTACTTAATATAATATCTTCAGGTTTAATAGAAATTTTAACATTACCAGTAAGTTCAGTATTAACTTGAATTTTTACGTTAGAAACTATAGCAAATGCAGCATCATCTTCTGATATAAGAGTTGCTTCATAAGTATTTTCATAACCTTTAGACCTTGATAAGTAAATTTCATATTGTGATTTAGAGATACGAAGATGCTTTCCCATACGATGTGCATCTAAGTCTCCACGTTTTATCATTTCATAAACTGTACTTTTAGTAATCTTTAATTTTTGAGCAATTTCATCTGGAGTATATAATATATCATCATTCATTTTCTTCACCTTTTCATTTCTTTTTATAAAAATAATTTAACATAATATTTATATAATAACAAATATGATATTTATAATATTTTAAAGAATCTTAAAATGTATAAATTTTATTTTAAACAGAAGGTTATAGTAATAATATGCAATTGACAGTTATAAGTACTTACATTATAATAAGTATTATTTATTTTAGTTCTGTTTTGTTCTGTTTTATTTAGTTTAATATTAATAAAATGTATAAGGAGAGTATAAAATGAAAAAGAAATCAGTTTTAATTTTAACTTTAAGTTTATTATTAACATTGTTTAGTGGATGTAGTTCTAATGGATCTTCAAAAAACTCAAGTGAAAATGCTTTAAAAGAAACTACTATCACTATTGCAGCAGCAGCAAGTTTAAAAAACTGTATGGATGAAAAATTAATTCCTATGTTTAATGAAAAATATCCTAATATTAAGGTTCAAGCAACCTATGATAGTTCAGGAAAGTTAAAAACTCAAATAGAAGAAGGTGCTGAAATAGATGTATTTATATCAGCAGCTACTAAACAAATGAATGAACTAAATAAAGAAGAATTAATAGAAGATGATTCAATTGTAGATTTACTTGAAAATAAAATTGTTCTTATTGTACCAAAAGGGAATACTAAAGAAATAAAATCTTTCCATGATATATTAAAATGCGATAAAATAGCTATAGGAGATCCAGAAAGTGTACCAGCTGGACAATATGCTAAGGAATTGTTTGAAAATCTTAAAATTTGGGATGAAGTATCTAGCAAGGCAAGTCTTGGAACTAATGTTACAGAGGTTCTAAATTGGGTAGCTGAAGGTAGTGCTGATTCTGGTATAGTATATTCAACTGATGCATCTTCAAAGGATAAAGTTGAAGTAGTTATAGAAGCTCCAGAGGGAAGTGTTTCTAAAATAATTTATCCAGTAGGAATAATCAAAGCATCTAAGCATAAAGAAGAAGCAAAGAATTTCACTGACTTCTTACAATCAAATGAAGCAATGAAAGTTTTTGAGAGCTATGGATTTTCATCAAATATATAGGAGAATATGATGGATATATCACCAATAATAATATCTTTAAAAACAGCGGCTATTTCAATGATTTTAACATTTTTATTAGGCCTACTTATTGCAAAATTTGTAGTTAATATTAAGTTTGAAAAAGTGAAAATAATTTTAGATGGAATTTTAACACTACCATTAGTTTTACCTCCAACAGTAATAGGATTTTTTCTCTTAATGATTTTTGGAGTTAATAGGCCAGTAGGTAAATTCCTATTAGAATTTATGGGAATTAAGATAGTTTTTTCATGGTGGGCTACAGTATTAGCTTCTGTGGTAATATCTTTTCCACTTATGTACCGCTCTGCTAGAGGAGCCTTTGAACAAGTAGATGAGAATCTAATAATGGCTGGAAGAACACTTGGGATGTCAGAGAGAAAAATATTTTGGCGTATTATTATGCCTATGGCCCTGCCAGGAGTTGCTTCAGGGGGAATATTAGCCTTTGCAAGAGGTTTAGGTGAATTTGGTGCTACAGCCATGATAGCTGGTAACATAGCAAATAGAACGAGAACACTTCCTTTAGCTATTTATTCAGAAGTAGCAGCAGGAAATATGGATTCAGCTCTAAACTATGTATTAATAGTAACTATAATTTCATTTATAATTATTATTTTGACTAATTATTTTACTATAAAAGAAAGAAAATATTTAAAGTAGGTAAGAATAAAATGAGTTTATTTGTAGATATTAAAAAGAAGTTAAAAGGATTTTCTTTAGAGGTTTCTTTTGAAACAAATGGTGATTATCTTGGGATTCTAGGAGCTTCAGGTAGTGGAAAAAGCATGACTTTAAAATGTATTGCAGGAATTGAAACACCTGATGAAGGAATAATAGTTTTAAATGGAAAAGTCCTATTTGATTCAAAGAAAAATATTAATTTAAAACCCCAAGAAAGAAATGTAGGATATTTATTTCAAAACTATGCTTTATTTCCTAATATGACTGTTGAAGAAAATATTAGTATAGGGTTAAAATCTTCTAAGCTTGAAAAAAATAAAAAGATTGCTGAAATTATAAAATCCTTTCATTTACAAGGGCTTGAAAAGAAGTATCCAAGACAACTTTCAGGTGGACAGCAGCAAAGAGTAGCTATGGCTAGATGTATAATATATAAGCCAGATATATTAATGTTAGATGAACCATTTTCTGCTTTAGATTCTTACTTAAAAGAAAAGCTTCAAACAGAAGTATTAGAGCTTTTAAAATACTATAATGGAGAAGTACTTATGGTTACTCATAGTAGAGATGAAGTTTATAAGTTCTGTAAAAATATATCTCTAATCGAAAAAGGAAAATCAATTTTATTAGGTGATACAAAGGATATATTTAAAAATCCAAAATTAAAAGAAGCAGCTATTCTTACAGGTTGTAAAAATATATCTAAGTGTAAGATAATATCTAAAAACAAGATACATGCTGTAGACTGGGATACTTTCTTAGAAGTAGATAGTTTAGTAGATGAAAATATTAAATATGTTGGAATTAGGGCTCATGATTTTAAAATAGTTAATGAAAATGAAGTTAATAATAATGAAAACATTATAGAATGTAAAATACATAAGATAGTAGAAGAAGTTTTTGAGTATAGCATAATATTTGAAAATAATAATTGTAATTTAAAGACAAGTAATGATACCATTTTATATAAGATAAAAAAAGAAGATTGGAATAATAGAAATAATAAAGATAAGCTATTTTTAAAAATTCCAAAAGAAAGCATTTTACTTTTAGAGTAAACTCGTACTTTTTAATAAAGATTTTAAATATAAAGGGAGTTGTAGTAAATATAATTATACTACAGATCCCTTTATTTTTTAATAATGAACATGTATTAGATGAAATTTAATATTGTCATTGCTCCAACCTAAATCATAAGGAACTAAAAGTCTATTAGTGTTGTGACAGGTTACTAATGGATATCCTTTAGAATCAAAACCTGTAACAGTAGAAACATGAGTTATTCTTCCTTTCTTTTCATAAGCAACAAAATCACCAGGTCTCATATTAAAGGCTACAGTATAAATTTGCTGATAGGATCCCTTAGCTATATAAGATGCTCTACCACTATTAACCATGTAATTTTTAAAGCCTTGAGCATTAAGCCAAGCTTTAGTACCTTCTTTTCCAGAATAGTTCCATGAAGAATTTTTCTTAAAAGCTCCACTTTCAAAAAGGATTTGTGAAGCAAAGTTTGCACAGTCTCCACCATCTGGATTATGATCTTTATACTTTGTATTATATTTAAAGGTAAGATTTTCATCATCAGAGACACCACAATACATATGAGCATAATCTATAGCTTTTTGTAATTTTTCATTAGGTGTAAAACTAGGAGCTTTCTGAGTTAATATAAAATCTTTTATTTCTTCAGATTTTATATTATTTAAATCTAAGGAGTCAGCAAAGGGATCTGTATACCATTCCTTCGTAATAATATATTTATCATCAATTTTTTTTAAATTTAAATAATGATTAGTTCCTAGCCTAAAATGATTAATTATATCTGGAGAATCAGTATAATAATAATTAAAGTCTGTTGCTACATCACAAATTACTCCATATAAATCAGGTTCTTTTTCAGCTACCTTACGTATTCTTACAATAGACTTTATATCCTTAAATTTAACAGCTTGTTTTTCAGACCAGTTAATCAAATATTGAGTTTTTTTAGCTTCGCTTTCATAAGCCCATAAGCTTACTTTAATATTTAAATTATAAAATTCTTTTAGAAGCTCTGTATCATTAGAAACTATTGCAGCATTTCTTTGAGCAAATAAGTTTTCTATTAAATCTTTAAATTCTTTTTTTACTTCTTCAGATGAGTAATCAATTTTAGTAGTATTTGACTCATCTTCTAAAGCAAAACATTGTGAAATAGGTAGTATATTAAATATAAGTAAAGCAATTAAGAGTATAGTAATAAATTTAAACTTCACAAATAAATATCTCCTTTCTAAAATACTTACTTGTAGTTTGTACTAAAGCAATAAAATTTATATATAAGTTATAAGTATTTAAGTAGGATGTTTTTAGCAAATAAGGAATATTAACCATATAATATAAATAATTAATTTAAGAGGTTGTATAAATGAAGAGACTATATTATTTATATGATAGTGCTAAAGAAGTTAAGTTTGATGAGGGAGATAATATAGTTTTTATCTCAGATATTCATAGAGGAGATGGAACATATTATGATTCTCTTATGCCAAACAAGAATATATACAAAACTGCATTAAGTTATTATTATAAAAGAGGTTTTACTTATGTAGAAGTTGGAGATGGAGATGAACTTTGGAAAAATAGAAATTGTAATGATATTGCTTATATTTATAATGATGTTTTTAAACTATTAAATAAATTTAAAGAAGATAATAGAATTTATCTTATTTATGGTAATCATGATATAATAAAAAATAGAGACAGTTTTTATAATACCCAATATAAAGCACTAAAAAAAGTAGGAGATAACTATGGAAAGAACTTTTTAAAATTTATAAAAGATATTAATTATCATGAAGCTATAAATTTTAAATATATTCCGGTAAATGAAAAGTTTTTAGTAACTCATGGTCATCAAGCAGATCCAATGAATTATAATTTTTGGCTTCTATCAAGATTTTTAGTAAGATATGTTTGGAAGTTTTTAAATGGTATAGCGGGTTTTAATGATCCAACTAGCCCAGCTAAAAATAATAAAAAAGGAAATAAAGTAGACAGAAAGCTAGAAAGATGGTCTAAGGATAATGGTAAAATGATACTTTGTGGACATACACATAATAGTAGGATGCCAGAACTTAATGATCCACCATATTTTAATGATGGATGTTGTGTATTGCCTTATGCAATAACTACTATAGAAGTTGAAAAAGGAAATATTTCATTAGTTAAATGGAATATAGAATCACAAGAATCAGGAGTTTTATGGGTAAGAAGGAAGGTAATAACTGGGCCCTATAGACTTGAAACTTATTTGTTATGGGCAAGAGATGAAAGAATTAGAAGGATAGAAGATGAAAAAGTAAGAAGTAAAAGGAGAAGATAAGATGTATTCAATTGATTTGCACTGCGATACAGCTAGTAGATTGTTATATGAAAATTTAAAATTAAATGAAAGTATTTGTAAGGTAGATATAGAAAAATTAAAAAAATCAAAAGCAAAAGCACAAGTATTTGCACACTTTATAGAATTAAATATCGTTGAAAATCCTTATACAGAATTTATTAATATGTATAATAATTTTATTAGGGAAATAAAAGAAAATGAAGATACTATAGAAATTGTTAGAAACTTAAAGGAATTAGAAAGCGTTAATAGTAAGGGGAAGATAGGAGCCTTTTTATCAATAGAAGAAGGGGAAGTTTTAGAAGGAAAAGTAGAAAGAGTAAAAGAGCTTTATGATATGGGAATAAGGTTTATAACTTTAACATGGAACTTTAAAAATAGTATAGGATACCCAAATGCAGGTTATAAATATAAAGACTTAGGATTAACTGATAAAGGGAAAGAAATAGTTTTAGAAATGGAAAGGGTAGGAATAATACCTGATTATTCTCATTTATCTGATGGTGGATTTTATGATTTAGCTGATATATGTAACAAACCTTTTATAGCTACTCATTCAAATGCAAGGAAAGTTACAGATCATTCAAGAAATTTAACTGATGATATGATAGTTAAGCTTGCAGAAAAAGGAGGAGTTATGGGATTAAACTTTTGTGCACCATTCTTAGGAAATGAAAAAGTTCCTTCAATTAATTCCATGATTCAACATATTAAACATATTAAGAATGTTGGAGGAATTGATGTAGTTGCATTAGGAACAGATTTTGATGGAATAGGAAATGAAGTAGAAATTGAAAATATAGGTGAAATAGGAAAACTAAGAGATGCTTTATTAAAAGAAAACTTTACGAATTCAGAAATAGATAAAATATTTTATGGAAATATAAAAAGAGTACTTAAAGAATGGATGTAAATGAGATAAATCCTATATTCCTTAGGAATTTTAAAGATAAAAAGTACATTCATATAGATTTATAATATATAAAACAAAAGAAAGAAGTGATAAAATGGATAGCTTAAAAGGTAAGATAGCTCTAGTTACTGGCGGAACAAGAGGAATTGGAAAAGCTATAGCTATAGAACTTATTAAAGAAGGAGCTACTGTAATTTTAAATTATTCTAAAGATGATTTATCTGCAGAAGAAACATTAAAAGAAATAGAAGCTTTAGGAGGGTATGCTAAGTTATATAAGGGGGATATATCAAAGTATGAAATATGCAAAAGCATGATAAATTTTATAATAAGTACCTTTGGGAAAATTGATATATTAATAAATAATGCTGCTATTTCCTTTAGAGGTTTATTTATGGATTTTTCAGATATAAATATAAATGATATATTTGGAATAAATGTATTAGGTGCTATGTATTTAAGTAAAGAAGCTATACCTCATATGTTAAGCAAAGGAAAAGGAAATATAATAAATATTTCATCCATATGGGGAGAAGCAGGAGCTTCTTGTGAAGTTTTATATTCTAGTACTAAGGGAGCCATTAATTTATTTACTAAATCTTTAGCAAAAGAATTAGCTCCAATGGGAATAAGAGTTAATGCCATAGCTCCAGGAGTAATAGATACAGAAATGAATTCATTTTTATCAAAAGATGAAAGAGAAGAGTTAGAAGAGGAAATACCTTTTGGAAGATTTGGAAGTACAAGTGAAGTAGCTAAAATGGTAACTTTCTTATGTAGTGATAAATGTGAATATTTAACTGGACAGATAATTAAGATAGATGGTGGAATGGTTTAGCAATGGCGAAGAATTAAAAATGAATAATGCATAATTAATAATTGGTGTTAAAAGTGAGACTGTAGAGACTGTAGATAAGTTTGTGTAATTGATTTTCTAAATTAGTTATATTACTGGAAATTTTCATTTCCAGTAATATTTTTTTAATTATCTAGAAATACTAATAAGGTTTTTAATTACCTTTTGCTAATTTAAGAACTAACCCATAATGTCATCCATATATATCCATCATCACGTTCTTCTACAGATATTCCAAATTCATTTCCTTGCATAACCTTAAAAAAACTATCTAAATCTACATCTACAAGATTTCCATTTTCATTTTCATTCAGCTGTTTAATATCTTGTATGTTTAATCCAGCGCCTTCTAATGATGGATTATATATATATCCTAAACTTTGTCCATAATTTATAAGTCTTTGTTTTACTTCAGCTAAACTTGAATATGTTGGTGCAGGTGTTGATTCAGTTTCTTCAGATGTGATAGGTGGTTGTGTTATTTCAGCTTCTTCCTCAACTTTAGCTGATTCTTTTAATTTGTTATCATTATCTTCTTCATTTTTATTATTATCTTCTTCATTGTTATTATTATCTTCTTCGCTTTTATTATTGTCTTCTTCATTTTTATTATTATCTATTTCTACAGCTTTATCTACGTCAGTATTTTCTTTTGTACTTTCATTGTTTGTCATAAATTTAGTGGATCCAATTATTACTATTCCACATATCATAAAAAATAATAAAACTTGTACCTTTCTACTTTTTAGTAATTTTTTTAATTTTTCTTTTCTCATAAATTCACACCACTTTCTTAAATTAATGTAAATAATTTTATTATATTTATTTTATGAGTTTTTATATGGAATTTTTGTTTAAGCGTGGAGGTATTTTTTAGTCAAGAATAATAAGAACTTCTTTTGATTCCCATATAATAAACACATCCTTCTTAATTTTATTATACTTATTTTCTATGTTTTTATCAAATTATATATACAGAATAAATTTTAGTTTATAAACATTATTACTTTATTCTTTTACACTGTTGTGAGTATTTTTTGTAAAGCATCTTTATGGCTAATAAAATAAATTTAAATAATAGATAAACTAAAAATATGTAAAGAAAACCATATAAACCATAGGCTATATCTGCAAATTCCATATTACCTCTGTTTGTAATTTTTTGCTGAATTTCTATTGCAAATACTATAACTACCATAACAGTTAAAGTATAAATAAAGGAAATTGCAGTAATACTATATTTTGAAAGTTTTTTAAATATAATTTGCGTAAATGCAAATATAACAATTCCTATTAAAGCCATAAATATAAAATGAAGTTGCTTATCATTTAATTCATATCCTGCAATACTTACTATATCTAAAACTTTATCATGTAAATCATTTATAAAACTTGCTACTAACTTTAATATTTCTACCATATGTTTGTCCCCCCCAATATCTTATTGTTATTATATCATAAAATAACAATAGAACTAACTATATGTTATAATAGACTTATTCAGTTTACAAAAAATATAGAATAAGGTTGTTCAAGAAAGAATTATATAAAATGATAATTATTATTTTTTATAATTCCTTGTTATAGCACAGGAAAGGAAATAAAATATGGGAAAAATACTAGTACTTGCAGAAAAGCCATCTGTTGGTAGAGATATAGCAAAGGTTTTAAAATCTAATGTAAATAAAGGAGCTTATATTGAAGGAAATAAGTATGTTATAACTTGGGCTTTAGGTCATTTAGTTGGTCTTCAAGATCCAGAAAGTTATGATGAAAAATACAAAACATGGAGTATGGAAACTCTTCCGATGTTACCGAAAAATATGAAGTTAACAGTTTTAAAGAAAACATCAAAGCAATTTTATGAAGTAAAAAAACTTCTAAATAGAAATGATATAGAAGAAATAGTTATTGCAACTGATGCTGGAAGAGAAGGAGAATTAGTTGCAAGATGGATAATAGAAAAAGTAGGCGTTAAAAAACCAATAAAAAGGCTTTGGATATCTTCACAAACTGATAAGGCAATACTTGAAGGTTTTAGAAATTTAAAATCAGGAAGTGAATATGAAAATCTATATAAAGCTGCAGTATGTAGAGCAGAAGCAGATTGGATTGTTGGACTTAATGTTACAAGAGCCTTAACTTGTAAATATAATGCTCAGCTATCAGCAGGAAGAGTTCAATCACCAACTTTAGCAATGATAGTTGATAGAGAAGAAGAAATTAAAAATTTTAAGCCAAAGACTTTTTATACTATAAATGCAAAAAGTAAGGATATTAATTTTCAATGGGTTAATAAGGATAATAATTTAAGGATATTTGATGAAGAATTTGCAAATAAATTAATTAATAAAATAAAAGATAAAGATGCTAAAATAATTTCTATAACTGAAACTCCTAAGAAAAAGTTCTCACCAGCTCTTTACGATTTAACAGAGCTTCAAAGAGATGCAAATAAGATTTGGGGTTATTCTGCAAAGCAAACCTTATCTATGATGCAAAGACTTTATGAAAATCATAAAATACTTACTTATCCAAGAACTGATTCAAGATATATTTCAAGTGATATAGTTGGTACTATTCCAGAAAGGCTTAGAGCTATATCTATTGGAGAATATAGATTAGCAGCTTCTGAAATACTTAAGAATAAAATTAATTCAAATAAAAGCTTTGTAGACAATAGTAAGGTTAGTGATCACCACGCTATAATCCCAACAGAACAAAAGCCTAACTTAAGCAATTTAAGTACGGAAGAAAAACATATTTATGATCTTGTTGTAAAAAGATTTTTAAGTGTTTTAATGACTCCTTTTGAATATATACAAACTAATATAAAGGCAGACATCAATGGTGAAATATTTGTTGCTAAAGGAAAGGTAATAAAGTCAAAAGGGTGGAAATCTTTATATGATAAAGATTATTCAGAGGAAGATTCAAAGGAGGATGATTTAAAAGATCAAGTTCTTCCTAAAATTAGTGAAGGTGATATTATAAATATTACTAAGCTTGAATTAAATAAAGGAGAAACAAAACCACCTGCAAGGTTTAATGAAGGAACTCTTTTATCAGCAATGGAAAATCCTCAAAAGTATGTAAATGTAAATAAGGAAGCAGCTAAAACTTTAAATGAAACAGGTGGTCTTGGAACAGTTGCTACTAGAGCAGATATAATAGAAAAATTATTTAATTCCTTTGTTATAGAAAAGAGAGGAAAAGAAATAGTTCCAACATCTAAAGGAAAGCAATTAATAGAATTAGTTCCTAATGAATTAAAGTCTCCATTATTAACAGCAAAGTGGGAAAATAGACTTGATGGAATTAGTAAGGGAAAAGATAATCCAAATGATTTTATTAAGGAAATGAAAAATTATGCAATAGCTTTAGTAGAAGCAGTTAAAAATGATAATAGCAAGTTTGTTCACGATAATAAAATAGGTAAAAAATGCCCTAATTGTGGAAAGTATCTTTTAGAAGTAAAAGGTAAAAATGGTGTTATGAATGTATGCCAAGATAGAGAATGTGGATATAGAGAAAGCGTAAGTAGAACTACTAATGCAAGATGCCCAGAATGTAAAAAGAAATTAGAAGTTAGAGGACAAGGGGACGGAAAGATATATGTATGTTCTAATACTAATTGTAACTTTAGAGAAAAGGCATCACAATTTGAAAAGAGATTTGATAAAAAAGACAAAGTAGATAAAAGAGAAGTTAATAATATGATGAAGAAGATGAAAAAGGAAGCAGAGGACTTTAATAATAATCCTTTTGCAGCTCTTCTTGGTAATATAAATCTTGATGATAAGTAAATTATTAAAAAATAGGATATATAGTCAAATGACTATATATCCGTTATTTTTTTATAATATTATTAATTAGAAATATTAAAAATAAAGATAAATAAATTATATTACAAATAAGTAATAATTTAATATATATTTAAATAAAGTATATTAAATATGAAAAATATATTATTTTTTTTGATTCTATGATATAATATTCATATAATTTAATACTATCTTTTATGGTTGCATACGCAATAACAGGGAATGAGGTTAGATTCCTCAACAGCCCCCGCTACTGTATAAGCTACGAAACTCTTAATAGCCACTAGGATAATATCTTGGGAAGGTAAGAGGATTAGGTTTGAAGCTTTAAGTCAGGAGACCTACCATAAAAGTTATATACAAAATTTCGGTGGGAAATTAGAGTAGAATTAATAGTATGATACTTATGTCTTTATAGTATCATATATTGTTGTGCGTCAAAATCCTATGAAAATAGGGTTTTTTTTTATTGTATTTTAATAAATCGTTTATTTTTATAATTAGTATTAAATTGTTGGGGAGCAATTGTAAGTGAGGAGGTGAAATAGAAAAATTAATTAAATTATAAGTTTAAAACACTCGTAGTGACTAGAAAACTGGAAAGTGAGAAGAAAATTATAATATAAAAGTATGTATCATTAAAAAATTATTATATAAATGGAGGATGATTACAATTAATAAAGTAAATAAAAAAATTATAAATGTCATGGTTAGTTTATTGGTTCTTATGTCTATGTTTTTAAACTTTTCAGTTACAGCATTAGCAGGGGAAAATACAACTACACCAAAAGGTTATGTAACCTTTTCTATGGAAAAGTTCACATTAGGACTTGGCTATGTAATTGAGCCAATTAAAGTACCCTTCTATGAAGGTGATAATATTGCCAAATTAACTACTGATTTAATTGGTAAAGGTAATTATGAAAATACAGGAAGTGTAGAAAGTGGATTTTATTTATCTTCTGTAAAAGATAATGATACGAGAGAAGCTAATGTACCTCAGTATATATTGGATGAATCTGGAAGCATAGACGGTAGGGGGACAGAAGGCTGGCTTGGAGAGTTTGATTATACATCTATGGCAGGTTGGATGTATACTGTAAATAATAAATTCCCGAACGTTGGATGTTCTGAGATAATGCCAACAGATGGAGATGTAATTAGATGGCAGTTTACTGTTTATGGATATGGAATGGACTTAGGAGGTGGATTTGCGGGTGATGCAAGCTCAGGATCTTTTGAAGGTTCATATATCAAAATGGCTAATAAGGATACTCTTACAAAAAAGTTAGGCGAGATAAATACTTCACAAGATAAAGCGACAATTCTTGCAAAGAATGGAGCACAAGAGGCTTATGACAAAGCTTATGAAGTTATTCAAGTAGCTGAATCATCTCAGGAAGAAGTTGACTTATCATTAAATAATCTTAATAAAGCAACTAACGAATCTAGCAAAAATTTAGATCTAGTTCAATTTAATCCAAGTCTAAAGGATGCAATTAATGAAACAGCGGCATTAATGTATGAAAGCACTCCAGATCCTGCTATTGGAACTGGGGCTGGAGAATGGACAATACTATCCTTAGCTAGAGCTGGATATAGTATTCCACAAAGTTATTATGATAAATACTATGCAAATGTGGAGAGGGAATTAGCTGAAAAAAAAGGTGTATTGAGTACGGCAAAATATACTGAATATTCAAGATTAATTTTAGGACTTACATCTATAGGTAGAGATGTAACGAATGTTTCAGGATATAATTTACTTGAAAAGCTAGCTGATTTTAATAGTGTTAAAAAGCAAGGTATAAATGGACCTATATTTGCTTTAATTGCACTAGATACAAATAAATATGAGATACCAGTGGTACCTGGTATTGCAGTACAAACTACCAGAGATATGCTTATTGATTATATATTACAAAAAGAAATAACTACAAATGACGGTAAATTAGGTGGATGGGCATTATCAGGAAAGGTTCCAGATCCTGATATAACCGCCATGGCGATACAAGCATTAGCTCCTTATAAAGATGATGAGAGAGTTAAGCCTTATATAGATAGAGGGGTACAGGCACTTGCAGACATACAGAAAGATAATGGCGGATATTCAAGCTGGGGTTCAATTAATAGTGAGAGTATAGCACAAGTTATAGTTGCGTTAACAGCTCTAGGAATAGATCCAACTAAAGATACTAGATTTATAAAAGGGGAAGGAAATTGGATACTTTCTGCTATTATGGAGTTCTATGTAGAAGGTGGAGGATTTAAGCATATATTATCAGGAAATAGAGATGGAATGGCAACAGATCAAGGAATGTATGCATTAGTTGCTTATGATAGATTTGTTGATGGAAAAAAAAGTCTTTATGATATGACAGATGAAGAAATTACTGAAAATTCTGATGGTAAAGTACTGTTATCGATACCTGAAAGAATTAATGGAAATAAAGGTACTGAATTTAAGATAAATGTAAAGATTGGAAGCTTTCCAGAAGGTTCATATAAGTTATTAGATGGAATAATAAATATTCCAGAAAGTATTGAGATTAAAAATGTAGAAATGAGTAAAACTATTACTGGTGGATTACCTGACTTTGGAGTAGAAGGGGATAAGCTACGATTAGTATATACTAATACTGATCTTACCAATATACAATTTAATGGAACTGAGTTTCCAGATGATATTATGACTATTACAGCTGTACTTAAGGAGGATCTCCCAAAAGATACAGAATTACCAATTAGTATAGATGCATTTACTTTAAAAGCTAGTTCAGAATCAGCAAGTACAGTATCTTTTGATACAAGCAAAGCAGTTGAGAAGATAATAATTGGCGAGCAAGTAACAGCAAGCGGAAGAATTCTGTATGATGGTGATGGTATAGATATAATTCCATCAAATAAATCTGCTATAGCAGTAGAGTTTTCAAATTTAACTGGAACTCCTAGCATAAAGTTAAATGATAATATTGAAATGAGTTATTCAGCAGAAATATCTAATAAAACAGGTAAGGTAACTTATGTTGCTTTAGTTAATAAAACAGTAGCCTTAGATGGATTAAATGATATAAATAAATATACTATAGATAATAAAAAATCAAAGGAAATTAAATTTGGAGATGCAAATCTTGATTCAACAGTAAATGCTCAAGATACTTTAAATACTTTATCAGCATGGCTACGTAAAGGTGGAACTCCAAGTGATGAAGGTATCCTTTCCATGAATGTAACTGGAGATTCAAGAGTTGATACTTATGATGTACTTGGAATTATGGAAAATTATATAAATGGTAGTGAATTCAGAGTTATAAGTAAATAAAAATCAAGTAGTATGTAGGCAACCTGTGAGAGTATTTCTTACAGGTTGTATTATAAGTTTAGGAGGATTTTATGATAGAGAAAATTAAAAGCTTATCAAAGAAGCAGAAAATAGTAGGAGGTTCTATATCACTAATTAGTATAGCCTTAATTATTTTTATATTAATTAAAATTTTAGAAGTTACTCAGACACCAACTATTACACTAATGCCTCCAGCACCTCTTGAATCTTCAAATAGGGAAGAATTTATTGTAGATGTTATATTATCTGATTTACCTAAAAATATTTATCCAGCAGCAAGTTTAACTCTTGGATTTGATAAAAACAAATTAGAGTTTACTGGCACAAAGCTTGGAACAATGATGACTCATGGTGATACTACAATAGATGGAAATTCAATGAATATACCACTGTGGGATTGTAATGTAGAAAGAGCAAATGAAATTGGTCAAATAAATACTATGTACTTGGATATGACAGCAGGAAAATACTCTTATTCTAGAGATGGATTTGATAATGAAAAAAATAATGTTCTGCTTAGATTAGGTTTTAAGTTAAAGGATAGTGTAACAAAAGGTGAGGTATATAATATTAAAATTAATGATGCAGTAATTGCTACAATAAATGGAGATATAAATAAAACAAGCCTTGCTACAAATCAAAAAACTCTAAGAGTTAATAACTGTAAGATAGCAGTATTAAAATAGGGAGATAGTGTAAAGTTTCGTATGAAAAAATAGAGTTAATCAAAGTTAAGGAATAAA
>ERZ857998.1855-NODE-1855-length-21940-cov-12.640621_pt1 | contig 21940 bp, 16 predicted proteins | sample MGYA00519954_ERZ857998 | MGnify/ENA primary metagenome ERZ857998 (study PRJEB31778, sample SAMEA3449424) | human gut metagenome | biome: human gut; feature: human-associated habitat; material: faeces | place: United Kingdom | collected 2010/2012 ...
TCGCCATCATCAGCTTGATGCGGTTGAGCTGGTTGACATTGCTGGCGCCCGGATCATAATCGATAGCTACGATATTTGCCTTCGGATAGCGTTCCCGAATGGCTTTCATCATACCCTTGCCGGTCACATGATTCGGCAGGCAGGCGAACGGCTGCAGACAGGCGATATTGCTCGCGCCATCCTTGATCAGCTCGATCATTTCGCCGGTCAGGAGCCAGCCCTCTCCGCACTGGTTGCCGATCGAAGCGATCTCTGACGCTTCCTCCGCGGTCTTTTGGATATAGGACGGTTCCTCAAAACGTCTGCTTTGGCGCAGAGCCTTGCGCAGCGGTCTGCGGAACTGCTCCACCAGAGCGATTGCTGCCTGATTCAGCTTGTATTGCTGATAGGTGCCGGACAGGTTCTCATAATTGAACTTCTTGCTGTACATCCCGTAGAGGAAGAAGTCTATCAAATCCAGCACGACCGCCTCGCCGCCTTCTTTTTCGATGATATCGACGATATTGTTGTTCGCATCTGGATGGTATTTGACGAGGATCTCGCCGACCACGCCGACGCGCGGCTTTTTGATCCTGCGCAGCGGCATGGTATCGTAATCCCTGACAATCTCCTGCACCAGCCGCTTGTAGGTACTGAACTTGCCGTCGCGGCAGTTTTCGAAAATCTCGGCCTCGTATTTTTTCATGATGCCTTCCGCCGCGCCCGGAACTTCCTCATACGGTCTGGTCGCGTAAAGCAGTCTTTGGAAAAGATCTCCGTACATGACCGCAAGCAGCAAGCGTTTGCCCATCGCCGGCGTAATCTTAAATCCCGGATTGCTCTCCAAACCCGCCATATTGAAGGATATCACCGGCACCTGCTCCATATGCAGATCCTTGAGCGCCTTACGCAGCAACGCGATATAGTTGCTGGCTCTGCAGCCGCCGCCCGTCTGTGACATGACCAGCGCAGTCTTGTTGAGGTCGTACTTGCCGGACTTGAGAGTGCTGATCATCTTGCCGAGTGTGACCAAAGTCGGGTAGCAGGCATCGTTGTTGACGTATTTGAGTCCCTCGTCGATCGCGTGTTTGTCTACGGTCGGAATGACAACAGCCTTGTAGCCGCAGGATTGCAGTGCCACCTCTAAATACTGGAAATGAATCGGTGACATCTGCGGGATCAGCAGCGTATAGTCCTTGCGCATTTCCTTGGTGAAATAAGCCCTCGTATACGGTTTGAGATTATGTACCGCTTTGATGCCGTTCTTGTCACGTTCTTCCATCGCAGCTGCTAGCGAGCGGATACGGATACGCACCGCGCCGAGGTTGTTGCCCTCGTCGATCTTGAGCAGCGTATAAAGCTTGTTGGAACGCTCTAAAATTTCCTCTACCTGATCCGTCGTCACCGCGTCTACGCCGCAGCCGAAGGAATTGAGCTGCACAAACTCCACGCCGTCGTGCTGGCAGACATAGTCCGCCGCCCGGTAGAGTCTGGAATGATAGGCCCACTGGTCGAGTACGCGAATCGGCCGCGGAAGCTTGCCCATGTGGCAGACAGCGTCCTCTGACAAAACCACCATATCGTAGGAAGTGATCATCTTATCAATGCCATGGTTGATCTCGGTATCCAGGTGGTATGGTCTGCCGGAAAGTACGATGGCTTTTTTGTGATGTTCTCTGGCGTACGTGATGGCGCGTTCTCCCTCCGCCTCGACATCACGCTTGAAGGCCTGCTGTTCTGCGCGGGCCGCGAGGACCGCCTCCTTGATCTCATGTTTTTCGATTCCCTTGTGTTTGAGAATCTCATACAGACGCGGCACCAGACGTTCGTCCTTGTCATACGGGACAAACGGATGCGTGAATTCTACCCCGTATTCGGTGAAGATCTCGTTCATGTTATTGGCGATGACCTCCGGATAGGTGGCGACGATCGGACAGTTATAATGGTTCTGCGCGTCCTTGGTTTCCCACTGTTCATAGTTGATGCAAGGATAAAAGATCCACTTTTCGCCCATCTCTACCAAAGTCTTGATATGCCCATGCACCAGCTTGGCCGGATAGCAGGCCGTATCGGAAGAGATCGTATCCATGCCCTTTTCGTAGAGTTCCTTGCTTGACATCGGCGAAAGCACTACGCGGTAGCCCAGCTTCGTAAAGAAGGTAAACCAGAACGGATAATCCTCATACAGATTCAATACCCGCGGCAATGCCACATGTCCGCGCGGCGCCGCAGACTCCGCGAGCGGCCGGTAGTCAAACAGTCGTTTCAGTTTATAGGCATACAGGTTTGGCAAATCCTTGGTTTTGTTTTCTTTTCCCGCGCCGCGCTCACAACGGTTTCCGGTTACAAAGCGTTCTCCGTCGTTAAAGCGCGTGATGGTCAGCATGCACTGATTCTCGCATCCGCGGCATCTGGCGTTTGAACTGCCCGCATGGAAAACCCGCACGCTTTCGAGCGGCAGGATATCGGAAACATGTCCGTCGCTCCAATTTGCTTTGGAATGCAGGGCGCAGCCGTAAGCGCCCATCAGACCGGCAATATCCGGCCGCACGACCTCTTTGCCGAGCACCTTTTCGATGGCGCGCAGGACCGACTCGTTGAGGAAGGTTCCGCCCTGCACGACGATTTTATCTCCTGCTTCATCCGGATTGCGCAGCTTGATGACCTTGTACAGAGCATTCTTGATGACCGAATAAGACAGCCCCGCGGCGATGTCACCGATACTCGCGCCTTCCTTCTGTGCCTGTTTCACCATGGAATTCATAAATACCGTGCAGCGCGTGCCCAGATCCACCGGATGCTGCGCCAAAAGCCCGATGCGGGCGAATTCCTCGACCGGCATGTTGACAGACTTCGCGTAGGTTTCGATGAAGGAACCGCAGCCAGAAGAACACGCTTCGTTGAGCATGATATGATAGATCACACCGTCCTTGATGCGCATGCACTTCATGTCCTGTCCGCCGATGTCGAGGATAAAATCAACACCGGGCAGGAATTCCTCCGCCGCCTTGTAATGCGCCATCGTCTCGATAATCCCGTAGTCCGCGTTAAAGCCGGCCTTGATCAGCCCTTCTCCGTATCCGGTTACGGTTGTATTGGCAATATAGCACGCAGCCGGCAATTGCTCGTAGAGCTCCGTCAGCAGCTGCTTGGTCGCCTCCAGCGGGTTTCCCTCGTTGTTGCGGTAAAAAGAGAACACGAGCTTTTCGTTTTGGTCGATCAGCGCGGCTTTGGTCGTGGTCGAACCGGCATCGATGCCTAAAAAAAGTGGTCCTTCACACGCGGCCAGCTCGCTTCTGGCAATCTTCGCCCTCTCGTGGCGCTCGCAAAATTCCCGATATTCCGCTTCATCAGCAAACAGCGGTTCTACACGCTTGGTTACGGAATCCGCGAGCGGATCCACCGTTTCAACCTTCGCGATCAGCTCCGCAAGGCTGACCATCTGCTGCCCCTCTGCCATAAAGGCTGCCCCCATGGCAACGAAATATTTTGAATTGTCCGGGAAGATCACGTCCTCCGGCGCGAGCTGCAGCGTTTCGATAAAGCGCTTCCTGAGTTCGGACAAATAGGTCAGTGGCCCGCCCAAAAAGGCGACCTTACCCGTGATCCTGCGACCGCAGGCGAGTCCACTGATGGTCTGATTGACCACTGCCTGGAAGATGGAGGCCGCCAGATTTTCAATCGGCGCGCCCTCGTTGATCAGCGGCTGAATATCTGTCTTAGCAAACACGCCGCAGCGCGCCGCGATCGGATAAATAACCGAATAATCCTTAGCGGCTTCATTGAGCCCGTCCCCGTCCGTATTCAAAAGAATCGCCATCTGGTCGATAAACGCGCCGGTACCGCCCGCGCAGGTACCGTTCATACGCTGTTCCACGGAAGCACCGAAATATGTAATCTTCGCGTCCTCTCCGCCAAGCTCGATCACCACATCGGTCTCAGGGATCAGCTTCTGCACCGCAAGAGAACAGGTGATAACCTCCTGCTCAAATTTCGCGCCGATTTTATCGGCGAGCGCCAAGCCTCCGGAGCCTGTGATGACAACCTTGACCTCAACATCTCCGATTTCGCGCTGCATGTCATGAAGCAATTCACTGACCTTATCAAAAACACTTGACATATGACGCTCATATTTTTGATACAGAATCTCATCCTGTTCATTGAGCAGCACCAGTTTTACTGTAGTTGAACCAACGTCAATTCCAAGTTTCATAATTTCCCTCATCTTATCTATCAATTATTTCTAAGTATATGAATCTTTTCGAGCGGTATTCCCATACTGCTCCCAATCCTAGTTTACCACCAAAAGCCGTTAAAGTAGCGTTAAAGTTATGATATACCTCTCTTCTGGTATCCGGTTTTTTGTTTGCCTTTTTCCGCGCTTTCCCTTATACTGGACTTATGAAAAGTACGATAAAAAAACGAACATGGCAGGCGATTTACAGATTGCTGGACAGCGTCTGCCCGATTGACGGAGACTGCGGCAGGCTATGCGGCGCGGCCTGCTGCACCGCAGGCGATACAGACGGAGAAGAACTCGGCATCTACCTTTACCCCGGTGAAGAAAAACTCCACAGCAGAAAGGACGACTGGCTGACATGGACTGTGGAAAACGCGGAAGATTATGAATTTCCGGACTCCTGGCGCGGCAATGTTTATTTCGTGAAATGCAAAACCCCGCCTCATTGTCCGCGAAAGGAGCGTCCGCTGCAATGCCGGACCTACCCGCTTTCGCCGTATCTCGATGAGGACGGAGTCTTGAAGCTGATTTATAATTTTGAGGACCTGCCTTATGCCTGCCCGCTGATTGAAGAGGAAATCCCTCTTAACGATGATTTTGTCAAAGCGACCTATACGGTCTGGGCGCACCTCGTGCGTGACCCGCTGATCTATGATCTAGTCGAAGCGGAAAGCCGATTACTGGACGCCGAGCTTTGAAATTTCGTTTTTGTAAAGACGCTGCAGCATCAAGGCGCTATAAGCAAGTCCGAGAAGTTCTGCAAGCGGGAAGGATGCCCAGGATAAGGTCACCCCACCGATGCGGATCAGAATAAAAGCCAGCGGCAAAATACCGATGAGTTGGCGAATGACCGAGCAGAGCAGGCTGTATACACCATGCCCTGTACCCTGGAATAAGGTTCCGGTGATGATGCCGAAGGCTGCCGGCAGGAAACAAAGGCTGATGATGCGCAGAGCCGGAATTCCGATGGCGAGCATATCCGCGGACGCGTCGAACATCAGAAGCAGCTGCTTCGGCAGAGCCTGAAACAGCAGCAGTCCGAGCGCCATGACCAGCAGCGCGATCTTCAGAGCTTCCTTGTAGGTTTGCATCAGGCGGTCTTTTTTTGCAGCGCCGTAGTTATAGCCCATGATCGGCATCGCGCCTTGGTTCAGCCCGAATACCGGCATGAATACAAAGGACTGAATTTTAAAATATACGCCCAACACTGCGACCGCGGTCGTCGAGTAGACCACCAGGATCATGTTGTAGAAGATAATCATCATGGAACCGATAGACTGCATCACGATGGATGGCAGCCCTACTTTGTAAATATCGGCGACGATTTCCCAGTTAAACTTGAAGCCCCTGACTTGAATACTGACCAGATGTTCCCCCTTAAAGATGATAAACGCGCCCACCAGCATGCCAAAAAGCTGTCCGGTAATGGTCGCGATCGCGGCGCCTGCCACCTCCAGACGCGGCGCGCCGAGCAGTCCAAAAATAAGAATCGGATCTAAAATGATGTTGATCACTGCTCCGGTCAGACTGCAGATCATCGGGGCGATCATATTCCCTGTGGACTGCAGGATTTTTTCAAAGACAACCTGCATGTTCAAAAAGAAAGAGCCGATGCAGACAATCTGCATATAGATGACTGCCTGCGTGTAGATCTCGCTTCCCTTTTCCGCGTAACCGGAAACAAAAATACCGGTAAAACAGACACCGATAAGCAAAAATACCAGATAATTAAACACGCCGATGCGAAGTCCCGTACTCGCGGCTTGATCTGCCTCTTCCTGCCGATGCGCGCCGAGCCTCCGCGCGATCAGGGAGTTAATGCCTACGCCGCTTCCTACGGAAAGTGCGATGATCAGCATTTGAATCGGATTTACGATGGATACCGCGGTCAGCGCATCTTCACTCAGTTTGGCGACAAAAATGCTGTCCACAATATTGTACAGCGCGCTGATGGTCATGGATAGGATTGCCGGCCATGCCATGCTGAGAAGCAGCGGTCTGATTGGAAGAATACCCATCTTGTTTTCTCCCGCAGCCTGTGCGGGCTGCGTCGTGATATCTTTTTTTTGTGTTTCTTTCATGCTATTCTCCCTTATACAAATGATGTATTTCTCCACATTCTCCACGCGCGGCGGAGGATTGTTCGTTTCATAAAAATATATTATACAATAGATGGTTTACAAATTCAAGATTTATGGTATGATATTTGATGTGAAAATTCTGTGAGCGCTTGCCGCCGCGGAGCTTTACACGAAAAATTGACAGAAAGAGGTCTCTATGACTACCAGATCAGAAGAAATACAAAAAAGACGCATCTTCGGCATCATTTCCCACCCGGATGCCGGCAAAACCACTTTAACAGAAAAACTCCTGCTGCACGGCGGCGCGATTCGCGAAGCCGGAACCGTCAAGGCGCGCAGAAACAGCAAATTCGCGACCTCTGACTGGATGGAGATTGAAAAGCAGAGAGGCATCTCCGTCACCTCCTCCGTCATGCAGTTTGCATACGCAGGCAAGGTCATCTCCATCATGGATACGCCGGGTCACAACGACTTCGGCGAAGATACTTATCGGATTTTGACTTCGGTAGACAGCGCGGTCATGGTCATCGACGGCGCCAAGGGTATCGAAGCGCAGACAAAAAAACTGTTCAAGGTCTGCTCCATGCGCGGCATCCCGATCTTTACCTTTATCAACAAGCTCGACCGCGAGACCAAGGAGCCGTTTGATCTCGTACAGGAATTAGAGGACGTACTGGGTCTGCCGTCTGTCCCGGTCTCTTGGCCGATCGGAAACGGCATGAACTTCGAGGGCATCTATGACCTGCTCAAGAACGAAGTCCACCTTTATAAATCCGGCAAGCAGACCAAAACCTTGACGCTCGGACCGGACGGCGTATTCGGACCGGAACTCGAAAACGAGATCGCCGGCTATAACCTCTCCGCCCTGCGCGATGAGATTGAATTGATTCAGGGCGCAGGCAACGAATTTGACATGGAACTGGTGTCCAAGGGCAAACTTTCCCCGGTCTTTTTCGGCTCCGCGCTCGCCGACTTCGGTACGATCCCGTTCCTTGAGCACTTTTTGGATATGTCACCAGCTCCCGGCCCGCGCAAGACCACGACCGGAGAAGTACAGCCGACCGACGAATTTTTCAGCGGCTTTATCTTCAAGATCCAGGCGAACATGAACCCGGCGCACCGCGACAGACTGGCGTTTCTCCGCATCTGCTCCGGCACCTTTACCCGCGGCATGAGCGTGCGGCTGTCCCGGACCGGCAAGGAAATGAAACTGGCGCAGTCCACCATGCTGATGGCCAACGAACGAGAAAACATAGAAACTGCGATCGCGGGTGATATCATCGGGATCTATGATACCGGAAACTATCAGATCGGCGATACGCTGACCACGACCAAAGAACCGCTGTTTTTCGAACCGCTGCCAACCTTCCCGCCGGAGCTTTTCGCTCTGGTCACGCCGAAGGACACCATGAAGGCCAAGCAGTTCCAAAAAGGCGTCGCGCAGCTCGCGCAGGAGGGCGCGATCCAGGTCTACCGCAACCAGTACAACGAGGTTGTCATCGGTGCGGTCGGTCAGCTGCAGTTTGAGGTGTTTGAATACCGCCTCAAGAACGAATACAACGCGCAGGTGCGCATGGATCGATTGGACTTCTCGACCGCCAGATGGGTGCAGATCGATGCCGATCCAAGCTCTCGCGACTACGTTGCCGCGCTGGAAAAGATCAAGGATGTGCTCGATTCCAGAACCATGCTGGTCTTTGACCACTTCGAGCGTCCGATCATCCTCTTCGCAAACCAGTTCACCCTGCAGTACTTCTGCGAAAAACACAAGGATATCAAACTGGTCGAAGCACTGGACGTGCAGAATCAATATTAACACAAACAACGGGTGCAAGCCTATCAATATGATGATGGTTTGCACCCATTTTCTCCTTTACCTGCTTTTTCGTGCAAAATCGTCATTTCCTAACCTGCTTTTTCGTGCAATTTTGGACTTTGCCAACTTGCTTTTTCGTGCATAACTTGTTATACTATGTATAAAACTAAGAATATATCGCAAAAAGAGAGGGTATCCTATCATGCTGAAAAGAAAAATATATCATGAACTCGTTGCATGGAAAACCAAAAGCAACGGAACAACGGCCATGATGATCGACGGTGCTCGCCGTGTCGGTAAAAGCTATATCGTTGAAGCGTTTGCCAAAGCGCAGTATAAGAGTTACATTTTGATCGATTTCGGTAATACTCCTCAAGATGTACTCGATATTTTTGCAAATGACAGTGCTGACCTCGATATGTTTTTTGCAAAGCTGTCATCGTTTTTCCGTACGCCCCTTTATATGCGAGAATCCCTCATCATATTTGATGAGGTGCAGCAATATCCCAGAGCAAGGCAGCTTATAAAATATCTTGTAGCTGACGGTCGCTATGATTATATCGAAACCGGCTCTTTGATACGACTTAAGAAAAATGTGCAGGATATTATCATTCCTTCCGAAGAGGACCACATGGAAATGTTTCCGCTTGATTTTGAAGAATTCCTCTGGGCTATGGGTGATGAAACGACCTATCCGCTGATACGAAAATGCTTTGAAAGCAAAACGCCACTTGGTGCCCCGCTTCACCGCAAGATCATGAACGATTTCCGGCAATACCTCATTGTCGGCGGTATGCCGCAATCCGTACTTGCATATCTAAACGGTAAGGATTTTGAGGCTTCGGATGTCGCGAAACGGCGCATATTAAGACTATACCGTGAAGATGTCGCAAAGTTTGCCGAGGGCTATGAAGATAAAGTATTCGCAGTATTTGACAATATCCCCGGACAGCTTTCCAAAAAAGAAAAGAAATACAAGCTTTCTTCTCTCGGCAAGCAAGCGCGTTTCCGGAGTTTTGAATCTTCCTTCGTCTGGCTCAACGAAGCGATGGTAGTCAACGCCTGCTTCAATGCAACCGACCCGAATGTCGGTCTTGCGCTCAGTGCTGACAACACTACGCAAAAATGCTACATGGCCGATACCGGTTTACTTGTGACCCATACTTTTAAAGATAAAAACTATACAGATAATGAACTTTACCGTGCCATCCTTTTTGATAAACTCAATATCAATGAGGGAATGATCGTAGAGAATGCTGTCGCACAAATGCTGCGCCTGCATAGAGAACGTCTGTATTTTTATTCTCGCTCCGATTCCCAAAATCGTGAAAATCATATGGAGGTAGACTTCCTTATTACCGAAGGCAAAAAAATCGCCCCGATTGAAGTAAAGTCCGGAAACTATCGCTCACATGCATCACTTGACAAATTCCGCAGACACTTTTCGTCTGTTATCGGTGATTCCTATATTCTCTACACGAAAGATGTCATGGTAAAAGACGGCATCATTCATTTGCCGCTCTACATGGCGGAACTGCTTTGAACGTGATTATGTCTTCCAAGGACAAAAGTGTGCATAACGAAATACAGATTTCTATGCACACATGTCGCTCACTCATGAGCGACGCTCCGCAAGGTGCTTTTGTCGTTATGCAGGAAATATCGCTATGCGATATTTCCTGCATAATAAACAACGGGTGCAAGCCTGCCTGATGTGCGGGCTGCACCCGTTGTTTCGTCAAGTTGCTTTTTCCCCTTCCCTGCAGTGCAGGAACCAAAGCAACAGGCCGCTTTCGATGAGGATGGCGGCGGCTGTCACATACGGCAGCTGGATGATAACATTTCCGAATGCGTAGGACTGATAGACCTGCAGGGTCGGATGCGCTGCCATGAGCTGGCTTGGCGTCATCGCGCGGCATTTATCCAGCAGATCAAACGCCTGATCCGCATAGCAGAAATGGTTCATCGGAATACCGGTCAGCAGCGTGATGGTCAGATCAAGCGGCATGGATAGCCGCAGCGGTAAGATACTGGATAAGCAACAGATAAAAAGTGTAAATACGAGTGTTCCCAGATAACTGTATGCACACTGCAGCAGATAATAGGTCAGCCAGTTCAAACCGTAGATGCTCGGTTTGCCGTTAAAAAGCAAGACCGTGCAGGTTGCCCCACGCAGGGTATAGGTCAGTGCGATTGTCATCAGCATGACCAGCTGAAACAGGATCCATAATACCGTTGTGATCGTAACGACCGTGCCTAACTTGCACTTCAGCAGACTCGCCCGTCCGTATTTGGTACTTCGCAGAATCGGCACCATACCTGTGCGTTCCTCACCCGAGAACAAATCGCCCAACGTGACGATCAGCACCATACCCAAAGTGAACGGCAGGAACTGCATGACCGTACACAGCACATCCCAACCCAGGCTGTAGCCGATGACAAGCTTCTTCCCCGGATAAATGCGGTCGATCAGTTTCTGGTAATCAGAAAACTGCGCCTCAGAATACCCCAGATAGGCTGCATAGCTGATGCCCTGCTCCTTTTCCAAATGAGCGTTGTCTGAATCATATTGGTTGCGCAGGTATTGCACCGGATTTTCCGCAAGCGGGATATAGATGGTATACGCGCGTAAAAAACTTTCCTCCATCTTCTTGCTCTGGTAAACCTCATCCGGCAGGATCGCAAACGCGTAGTCAAAATTATAGGGATCGCGCAACACTTCTTCCGCGGTGTAACGGATCTCAAAGCCCTCTGCCTTTTTGGCCGTGATCCTCTCGCGGACTTCCTCCGGAGAAAGCCGATGCGCGTCAATATAGTCTTGATACTCGGCCTTTTTATCAGCGATCCACTGTGCATCGACCAACGCCGTTTCCTGCGACATCTTGCGCTGCCGGTACTCGTCGTTCTGCCAAAAATAATCCAGACTGATGCCGCTGAACGTATCATAAGCGCCGCTGAACGTCAGATAGATTTGTACTACTGTCATCACAAGCAGTACGAACGCCAACAGACGCTTTTGACGCAACAGTTTCTCAAATTCGACTTTCATCCTCTATTCTCCTTTTATTATGCCTCTCAAGGCTCTCCACATATTCCGCACGTACCGCGAGATGATATATCATTACCGCAGCAAGCACGCAAACGGCAGCGAGCTCCGTACCGGCGAGTGCATACAGCGGAACGCCGTATCCGCGCAGCATGAGCAGCCAAAGGCTGTTCCAGAGCCATTGATTGTTAATCAGACATGGCAGCCATAGCGCCAGCCACTGGTTCTTGGTCATAAATGCTAACAGATACGGCAGGGTCACGATACCGCCCATCAGCGCAAAAGTCCGCCGGGTGCTGCCGCCGATCCGGGCCAGCAGGAAGATCACCAATGCGGTCGCCTGCGCGGCGAGCAATCCGGTCAGCAGGGTCACAAATAAGTAAATGCCGATATTCCACGGATACGGACAAGCATTAAATTGAAAGTCCTGCACGACACTTTTTAGATTTCCCCAACCGTAACAGACAGTCAAGGCTCCCGCATAAGTCAGGTTCAATGCGCACCAGACGATACCGGCGCTGCACTGACAAGCCAGAAGCTTGGTACGGAACAGGCGCCGCCTGCCCTGTCTGGAAACTGCCTGCATCGGCACCATGCCGGCTTCCGCTTCTCCCGAAAACAGATCCACGCATAAGAGTATCATAAAAAGCAAAAATCCCCACCCGATCCGGTACTGATTCGCCATGGTTGTGCCTGCAGGCGAAGCACCGAAAATCAATGCTCCGTGTTCGGAAGCTGCCCGAAGCTTCACGTATGCATGCTTTGCCGCCTCACCATAGGCACTTTCCTGTGCAAGGACAAAGCGATCCAGCATCGCGGTGAACTCCGTATATTGCCAAGCAGTCAGAACAGCCTGCTGCTCAAGCGATGCGTTCTGTAAGTCCTCTGCCGTTTTCGGCGGCTGCGGCCAAAGCCTTTCGTACTGTGCGGCAATCGACTGCTTCCAGTCATTATCCATCGGTCCGCCCCATGCGTTATAATACTCGCACAGCTGCCGCATATTTTCCTGATGATGCAGCGAAACCGAAACCGGCTGTGCCAGACAGATCAGCAGGAATACGGTCAGAATCAACGGTCTGGACCAGATCTTGTACAGTACCGCCTTCAGCATGGGTTCTCCTTTCCGCAGTAAAAAAGATACGCGTCCTCCAGTTCGGGATTGACGATCGCGGCTCCCTCCGGGATCCTGTCCGGACAAACCAGCCGCAGCTGCACGCTTTCTCCCGTTGGCTGCACATCCGCGATTAGATACATCTGTTGGAACTCCTCAGCCTCTTTGGGGGATACCGTAATGCTGCAGACCTTTCCATCAAGTGTCTTGCAGATCTCATCGATCGTATCGCAGGCGGCGATCTTTCCTGCGCGAAACAGGATGACCTTGGTCGCCATGTGCTCCACATCCGAAACGATATGGGTGGACAGGATGACCAGTCGATCTTGCGCAAAACCCGCGATCATATTCCGGAATCGGATCCGTTCCTGTGGATCAAGACCTGCGGTCGGTTCGTCTAAGATCAGTATCTTCGGGTCATTCAATAAAGCCTGTGCGATGCCGATACGCTGCAGCATGCCGCCGGAAAAGGTCCGCAGCCGTTTCTTTCGTTCCGCATGCAGCCCCACCTGCTGTAGCAGTGCACTTGCTCTTGCATCTCCCTCTTCGGCAGAAAGCCCTTTTAAAGCAGCCAGGTACTGCAGATATTTTTCCGCGGTAAACCATGGGTAATAGCCCATCTTCTGCGGCAGGTATCCCAGCATGTCGCGATAATCTTCTCCCATCGTGCAGATGTTTTCACCGTCAAAAAGCACTGCCCCGTCATCCGGACGCAGCAGATCGCAGAGCAGGCGGATCAGTGTGGTCTTACCCGCCCCATTGGGGCCGAGCAATCCGATGATGCCATGCGATATTTCAAGATTGACATGGTCTACAGCAGTTTTCGCGCCGAATTTTTTTGTCAAATCAGTTAAGGTAAGTTTCATCGTAGTTCCTCCTGTTCATCAGAATCTTTCCTTGCCATACGAGAGCCGCCGCGATCAGCAGCAGAGCCGCACAGACAGTCTGCGTTCCCATCTCCTGTATCGTTTCCTGCATCATACTGACGGCCAATGCGCCCACCAGATAAACCGTCATCTGCGCAATGTCCGAACGGCTGACATAGTTCGCCCAGATCAAGGCGAGCAAAGCGCCGCAGGCCGCAGGCAGCACGAGCGGCAACAGAAAGCCGAGTTCCTGCCTGCTGACAACGCCCGGCAGCATTGCGATGAGAAAGGTCGTCAGTGTCAGAACGCATAGACATAGCAGTCTCGCCATCAGGATTTGACCATAGCTGTAACGGCAGCATTTTTCGATTTCGCTCATACTGCCTGTACCGGGCAGCATCAGATGCCGGGAAAAAAGCAGCACTATCACCGCATGGAGCATTCCGGTGACCGGTAGCACCTCCAAAAGCGGCAGGTCTGTAAAGGAAAAAATCTGCTGCACAAGCACAGCGGCCAGCGCCAACCCGTAGACGCTGCCCGGCAGGGACAGCATCTGCAGTTTCAGCAACGGCAAAAGCGAATAGTTTTTGCTTATTTCCGGCAGTGAAATGATGCACTGCTCTACGGCGCGGCTGCGCGGCATTCTTTGCGCCGCTTGAAAGATATGCACAAGTTTTGGTTGCTTCATGATTTTTCCTCCATTATTTTTTTGCAGGCAGCCAGCCCGCGCTGCACGCGGGATTTGGCTGTCGGAACGGGTATCCCCAAGACCAGAGAGATCTCCCGGTAGGTCAAGCCCTGCAGATAATACAGGATGATACATTCCCGCTGCTCTTCCGAAAGCTTTGCCAACATCCGCTCGACGTCCATCCTGGCCTCTGCCGCAGGCAGCGGGTCGGCTGCCTGCAGTGTTTCCGGTATCGTTTCTGTGTGTTTTGTCGTTCGATAATAGTCCACCACCGTATTGTGCGCGATCCGGTACAGGAACGCCGAGAACGATGCCGTCGGCACATAACTATGGATGTGCCTGGTCAGTTTCACAAACACGTCCTGCGTCAGATCTTCTGCCGCGCTGAAATCCTGCACACGGTATCCTATGTAATTGTATATCTTCTCATAATACAGCCGTACCAGCTTTTCCAGCGCTTTGCGATTGCCCCGGGCCGCCTGGCTGATGAGCAGTACCTCTTTCATCACAGCTCCTTTGGTTTATGGTCTGTATCTATTATAACGAATCCGCTGAACATTTGGATGCAAAGAAAAGAAAAAAACTCATCACATAGCCGATCAGGCTTTGCAATGAGTTCGCGTCTTCAAAGAAGCGGTGTCATATAGAGCGGCAGATAGGTGATTCCGTCCGCTTCCTTCAGATCTCCGGTGTGCAGAACATAGGGGGTATCCGTTTGCTCCGCATACTTGTTTCGAAACTTCTTCAGGGAAGTCAGGGTGTAATTCTTGCCGGATTTCACTTCGATTGGGGAAATATTATGCCGACTGCTGATTTTACTCTTTGCGATCAGAAAATCGATCTCCATTCGCTCGCTTACCTCATCACGTGATGGATTGGAATAAAAATAGAGTTTATGACCGGCGGCGGTCAGCATTTGTGCCACAAGATTCTCGACAATCATCCCTTTGTTGCATTCGAGTTTATCAAACAATAGTTTTTTGTAGATTTCCTCGCTTACAATTCCGTTTTCGTCAAAAGCATGACTGATGAGCAGACCGGTATCGGCCATATAGCACTTCAGAGTCAATCGGTCCATGTTCAGCTTCAGTCCGATGCTCGGTGCCGTGGAATTGTAACAAATATTCGCGATCATGGCATCGGACAGCCAAAACAGCGCATCGTCATAGTCCCGGAACCGCGCTTCTTTTTTTAAAGACGACAGCTTGAATTTCTTGTCGTGTTTTTGAAGCTGTGCGGGAATATTGTCAAAGATCTGTTCCACTTTTATCTCATATCCGGCCGCATGCTTCACGATATCCGCGCGATACAGCTCAAGGATTGCCCGCTTCACCCGATCAATACTGTCAAAGTCACGTGTTTCAACATATCTTGCAACCGCCTGCGGCATGCCGCCTACGATCATATATTGTCTGAAATAGTCCATAGCCTTGCGATGAAGCGCCTGCCCCATCGGCTGTTTTTTTTCATAGCAGGTCTGTATCAACGGCATTAAAGTTTCATTATCAAGCGCCCATAGGAATTCTTCGAAATCAAGCGGGTACATTTTGAGATGTTCTTCCTCGGATGGGATCAGGATGTCTTTCACGTTTTTTTTGATCGACATCAGGGATCCTGTTTCAAGGTAGTCATAACGTCCATCCGCTACGAGGTACTTGATGGCAGAGCGGGCACGCGGGCATAGCTGTACCTCGTCAAGAATGATCAGCGTTTCCCGTTCATACAGCTTCGTGTTGTAGAACCCGGAAAGATACATAAACAGGGTGTCCAGATCATTCAGATAGTTCTCAAATAGGTCTGTCACCTCTTTGGGTGCTCGGTTAAAATCGATCAACAGGTAGCTTTTGTATTCTGCCGCAGCAAATTTCTCTGCAATATAGCTTTTACCGACGCGCCGCGCTCCGTCGATCAGGAGCGCTGTCTGTCCGGCACTTCTTTTTTTCCATTTCAAAATCTCTCCATAGATCTTTCTTCTCACCGCTGTTTCCCTCCTTAAAAGAGAATGTGAAACTTATATATTTTGATTTTAACACGAAATCAAAGTTTTTTCAATTCATATTATGCACGAAATCAAGATTTTCTTGTTATTTTATTATTCCGGAAATATCGCCATGCGATATTTCCTACATAAAAAAATATCGGATGCGTATCTGCCCGCTAAAGCAGTCTGCACCCGATGTTTATTCTTCTATAACATTTCAACTTCTTCCTGTGTCAGTCCGGTAGTCTCCGCGATCACGGGAATCGGAATACCGGCGTGTTTGAGATTTTGTAAAGTGTACCCCTTGTCAAGGACATTTTAAGAAGAAGGGATTTCTAAATATCTGCCCGTAGATGGCTGTATCGTTTTATTCAGTTACCTTCTTCATTATCCATTTGTATTGAAGGGATTATCCCATTTAGAGGATATATCCCTGTTACTATGTAGTTATAATATTCATTGGGGGATAGTTTCGCCAGTTTCCATTGATAACGATCATTGTTATAATAATCCATCCAGTCATCAATAACTTTCTTGACTTCCTCAAATGATTCACATTTTTTAAATTTTTCTTTAATATGATCTTTCATCCTTCCAAAGAAACTTTCCTGTGGAGCATTGTCCCAACAGTTACCTTTCCTTGACATGGATTGTCGAAGTCCTTTATCTTTTACAAGCTGTATAAAGCTACAACTTGTATAATGGCATCCTTGATCGCTATGAATAATTGTCTGGGTCGTTAATGAAATCCCACGTTTTTCTATTAACTGATTTACCGTTTCTAACACAAAATCCACTTCCAATGATTCGCTTAAAACATATGACAAAATTTGCTTTGTATATGCGTCTATTATCGTTGATAAGTAGCAGAATGTTCCTCTATAGGGAATATACGTTATATCTGTTAATAGCACTTTTCTGGGACCGTATGACTCAAACTGTCTTTGAACTAGGTTATCTGCAACTCTATTAGTCTTTATCGCCTTTGCCATTCTACGATATGGATTAGCTTTCCTGATTTCGCATATCAATCCATATTTTTTCATCAATCTGCGTATCTTTTTAACATTCATAATCACCGGAGGTTCCATATGCAGGAGCCTCATGTAGATTCCCTGTGCTCCTTTATCGTATCCTCTATGTGTATATGCTGCCAATATTAATTCAAAATCTGATCGATCCCGAATTTCCTTTTCTTTTCTTTTTCTTTCGGATGAAACCCAGTTGTAATAACCGGATCGAGATACACCGGCTATCTCGCATAACATTTTTACGGAAAGCCTGTTATCGGATTTATTTATAGTTTCATGGATAATTTCAAATTTGTTATTTGATGTTTCCATGATTATTCCCGCTTTTTTGAATTGTTTGTCATTATAATTTTTTTTAAAAACTCAACTTCTTGACGAAGATACAAAAGCTCATTTTGCATTCGTTCTATCGATTGCGGAGACGACAATTCCTCCCTATTTGTTGCTTTCATAGGTATTCGTCTTTCACGATTTTCGCCTTCACGAAATCCATTTCCTGATAGTGCTTCTTTTTTAATTCTTTGAACAATAGAATCTATTTGTTTTTGACCAAAATACTCCAGATCATATCCTAAATCAGACAGAATTTTTCTAGGGGCATTCCCAGCCTGATAATTAATCCAAAAATCTTCCTTAAATTTTATTGTGAAGTAAAGCTTGTTTTTGGTAACTTTAAGCGTATATGGATTCGCTTCAAGTTTTTTGATTTGTTTTGGTGTGTACTCTTTCATATTTCCTCCAGTAGATGTTTTTATTATACATCATCTACCAGAAGAAATCCCCTTCTTTTACTGTCCATAATCCAGGTTTTTATCCCTTCTGCTTATGTCCATTTTCAAGGAACCCTTCTTCTTGTTGTGTCCACTTTATAGGGTATATTTTACGGCGTGTCCCTCGGCAATTCCTGCCTTGCGACCTTCGGCAAGTCCTTCTGCGCGTCCTCGTTCGATTCCTTTGCGTTCACGTTCATTTAACATATGCTCGAATGTCATATACTTGCGCCTCCAATCGTCTGAATTGAACTTTCTGACGCGCTCGTCGATCCTGCGTGTCAAGGATGAAGCAAGGCGCTCGTGCGGATCGTTCAAATACGCATAGAGCGGCTTCAGCGCCTCCGGCACTTTCTCCGGTGCGCAGCTACTGTTCAACACTATTTTATACGAAAAATCGTCCAGCGGCAAGCCTTTTTCCACATCCCAGGAACGAAAAAAATATACCGGATCGCCTTTTCGAAAATAATCAAACGTACAGAGGAAAATCACATAGCATTTTTTGAGTTTCTCATAGTCATCGCCTTCTTCAAGACAGTCTAAATCCATGTTTGCTTGATAGTACCGCGCGCGTTTACCGAGCGGCAACTCAGAAGTTGTTTGCATCTCAATCTCCGCCCATGTATTCTCGGACTTGATGAACGCATCAAAGCGCACACCATGCATATCCTTGACGAATTTTAGAGATTTTTGTATTTCTGAGGAAAAGGAAGCACTGCCTGCTTCGTTTTCTTCCTCGTCAATCAGCGGATTCTGTGATTTCATCAATTTGATCTCGCTGAATTCTTCGTTGGGAATGACGGCTTCCAAGATGCCGCGGCAGATCTCCGGGTCGCGCATGACCAAGGAAAAGATAAAATCGTTGGTGAATGGCAGAAAATCCGGCGGGAGCCCGCTGTTTTCCGCTTCTTTAAACTGTTCAATTTTTTTAATTTTTTCAAGTTCATTGCCCTCAAAAGGGGCGGTTAAATTTTGTTTTTTCATAGAGTTCCTTGCTTCCTTTCCGAAAAAAGGCTGCGCGCCTGCCTGTTTTTCTCTTAGACGTATCGCGATTTTTGCGCGTGTTGTGTTAACCATAGTTATAGATTCGGATTTCGACATCAAGTATCTGGATGCAACCGGCTCTTCTGCTGTCATTGGGGCGTTTACTTCGATCGTGCAGCTTTTTGCAATCGTGAGTTCTGCCACAAGCAAGACTTCGACCGCAAGAAGATCGTTTGTTCCGATCAAGCAGCTTGTCATAAGTGAAAAGCTTGTGTGTATGCGCAAAAAGGATGTCGAAACATCACAGATTCTGTAAATATATTCTATAACAATAAAATAGAAAATGCAAGGGATAAAATGGTTTTTGTTCCAAAGATTTCACGACATATTTCGACAAAAAGGAGAAAGAGAAGCGAGGGAGGAATGAGCATGCAGTACGTGATTTGAGCATTGAAACATTTTTCACGTGCAAGAAAAGAGTGGACTGTACAGTTGCGGGTCTCTCACCGCAGGTGAGGAACGAAGGTTCATAAATAACTTGATTTCATCTTGGATTTCCTGTATAATAAAGACAAGAAACACGCGGAAACCGGGGAGGTGTTTTACATGAATCAAGAGATCTATACGATAGATGAAATCCGTCAGATCGTTAAAAATCTTACGGTTAAATACGATATCGAGAACGTATATTTGTTCGGTTCATATGCTAGAGGAGAAGCTACAGAAAAATCAGATATTGATATCCTGATAAAAGGTGGGAAATCTTTTAAAGGAGGGAATGTTTTTTCCTTAGGAGAAGAAATTCGCGGCAAAACGCAGAAACCCGTTGATATCTTTGAAATGAAGGAATTAAATAAAGGTTCTGCGTTCTATTCCCGCGTTCAAAGTGAAAGGGTGGTGCTCATATGAAACAATCGGACAAACAAAGGCTTGCCAAGATTATTGACAAATTAAGGAGGAAAATGAACAATGAACACAAAAAGAATTTCTGACCGTAACTTTTTTATGCGCCCGGCTGAAACTGTTGCACAAGATCTCATCGGAAAGATATTATGCCATAGCGTGGAAGACGGTAATTTTGTCATTAAGGGACGCATAACAGCAACTGAAGCGTATAAAAATGATGAAGATGTTACTGACGCTAATCGTAGCACCAATCCAACCGCACAACTTCTTTCAGGAGGACATCTACATTTTCATTACAAAACCGCAGAAGGGCGTAAACGTATTGATATAGTTACAAATGAAAGTGGCATTGCCGAAAGCGTTCTTATTGCTGAAATTGATATGTACAATGGTCCACAAAAGGTAGTTTGGGCTATGAATATAGGACAGGACGGGAATGAAAATGTTTTTGATGGACTTGACCTTGTAGATCCTAATAGCCCAATTTGGCTTGAGGAAGATGGTATATCAGTGGAGATAAACCCTCCCGTTCAGAGGAAGAATGTTTTGGACACAAAACCACTTCGCTTCACAGTCAAAGCCTTTTCCTTTAAGTAAGCTATGTGAAAAAACTATAGATGAGAAATGATCTCTATCATCGCAACAAGCTTGTGCCATGAAACCATGGACGCACCGCCTCTATCTGTATAATGTGGCGGTGCGTCTCAAAATAAGGACTATCCAGCACCACGTTCAGACTATTTAGTGGTGCTGTTTTTTCTGTATTCTTCTATTTTTCTTATAATCCGCTGCTTATATTCTGCTGCCGGATCATCTGCTAGCGAGGATTCCTCTTCTTGCAATTGGTAACACTGCGAGGACGCTTCGTGTGTTACTGCTACATGGCTCTTTACGGTAGAACTGCGGATGCCCCGTATGTCAGAATAAAGCAGCGATTTCTTTTCGAGCAACGCTTCGGTAACCTTATTCAAAAAAGTTTCATTTTGAGCAAGGATGCTTTTTGCTATATCATAGCAGCGTTCCAACTCGATCTGTATGGCTGTCTCACTGCGAAGCTGCAGGCTTTTGGATATGTCACAGGATGTATTGTTTTCAATATCAAGGAAGGAAAAACCCATTGTTCCTTTTTTTGCAATCGCATCGCGGATGGAACTGACTGCCTGCTCAATGTCAGTGCTGCAGCCATCGGCGGTTTGACCCGCATGCCGCATCTCAACTGCGGCTTTACCGCTCAACACGATGATTGTCTCATCGGAGGCTGGAAGTGTTTTGCAGCGATGGACAAACCCGCCGCAACGGTTCTCTCCGGAAGGAAGCAGGGAAACAAAACCGACGCTTCCGGGACAAAGCGTTTCAGCTACCACCAGATGACCGGCTTCGTGAAGCGCGACATATTTCATAACTTCATCCGAAACGCAGGGAATATCTTCATAAGCATCGTATTGCTGCTTCAGCACAGCACTTACCATATCTTTCATCTGGATACAGCTTTGGCGGCAAAATGCGGCGCGGACAGCAGCCTCATTCAGGATTGTTTCCAGTTCGGCGCAGGACTGATATCGCATCATCATTGCTAAATCTTTGATGTTGACATCGTCAGAGAGTCGTTTTCCTTTTATATAGTGTGCAATGATCGCTTCTGCATCAGATGCCGTCGGTGCTTGAATGTGAAGCTTTCTGTCAAAGCGGCCGGAACGCCGCAGTGAAATCGGTAACTTTCGGATTTCATTGGCTGTAGCGATCAGAAATACATTTGATTCCTTGATATCGTCAATTCCAGCCTGTACTGCCGCGTATTCCGGCGTGTCACGGTATGAAGCATCCTCAGTAGAGAATTTATCCATATCATCGAGAAAAATGATCGCCGGGGCATCTGCCTTTGCCTTCGCAAAAGCTTCCATAATACTGCTGATAAAGGCATCGCCGCCTCGATCCCGGCGCACGGTAATTGCGTTCAGTCCGCTTTCTTCAATCAGACATTTTGCTAAAAGGGTTTTACCTAATCCCGGGTCTCCATATAGCAGCAAGCCATGCGGCAACCTTGCGCCCATTTCTTCATAGACTGTTCGGTTGCGGATCATGTCGCAGATCTGCTGCAGCTCTTGTTTGATGGATTTGTAACCGATAACTTTGTCGAATGTGTTCATGATTTTTTCTCCTTTTCATTTTGTGACAACAGTATAGCAACCCTTATAATAAAACCTAAGTTTATAAAAAACATTTTAAAAGAAAGCCAGCACGCCTCCTCGCAGCCATCTCTTACTGGAATGCTTGAAAATTTTTTAATTTTTATAATAATAAGGTCTTATTTAAAAGTGTGTTATAGTGATGAAAAAAATGGAGGTGCGCCAGTTCGGCGCTTGAAATATAAGTGGGTGAAATTCCTACTCTGGTAAAGTTTAGCGAACAGCCAGTACTTAGCCTTGGAGCCGAAGCCGCGA
>ERZ857998.1866-NODE-1866-length-21806-cov-12.288447_pt1 | contig 21806 bp, 19 predicted proteins | sample MGYA00519954_ERZ857998 | MGnify/ENA primary metagenome ERZ857998 (study PRJEB31778, sample SAMEA3449424) | human gut metagenome | biome: human gut; feature: human-associated habitat; material: faeces | place: United Kingdom | collected 2010/2012 ...
GGCGGCCAGCCCCGCGGGCCCGCCGCCGATGATGGCAAGCTGTACGTGTTTCATCATGCTTTCTCCTTGGTCCGGCCGGCCAGCAGCCGGGATGCTCCGCCGTTTTTCGTCAGCTCCGTCTGGGGCACCCCCAGCTCCCGGGACAGGATCTCCATGACCCGGGGGGTGCAGAAGCCCCCCTGGCACCGGCCCATACCGGCCCGCACCCGGCGCTTCACCCCGTCCAGGGACCGGGCCCCGGGGGTGCGGTGGATAGCGTCCACGATCTCCCCCTCGCTGATGCCCTCGCACCGGCACACGATATTGCCGTAGGCGGGGTTTTCCGCCGCCAGACGCTGCCGCTCCTCAAAGGGCAGCTCCCGCAGGTGGACGATGTCCCGGCGCAGGGGGTCGAAGTCCGGCTTTTCCGCCGCCCCCAGATACGCCGCCGCCTGCTCCGCCAGATAGGCCCCGATGGCCGGGGCCGAGGACAGCCCCGGGGACTCGATGCCCAGGGCCTCGAAATAGCCGGGGACAGGCTGCCCCACGCGGAAATCGTCGTCCCCCTCCGCCAGATGGGCCCGGAGCCCGGCAAAGCTGGTGATCACGTCCCGCAGGGGCAGACCCGGCACGCTCTTGCGGGCCATATCCTGGGCAAAGGCCAGTCCCTCCGCCGTGGTGGCGGTCAGGTCCCGCTGCTCCTGGTCCGCAGCCGTGGGGCCCACCAACAGGTTGCCATGGACCGTGGGCGTTACCAGCACGCCCTTGCCCATGGGGCCCGGCAGCTGGAACACGGTGCGCTGCACCAGGCCGCCGTCCTTCTTGTCCAGCAGGCAGTATTCACCCCGGCGGGGCACGATGCGGGCGGTATCGCTGCATACCTGGTTATGGAGCACATCGCCCCACACACCGGCGGCGCTGATTACGGCCCGGGTCTCCATGGTCCCCCGGTTGGTTTCCAGGGTATAGCCCGCCTGAGTCCGGCGGATGCGCTCCACCCGGGTGTCGAAGCGGAAGGTCACGCCGTTATGAGCGGCGTTCTCCGCCAGGGCGATGGTCATGCCGAAGGGACAGATGATGGCGCTGCTGGGGGCGTACAGGGCGGCAACGGCCTTCTCCGACAGGGCAGGCTCCAGCGCACGAAGCTGCTCTCCCCGGACGATCTCCAGGCCCTCCACGCCGTTGACCTGTCCCCGGTGCAGAAGCTCCTCCAGATGGGGCAGACCCGCCTCCTCAAAGCATAGCACCAGGGCCCCGTTCCGGCGATAAGGGAAGTCCAGCTCCCGGGACAGCGCCTCCATCCGGCGGCTGCCCTCCACGTTGAACCGGGCCTTCAGACTCCCCGCCGGAGCGTCGAACCCGGCGTGAACGATGGCGGAATTGGCCTTGCTGGTGCCCACGCATACGTCCTCTCCCTGCTCCACCAGGCACACGTCCAGCTGCCAGCGGCTCAGCTCCCGGGCCACGGCGCAGCCCACTGCGCCGCCGCCGATGATGACCACATCCTGCATACAAAGTGCTCCTTTCCGCGAAAAAAGAGCCATGCCAAAGCCCGCCCGGTCTCCCGGGCGGCCCTTTGCATGACTCAATCTCTCAATGCATTCAATATATATTGTTATTATACGCCGTCCGCCCCCGCTTGTCAATGGCAAACGGGGGCGGACACAGGCTACTGCGCCTCAATCTCTTTGATATTCACTTCATTTCCCTGAACCAGCCAGGTGTCCTCGCTGCCGCAGAAGGGACACACCCGGCCTTGGGGTACGGTGTCATAGTCCCGGCCGCAGCCATCACAGTGAGTGATGGCGTGGACCCTCTCGAACCGCAGCTGTGCCCGGGGCATCAGCTCCGTCCGGGCCACAGCCCATTTCCAGCAGCTCTCCAGCTCGTGGGGCACCACGCCGGACACCTGGCCCAGCTCCAGGGTCACCGACGCCACGTCGGTGAGGCCCTGCTCCCGGCCGATGTTCTCCACGGCCCGGATCACATGAAAGACGATTCCCAGCTCGTGCATTACTTCTTCCCGGCCTTGCGGATTTTGATCTCCCGCTTGACCATGTAGGGCAGGATGGCCTTCATCTTGTCCTCGGCGGGGATCATGTGGGTGCACTCCGGACGCTCCCGGTGCAGGTGGATGGCGTCAAAGGCGCACTTGGTGGTGCACACGCCGCAGCCGATGCACTTGTTGGGGTCCACCACGGAGGCGCCGCAGCTGAGGCAGCGGGCCGTCTCCTTCTGGACCTGCTCGGCGGTGAAGGCGATGCGCTCGTCCCGGAAGGTCCGGCGCAGGGCCTCGTTATACCCGATCCGCTGGCGGGGGGTGTTGTCAAAGCCCACGGGGATCAGGGCGTTCTCCTTGTCCAGCTCCACGAATTGCCGCCGGTTGCGGCCGATGGTCAGGGTGGCCTTCTGGACGAACCGGTGCAGGGAGATGGCGCCCTCCTTACCGGCGGCAATGGCGTCGATGGCGAACTTCTGGCCGGTGACGGCATCGCCTCCGGCGAAAATGTCGGGCTCCGCCGTCTGATAGGTCACGGGGTCCACCTGGGCGGTGCCGTTGGGGTTGAAGGTCACGGCGGTGCCGGTCAGCAGCTGCCGCCAATCCACCTTCTGGCCGATGCAGTACAGCACCGCGGCGCACTGGGCCTGGCAGGTGTCGTTGTCGTCAAACTCCGGGGCGAAGCGGCCCTGGTCGTTCTTCACCCGCAGGCACTTGCGGAAGCGAATCCCGGCGGCATGGCCGTTTTCGGTGACGATCTCCGTCTGGCCCCACCCGGCGTGGATGGTGATGCCGTCCCGCTCACACTCGCCCCGGTCCTCCGGGCCCATGGGCATATCGTCATAGCTCTCCAGGCAGTACAGGTCCACGGACTCCGCGCCGCAGCGCACCGCCGTCCGGGCCACGTCTGCCGCGATGTTGCCGCCGCCGATGACCACCACCCGGCCTTCCAGCTTCGTCTCCTGGCCGCCGTTGACCCGGCGCATGAAGTCGATGCCCGCCGTGACGCCCTGGGCGTCGTCGCCGGGGATGTTCAGTCTGCCGCCGGACTGCAGGCCCACGGCCACATAGAAGCCCTGATAGCCCTGCTCCCGCAGCTTGGCAATGGTCACGTCCTTGCCCACCTCCACGCCGCAGCGGAACTGGACGCCCATTTCCCGCAGCACGTCGATCTCCGCCTGGACCACGTCCTTCTCCAGCCGGAAGCTGGGCAGGCCGTTTTCCAGCATACCGCCCAGGCGGCGCTCCTTTTCAAACACGGTGGGGCGATAGCCCTTCTCCGCCAGGTAATAGGCGCAGGACAGGCCCGCCGGGCCGCCGCCGATGATGGCGATCTGCTGGTCGAACGCGCCGTCTACCTTGGGGATCACCTTCTCCGGCACGAACCGGGTGGCGGCGTCCAGGTCCTGCTGGGCGATGAAGCGCTTCACCTCGTCAATGGCCACCGCCTGGTCCACGGTGCCCCGGGTGCAGGCGTCCTCGCAGCGGCGGTTGCAGATGCGGCCGCACACGGCGGGGAAGGGATTCTCCCGCTTGATCAGCTGCAGGGCCTCCCGGTACTTGCCCTGGGCCGCCAGCTTCAGATAGCCCTGCACGGCGATGTGGGCGGGGCAGGCGGTCTTGCAGGGGGCGGTGCCGGTGTCGTAGCAGTTGACGCGGTTCTTGTCCCGGTAGTCGATGGCCCACTTTTCGGGGCCCCACTTGGCCGCATCCGGCAGCTCCTGCCGGGGATACTCCACGGGGCCGTCCTTGGTGCACAGCTTCTGGCCCAGCTTCACCGCACCGGCGGGACAGTATTCCACGCACCGGCCGCAGGCCACGCACTGGTCCGTCTCCACCCGGGCCACATAGGCGCTGCGGGACATATTGGGAGTGTTGAACAGCTGGCTGGTGCGCAGGGCGTTGCAGACGTTGACGTTGCAGTTGCAGATGCCGAAAATCTTCTGTTCGCCGTCGATGTTGGTGATCTGATGGACGAAGCCGTTGTCCTCGGCCTTCTTGAAAATGGCCATGGCCTCGTCATAGGTGATGTATTCCCCGCGGCCCGTCTCCACAATATAGGTGGCCATATCGCCCACGGCGATGCACCAGCTCTCCGGGTCGTCGCCGCAGCCCTCGTTCAGATACTGGCGGCTGGCCCGGCAGGAGCACATGCTCTTGGCGTACTTGCCCTCGTACTTGTGCAGCCAATAGGAGATCTTCTCCAGGCCCACGGCCTCGTTCTCCGTTTCGATGGCCTTTTCCACGGGGATCACGTGCATGCCGATGCCGGCGCCTCCGGGAGGCACCATGGGGGTGATCTTTTCCAGGGGCAGGAAGGTCATCCGCTCGAAGAAGGCCGCCACCTGGGGATGCTCGTCCATCTGGCTGCGGCGCATATTGAAGAACTCGGCGCTGCCGGGGACGAACTGGGGCAGAACGTACCGCTTTTCGTGGTTGGGGTTCTTCCCGTCCAGATTCTCCCAGTTATACTCGATCAGGCCCACCCAGGCCATGTCGTCCAGCAGCTTCTGCAAAGGCTCCCGCTCCAGCTTGGTCAGCTTCATCAGCTGCCCGATGGTCTTGGGCTTGCGGACGCCCATCTTCAGGGCCACGTCCGCCATTTCGTCGCTGATCAGGTCCGCCAGGCCCCAGTATTCCGGGTCGTTGCCCTTGACGCCCTTGAGCTTGGCGGGCACCCGGTCGGTGATCATGGCCACCAGCTTGGCGATCTTGGGCCGGGGCTCCTCCACCACGGGGATGGTAAAGGGCAGCTTCTCCTGCTCCAGGGGGAACGCGGTGGGCCGGTCGCCGTTGATGTTCTTTCCCATGTGAAATCTCCTTTATCTCCGCCTCAAGGGCGATTTTTCTGCATGAACTCACCCTAATGATACCAACTTCCGGGGCAAAAAGCTATTGACTGTTCTTATAAAGTTATGGTATCCTATTTTATGGTCCTGGTCGGACCAGAAGGAGGATATGTCATGGATTTCCGTCCCATTGTGGCCCCGTCTATCCGGGAGCTGTTTATCCAGCAGGTGGAGGGGGCGATTCTGTCCGGGCAGCTGAAGCCCGGCGACCGGCTGCCCACGGAGCGGGAGCTGGCCGACACCATGCACATTAGCAAAACCGTGGTCCACGAGGGCCTGCGGGAGCTGCACCGCCTGGGCTTTCTGGACATCGCCTCCCGCCGGGGCGTCACCGTGGCGGACTATGCCCAGACCGGCAGCATGGAAACGCTGATGGCCATCATGGACTATCACGGGGGCCTTCCCGACGAGAAAACCGCCCGCAGCATCCTGCGCCTGCGGTACTATCTGGAGGCCCCGGCTCTGCGGGACCTGGCCGCGTCCCACACCCCCGCCGATCTGGACACCCTCCGCGCCCTCCAGCGCCAGGCGGAGGAGGCCCCGGACACCGCCGCCCTGGCCCAGGCCCTGTTCCGCTATCACCGGGGGGTGACGTTTTTAAGCGGCAACACCATCACGCCCCTGCTGTTCAACGCCTTCATGCAGGTGAACCTGGAGTTCTGGTCCGGCTACATCCGGTCCGTGGGCCGGGAGGAGAGCCTGCGTACCCTGGCCCGGTTCACGGACCTCATCGCCGCCGGACAGGGGGACCGGGCCGCCCAGCTGCTGGACGACGGCCTGCGGCGGTTTGTGACCACGCTGTAAATTCACATTTTGTTCAAAATATCCGTTTGTTTTTGTGGAAAAGCCATAGATTCCGTTCGGAAAATTCTGCAATTTGCCAATTGTGCTCCACCCCGGGTATGGTATAATGATGGTATCTTATATAAAGGAGGCTTTTCCATGAGACGCACAAAAGCTCTGCTTTCCTGTCTGCTGGCGCTGGCCCTGGTGATGCTGACCGCCTGCGGCGCCAGACAGCAGACCGTCCACCGGCTGTCCGCGGACCGGGTGACCCAGGCGGCAACGGTGTCCCAATTGCAGGAGGTCAGCGACCTGATCGTGGTATTCACCCCGGAGACTCAGGAAAACGTCCTCTCCCGCTACAGCGACGGCAATGTCTCCACCGGCTACACCAGAACCACCGGCCAGGTGACCCAGGTGCTGAAGGGCCAGGCCCCGGAGCAGCTGGTGATCACCGAGGAGTGCTACACCGCAGACGACGCCCTGTGGACCCAGGGGGGCTATCTGCCTATGGAAACCGGCAAGCCCTATCTGCTGTTCCTCACCGCCTATGACGACAGCTCCGACTATGCGGGCATGTACTATCCCACGGAGCTGGAGCGGGGCAAGTATCCCCTGGGGCAGGCCCTGACCACCGCTGACTCCGCCGCCCAATGGCAGGTATACTCCCTGGACGGCGACACCCTGTCCGATTATCAAAGCTGGTACCGGCAGGTATCGGCCCTGTATCCCGATCTGTTCTGACCCGCCAGGCAAATATCCGCACCCCTCCGGCCCCGCCGGAGGGGATTTTTCCGCCCGGGGCCGTCCACCGGCGGGATTCGCCTTTCTTCGACTTGAAAAGCCCGGGGAAACGTGCTATACTTGACTATAATTTCGCGTATTGTGCTTTGGGAGAGGGGGAAGCGCCGCCATGGTGGATATTCACTGCCACATTCTGCCGGGGGTGGACGATGGGTCCCCCTCTATGGAAGACTCGCTGCAGATGGCCCGCATGGCGGCGGACTCCGGCGTCACGGACATCATCGCCACGCCCCACTGCAATCTCCCCGGGGACGGCCCGAAGAATTACCGCTCCGCCGCCCTGCGCACGGGCTTTTCCCGGCTGCGGCAGGCCCTGGAGCAGGAGGGGATCCCTCTGGGCATCCACCCGGGGGCCGAGGTGTTCTGCACCCCGGAGCTGCCCGAGCTGCTGGACCGCCGCCAGCTTCAGACCCTGGGCGGGGGCCGGTATCTGCTGGTGGAGTTCTATTTTGACGAGTCGGCGGAGTTCATGGAGCACTGCTTCCACCAGATCCGCACCCGGGGCCTGACCCCGGTGGCCGCCCACCCGGAGCGGTACGATGCCGTGCAGCGGGACCCGTACATCATCCGCCGCTGGTTTGAGGGCGGCGTGGTCATTCAGCTGAACAAGGGCAGCATTCTGGGCCGTCTGGGCCGCCGGGCCCAGGACACGGCCCTGTGGCTGCTGGAGCGAGGGCTGGCCCACGCCGCCGCCAGCGACGCCCACCGGCCCACCGTCCGCACCACCCATATGGAGCTGCTGCGCCGCACCCTGGCCGAGGATTTTTCCCCGGCCTGCCCCCGGCTGCTGCTGGAGGAGAACCCCCGCCGTATTTTAGAGGACCGCCCCCTGGTGGGGACGGACGAGCCTATTTTTTCCCCAAGGGAGGACGAGCTATGAGAGCCATCCGCAAAATGCAGCGCGTGATCCTCGCGCTGTTTATCCTGACCCTGCTGGCCTTCTGCGGCCTGCGGATCTATCGCCGCCTCACCGTGGACGTGACGCCCCCGGTGATCACCTGTTCCACCGATTCCATCGACGTCAGCGTCACCGCCGGGGACGAGGCCCTGCTGCAGGGGGTCATGGCCTCCGACGACCGGGACGGGGACCTGACGGACCAGATCCTCATCAAGGGCGTGTCCCCCTCCCTGACCGACAGCAGCGCCCAGGTCACCTACATCGTTTTTGACTCCGCCAACAATATGGCCACCGTCACCCGCACCGTCCGCTACACGGATTACGAGGCCCCCCGCTTCGCCCTGTCTCAGCCCCTGGTGTACCCTGCGGGCCAGACCGTGACCCTGCTGGACCGGCTCACCGCCTCGGACGTGCTGGACGGCGACATCAGCAGCGGCATCCGCATCACCTCCCAGAACGTCATCAACAGCCAGCCCGGGGTATACAGCGTCACCGCTCAGGTGGACAGCCGCCTAGGCAACTCGGTGGTGCTGCCGCTGAAGGTGGTCATCACCACCGGCGGGCCGCAGCTGATCACCCTGTCGGACTATCTGGTGTACCTGCCCCGGGGATCGGCCTTTGATGCCGCCGGGTATATCCAAAGCGTCACCGCCCCCGACGGAACGGCCCTGTCCGCCGGACAGGTCAGCATCGAGTCCCCGGTGGACACGTCCGTCCCCGGAACGTATCATGTGGGTTACAGCGTCACCGCCCAGGGCCAGAGCTATACCGTCTATCTGGCGGTGGTGGTGGAATAAAGGAGGGATCGTCATGGATGAAAACAATCAGGGCCTGCAATGGTCCCATATCGAGCCCCTCTGCATCCTGCGGGCGCTGGCGCGGCAGCTGTGGATGCTGCTGCTGGCGGCCCTCACCTGCGCCATGGCGGCGTGGATCGTGCTGACGTGCTTCGTGACCCAGCAGTATACCAGCTCCACCACCTTCTCCGTCACCACCCGCACCAGCAACCTGTACTATACGAATATCACCGCCGCCGCCGATGTGGCTGCCTCCTATTCCCAGCTGCTGCAGAGCCGGGTCCTGCGCCAGACCATGGAGCAGAATCTGGGCATGCCCCTGAACGGCACCGTCACTGCCCAGCAGCTGGGGGAGACCAACCTCATCCGGGTCACCGTCACCGCCGGCACCCCCCGTCAGGCCCTGGTGCTGCTCAAGGCCGTGTCCGATAACTACGGGTCCCTGTCGGCCCATGTGTCCTCCACGGCGGTGCTGTCCCAGCTTAACTCCCCCAGCCTGTCCGTGGCCCCCTCCCGCAGCTATAACGTGCCCAGGATCTGCCTGATGGCCGCCATCGCCGGTGCGGCGCTTACCGCCCTGGGCGTTGCCTGGGCCAGCGTCAGCAGCGGCACGGTGCAGACCCAGGAGGGCGCCCGCAGCGACCTGGACGCCAAAATCATCTCCACCGTGCCCCACGAGGGCCGCCGGACCCGGAAGCTCCTGGGCTGGTTCGACGACCGCCGCCGGGAGCGCCGGGCCCGCCGGGGCGGCAAGCGCCTGCGCCGGAACCTGAACATCTCCTCCCCGGCCATCAGCTTCGCCTATACCGAATCCATCCACCGCATCGCCGAAAAGTTCCAGCATGAGCATGCCAAGGGCCGCCGGGTATTCCTGTTTTCCAGCGTGTCCGCGGCGGAGGGCAAGTCCACCCTGGCCGCCAACACCGCCATTTCCCTGGCCTCCCGGGGGGTGAACGTGCTGTTCATCGACCTGGACCTGCGCCGCCCGGTGCAAAGCGAGATGCTGGGCCTGTCCGTGAAGCAGAAAAACGAGCTGGGCACCCTGCTGACAGAGTCCGCCGCCCCGGAGAAGATCCTGGCCGCCGCCGTCACGGACCCCGCCACGGGGCTGCACTCCCTGCTGAGCACCAAGTCCTATACCGACGTCATCGAGCTGCTGGCCTCGGCCCAGCTGGCCAAGGTGGTGGCCCTGGCCCGGGAGCAGTACGACTATGTTATCATCGACTCGCCGCCGCTGGGCTTCTTCTCCGACAGCGAGCTGCTGTCGGACCTGTCCGACGCGTCGGTGCTGGTGGTGCGGCAGGACACCGTCCCCGCGCCGGAGATCAACGACGCCATTGACGCCCTGCGGGCCGGTAAGGCGGAATTCCTGGGCTGCATCCTCAACGATATGGCCCATCTGGCCGCCTGGTCCTCCGGCTATGGATACGGCTATGGCAAGAAATACGACAAATACGGCTACGGGCAGCACTCCGCCCGTAAGACGCAGTGAGGCGCACTATGGAACAACATACGACCCATACCAATACCGAGGTCCAGCCCATCGACCTGTCCGTCCTGCTGCGGCGGATGGGCCGGGCGCTGACGCGCCTGTGGCCGGTGTGCCTGGCGCTGATCGTGCTGTGCGCCGCCCTGATGGGCTGGCGCGGCCACCGCAGCTTCCGGCCCATGTACCGCTCCGAGGCGGTGTTCTCCGTGAATCTCAGCTTTGTGGGCGGCACCGACCTCTCCGGCTATAGCCAATATTACAACAAATCCGCCGCCCAGCAGGTGGCGGACACCTTCCCCTATCTGCTGACCTCCGACCGCATGCAGGAGCTGCTGCTCCAGCGACTGGGCGTCACCTATCTCAACGGCGTCATCTCCTCCTCCGCCATCAAGGACACCAGCTTCTTCGTCCTGACGGTGGAAAGCCCCAGCCCCCAGGACGCCTATGACATCCTCTGCGCCGTCATCGACGTGTATCCCCAGGTGAACCGCCTGGTCCTGGGTGAAACGCAGCTGGTGGTGAACCAGGAGCCCTCCCTGCCCGACACGCCGTATAACGCCGATCCCTGGGTGCGCAGCGCCGTCAAGGGCGCGGCCCTGGGCGTGGTGCTGGCGCTGGCGGTGCTCATCGTGGCCGCCGCCCTGCGGCGGACGGTGTCCTCCACCGGCGACGTCAAGCGCCTGGTAAGCCTGACGGCCCTGGCCTCCATCCCCCGCACGGCCCCCAAGCGCCGGAAAAACGGCCCCCAGCAGGGGCTGCTGATCACCCGCATGCAGACCGACAGCGCCTTCTGCGAGGCGTATCGCCTGCTGCGGCTGAAGCTGCTGCGGCAGCTGAAGGACGAGGACAAGGTCATCATGGTCACAAGCTCCATCCCCTCCGAGGGGAAAAGCTCCGTGTCCGTGAACCTGGCCCTGTCCCTGGCCCGGGAGGGAAAAAAGGTCCTGCTGATCGACGGCGACCTCCGGGGCCCCAGCGACAAGGCCCTGCTGGGCATCACCAAGCCCTCCGAGGGTCTGGGCCAGTGCCTGTCCGGCAGCCTGGACCAGGTGCACTTCCTGCGCTATGAGGACACGTCCCTGTACGTCTTTGCCGGCAGCGAGCCCATCCACGCCCCCATGAACCTGCTGCAATACGACAAGCTGGAGGCGCTGATAAACACCCTGCGCCCCATGTTTGACTACATCGTGCTGGACACGCCGCCCTGCGCCATGATGGCCGACGCCCTGGCCATGTGCCGCCATGTGGACCGGGTGATCTACGTCATCCGGGAGGACTTCGCCGCCACCACCCAGATCTTCGAGGGCATCCAGGCCCTGGCCGGGGCCGATGCCCGGATGGCCGGCTTTGTGTTCAACTGCGCCGCCAACGTCCGGGGCTCCTCCTCCGGCTATGGCTACGGCTACGGTTATGGGTATGGCTACGGCTACGGCTATGGCTACGGCAAGACCAAGCGCAAAAGCGCCGAATAAGGATTTTTCCAAGCCTCCGGCCCCGGCCGGGGGCTTCAGCTTGTCAAAAAAGACTTTTTTCCAAGCCTCCGCCCCCGAAAATCTATACAAACCCGGATTTTTGTGGTATACTGTCCTATCCGGTATGTCTGAATTTACAGAAAGTTCAGGAAAGCCCCGGCCGGGGCGGTATAATAAAGAAAAACACCAACGATACTCACAAGTGGGAGGCAAAGCGCATGGCACGCAACATTCTGGTGGTCGAGGACGACCGCAATATCTCCGACCTGATCCGCATGTACCTGGAAAAAGAGGGGTTCGACGTCCGCATCGCCTACGACGGCGGCAAGGCCGTGGAGGAATTTGACCGGGAGGCCCCGGACATGGTGCTGCTGGACATCATGCTGCCGGTGATGGACGGCTGGGCCGTGTGCGCCCACATCCGGGAAAAGGGCAAGACCCCCATTATCATGCTGACCGCCAAGGGCGACGTTACCGACCGGATCACCGGCCTTGAGATGGGCGCCGACGACTATCTGGTGAAGCCCTTCGAGATGAAGGAGCTGATGGCCCGCATCAACGCCGTGCTGCGCCGCAGCGAGATCCCCGACGACACCCGCAAGCGCCTGACCTTCGACAAGCTGGTCATCGACCTGGACAGCTATGAGCTGCTGGTGGACGGCAAGAAGATCGACACGCCCCCCAAGGAGCTGGAGCTTCTGTATCACCTGGCCTCCACCCCCAACCGGGTGTATACCCGCAACCAGCTGCTGGACGAGGTGTGGGGCTTCGACTATTTCGGCGACTCCCGCACCGTGGACGTGCACATCAAGCGCCTGCGGGAAAAGGTGGAGGGCGTGTCCGACCAGTGGGAGCTGAAAACCGTGTGGGGCGTGGGCTATAAGTTTGAAGTGAAATGAGCCAGGAAAAGATCACCCGGTTCCGCCGCCGGTTCGACAGTCTCTATTGGCAGCAGTTCCTGCTGACGGCGGGCATGGTGCTGCTGACGCTTTTGCTGCTGGGCGTGTCGTTTTACGCCCTGAGCTATAACGACACCGTGTCCGAGCGGCGCAGCGAAATGCGCCAGCACGCGGAGCTCATTGCCAACATGTCCGGGGACTATCTGGCCTCCGGCGGGCAGACCGCCAGCCCCAGCCTGCAGAATCTCATCGCCCTGGCCGCCGGGCTTACCAAGGCGGACTTTCTCCTGTGCAACGACCAGGGCTACGCCCTGCTGACCTCCGACCAGCGGCTGGGAGGCCAGGTGGTGTCCGTCCCCCAGGAGATTCAGGACGCCGTTTTCGGAGACAAGGGCTTTTACCAGGGCCGCAGCAGCATCGGCGGCGCATACGACATCCGGCAGTTCGTGGTGGCGGTGCCCGTCACCCAGGAGGACGGCGGCACCGTGGGCATGGTCCTGGCGGTGATGGACGCCCGGTCCCTGATGAGCATGTGGCGCTCCTTCATTGGCCTGTTCTTCATGACCTCGGCCATCATCCTGCTGATCTCCTTTGTGGCCAGCTCCCTGACCTCCATGCGCCAGATTCAGCCCATCCGGGAGATGGTCCAGGCCACCCGGTCCTATGCCGCCGGAAACTTCGACGTGCGCATGCAGGACACCGGCCGCAGCGACGAGATCGGCGAGCTGGCGGCGTCCTTCAACAACATGGCCGACTCCCTGGCGGAAACCGAGCACCAGCGAAGCGAGTTCATCGCCAACATCTCCCACGAGCTGAAAACCCCCATGACCACCATCGCCGGATATACCGACGGCATCCTGGACGGCACCATTCCCCCGGAGAAGGAACGGAAATATCTCCAGATCATCTCCGACGAAAGCCGCCGCCTCAGCCGCCTGGTCCGCCGGATGCTGGATATCTCCCAGATTCAGTCCCAGCAGGACATGAAGAAGGAGGACTTCGACCTGTGCGAGAGTATGCGCCTGGCCCTGCTGTCCATGGAGCAGAAGATCACCGACCGGGGCCTGGACGTGGAGGCGGACATCCCGGAGGATTCCGTCATGGTCCAGGGGGTCAACGACCTGATCACCCAGGTGATCTATAACCTGCTGGAAAACGCCGCCAAGTTCGCCGCCCCCGGGTCCACCCTGTACCTGGGGCTGACGGAGACCGGCGGCGACAAGGCGGTGGTCACCGTGCGCAACACCGGCCACACCATTCCGGCGGAGGAGATTCCCCTGCTGTTCGAGCGCTTCCACAAATCCGACAAATCCCGCAGCGAGGACAAGGACGGCTACGGGCTGGGCCTGTACGTGGTGAAAACCATCCTGTCCCAGCATAAGGAGAAGATCACCGTCACCAGCGAAAATGGCGTCACCTCCTTCAGCTTCACCGTTCAGCTGGCCCACCCCATGCGCAATACATGAGAGGAACTTTTGCTATGACAGACGAAAACAAGGATATCTGCCCGGAGACCCCGGAAGCGGCCCCGGAGGAGCCGAAGGAGGTAGTCTCCTGGTACATTCCCAAGGAGCCCCAGGGCCGGGAGGTGGTCAGCTACTATGTCCAGCGGGACCCCATGCCCCAGAACGTCTGGCAGCAGGCCGCCAAAAAGGAGAAGCGCCGCAGCCGTCTGTGGCTGTGGATCTCCCTGGCCGTGCTGGCGGTGACGGTGGCGGCGGTGGTGCTGGCGGCCATACTGGGCGGCAGCAGCGGCAGCGGTCAGCACCGGCCCCTGCCCGACGGCGACGGCGACAACCCCAGCAGCATTGTGGACATTTTCGGCAGCAAGGCCACCAGCATTCCCCGGATTCAGGGAGACCCCGGCGTCCGCCTGGCCTGCCGGGACCCCCAGGGCCAGCCCCTGACGGCCCAGGAGGTATATGCCAAGGTGAACCCCTCCGTGGTCACGGTGGTGTCCGAGCAGTCGGAGGGGGCCTCCATCGGCACCGGCGTCATCATGACCTCCGACGGGTATATCATCACCAACGCCCATGTGATCTCCGGCGGCAAGAGCTGCTGGGTGGCCCTGGACACCGGCGTCACCTATGAGGTGAACCTGGTGGGCTTTGACGAGGAGGAGGACCTGGCCGTGCTGAAGGCCGATCCCCAGAATCCCCTGCCCGCCGCCGAGTTCGGCAACTCCGACCTGGTGCAGGTGGGCGACACCGCCTATGCCATCGGCAACCCCCTGGGGGTGGAGCTGCGGGGCACCATGACCAGCGGCATCATCTCCGCCGTCAACCGCGCCGTGGAGGTGGACGGCAAGACCATGACCCTGCTGCAGACCAGCGCCGCCCTGAACAACGGCAACTCCGGCGGCCCCCTGATCAATGAATACGGCCAGGTCATCGGCATCAACACCCTGAAAATGAGCACCACCGACAGCACCGAGGCCACGGTGGAGGGCCTGGGCTTCGCCCTGCCCATCAGCTCCGTCAGCTTCGTGGTCAACGACCTCATCGCCAACGGCCACTACCGGGGCGCCCCCTCCCTGGGCATCACCGTCACCACCGTGGAAAAGGACGGCGGCGGCACCCAGGTCCAGGTCATGGAGGTCAGCACCGGCTCCGGCGCGGCCGACGCGGGCATCCAGGCCGGGGACGTGATCCTGGCGGCAGACGGCCAGGCCGTGTCCGTTACCTCCGACCTGCTGACGGCCCGGCGCAGCCACATCATCGGCGACACCGTGACCCTGACCATCCTCCGGGACGGCCAGCAGTTCGACGTGGAGGTGACCCTCCGCTCCAACCGCAGCTTCGGCTGAGCATCCGACCCCTTCACCCCGGCGGGAAAATCCCGCCGGGGTTTTGTTCTGCCGGTGGGGTCCTGGGCATATACTCAGCAAAAAGCCACAGGAGGGATGGACATGCGTTATTGGGCGGCGGGGCTTTTGCTGACGGTGCTGCTGTTCGGCGGGGGATGGCTGAGCAGCGGAGCTGCGCCGGACGTGTCCCGCTCCGTCCCGGGGGCTGACCCGGGACAGACCGGCGAAAATGCGGGACAACCCGCCGCCGATGCGAACACTTTGCTGCGGGTATGGGACGGGGAGCAGGTGGTGGAGATGACCATGGCGGAATACCTGCCCGGGGTGGTCCGGGGGGAGATGCCCGCCGCCTTCCACCAGCAGGCCCTGGACGCCCAGGCCGTGGCGGAGCGGACCTTCATCTATTACCACATGGCCTCCGGCCGGAAGGCCGCCCACCCGGACGCCGACGTGTGCATGGATTACCGCTGCTGCAATGCCTACACCTCCGCCCAGGCGGCGGCGGAAAAGTGGGGGGACCACGCCGCCGAATACGAGGCCAAGGTCCAGCAGGCCGTACGGGACACCGACGGCCAGGTGATCCTCTACAACGGCCAGCCCATTCTGGCGGCCTTCCACTCCTCCTCCGCCGGGGTCACCGCCAACTCCGGGGACGTGTGGGTGTCCACCCTGCCGTATCTGCACAGCGTGAAAAGCCCCGAGGGGGAGGACACCGTGCCCAATTACTACAGCGTCAAGGAAATTCCGGCGGCGGAGTTTCAGCAGACCTTCCTGGCGGCCTATCCGGAGGCGTCCTTTGCCGGAGGGCCGGAAACCTGGATCACCGGCCGGGTGGAAAACGCCTCCGGCCGGGTGGAGAGCATCTGCATCGGCGGCGTCACGGTGGAGGGCACCCAGGTCCGGAGCCTGTTGGGCCTGCGGTCGGCGTGCTTCACGGCGGAGGCCGCGGCGGACAGGGTCACATTCCGCGTCACCGGCTTCGGCCACGGGGTGGGCATGAGCCAGTACGGGGCCAACCGCCTGGCCCAGGAGGGGAAGTCCTGGCAGGAGATCCTCCACTGGTACTACACCGGCGTCACCATCGCTCCCTACGGCGGATAGGACTTGACGAAAGGCGGAATTTATACTACAATTTTCTTCAGAAACATCACGGAAGGAGACTTGCTTCGTGACAAGAGACGAGCTTTGCCGGGCCGCCGTGGCCATGCTGGACCGGGCCTATATCCCCTATTCCCACTTCCCCGTGGGCGCCGCCCTGGAGTGCAGCGACGGTACGGTGTTCACCGGCTGCAACATCGAGAACGCCTCCTTCGGTCCCACCATCTGCGCCGAGCGGACCGCGGTGGCCAAAGCCGTCAGCGAGGGGCACCGGGACTTTGTCCGCATCGTGATCGCCGGGCGGAGCCGTGAGCTCTGCGTCCCCTGCGGCGTGTGCCGCCAGGTGCTGCGGGAGTTTGCCCCCAACATCGAGATCATCTGTCTCAACGGCGCCGGAGAGGAGCGGACCTTCACCCTGGAAGAACTGCTGCCCCACAGCTTTGGCCCGGAGTACCTGCAGTGACGGCTCCCGCCGAAGGGGCGCTGCGCATCCTGAAACTGGAGCCGGTGGACTTTTGCTGCGGGGAGGTCCTGGCCGAGTCCCAGATATGGGTGCTGGCAGAGGACCGGACCGGAAAGCGCCTCTCCCGCCGGATCCCAGCCACCAAGGCCGCGGAGCTGGGCCTTCTCCCAGGCGGTTTCTGCCGCCGGTCGGATCTGCACATCTGAATCAAAACATGCCGCCGGTGCTGAGGCACCGGCGGCATGGGCTTTATACCAGCTTTTCAAAGTAGAAGAAGGTGTCGTCCTCCCCCTTCTTCCGCATACAGGCCGACAACATCTTGTAGGACGCCTGGTTCTCCTTGTAACACTTGGCCACCACCCGGCTCAGATGGATTTTGTACAGGCCCCACTCCGCCACAGCAGCGAAGGCCTCGGTGCCGTATCCGTTTCCGGCGTATGCCTTGTCAATCCGGCAGCCCAGCTCCGCGCCGCCCCGGCAGTCGAACCGGTACAGCACCGCCTCGCCGATGAGCTTCCCATCCAGCCGGACGGCAAAGTTCACCGCCTGCCGGTTTTCAAAATCCCGTTTCGCCACGTCGAAGAAGCTCCGCTCCTCCACCCGGCCGCCCAGGCCGCCCACGTCGTCGTAGCCCCACCAGCGGTTCCGGTCGGCGTCCAGCACCAGGGCGTTGTAGGCGGGGATATCCGCCTCTGTCAGGGCGGAGAGGGTCAGCCGCTCCGTCTTCAGCTCCGGAATGGCCTGCACGTGGTTCAGCAGCTCATTCTGGGGATCGAACCGGTACTTGGGCGCCAGCCTGGCCGGGCCGTACTGGAGCTTGGAAGTCCTGAGGCCCTTGTCCGCCGCGTCATCCTCCCGGTTGATCCACTGGCAGCCATCGCCAAAGGCGTCGGCGAATGCCTGGACCAGCGCAGGATATACACCGGTATAGGAGTAGAGGGCCTTTTCAATGTGGATGATCAGGGTGTCCCCACACTTTTCCGCCAGGGACAGGGCGATCAGCTTCTCCCCGTCAAACATGCCGCCGGTGAAAAAGTAGGGCTTGCCGGTCATCTTCAGCATCTTTTTGGCCAGCTCCAGCTCATTTTTGGCCTTGGCGTTGCTGTCCTTGGGGAACTCCGCCTCATAGTCCTGCCAGAACTGCTCGATCACCGGTGCGTCCGCCGCCGTCAGGGGGCGGAACTGCGCATCCGGCCACTTGGACCGGAACTTGTTGATGTGGTTCCGCTGGCCGGAGTACCGCCGCCCGGCGAAGAACTGCAAATCCTCCCGGTAATAGACGTAGTCCCGCCAGGTCCGCACATCGCTGACCCGCACATAGGGATACCGACCCAGCAGCTTGGCGGCCCTGCACTCCGGCACCACAGAGATCACCGGGGGGATACCCCGCTCCAGACAGTCGTTCTCAATGGCCTCCAGGGCCGCATCCTCGTCCCCCTCCGGGCCGGGGACCGGGTAGTCGAAGACTACCTGGCCGTCGATCTCATTGCGGACCACCAGGCATCCGGCAATCTCCGCCCAGGCCGGGTGGAGCGCGGCCTTCCACATGAGCTTGGTGCCCACGGAATACTCACACAGGCCGAACTCACAGGTCTGGTAATACCGCCGGAGGCGGGGGGCCTCCTGCTTTGTCACTGGTTTGAACTCTAGCATACTTTCATTCCTTGTCCTTGATCGTAAAGCACGGGATATGCCTGTGCCGTTTCCTACTCTTCCCGCAAAGTATATGCCCCGCTCCGCAGGGGTGCAGTCGTTTTCGCAACAGCTCTCCGGGCTGTCAGCGGAGAAAACGGCCGCGGGTGCCAGCCCGCGGCCGCTGCGTCACACATCAGTTCATCTGCTTGCGGCGGCTGAGATTCATCGTGCCGTCCTGCATGGCGTTCAGGGAGTCCAGACTCTTGCCGGTGCCCAGCGCCACACAGCTGATAGCGTCGTCGGCAATCACTGTGTGGATGCCGGTCCGGGCCGTCACCAGCTTGTCAAAGCCGGAGACCAGGCTGCCGCCGCCCGTCATGACGATGCCGTTGGTGGAGATGTCCGCCACCAGCTCCGGCGGCGTCCGTTCCAGTACGGAGTGGATGGCCTCCATGATCCGCTCCACCGGCTCCTCAAAGGCATCCATCATCTCCGTGGAGCTGACGGTGACCACCTTGGGCAGGCCGGTCAGCAGGCAGCGGCCCTTCACGTCCATGGTCTCCTCCTCGTCCTTGGGGAAGACACAGCCGATCTGCTTCTTCATCTCCTCAGCGGTGCGCTCGCCCACCAGCAGGTTGTGCTTGCGGCGCATGTACTTGACCACGGCCTCGTTCAGCTGGTCGCCGGCGATCTTGATGGAGGCACTCTCCACCACGCCGGACAGGGAGATGACAGCGATGTCCGCGGTGCCGCCGCCGATGTCCACCACCATGTGACCGTCGGGCTGGGTGATGTCGATGCCAGCGCCGATGGCTGCGGCCACCGGTTCTTCAATGAGGTAGACCTTCCGGGCGCCAGCTTGGATGCCCGCGTCGATGACGGCGCGCTCCTCGACCTCCGTAATGCCGGAGGGCACGCAGATGATGACCCGGGGCTTGAAGAAGGACACGCCCGCCACCTTGTGGATAAACTCCCGCAGCATCCGCTCCGTCATGTCGTAGTCGGAGATGACGCCCTCCCGCAGGGGGCGGATGGCGATGATGTTGCCGGGGGTCCGGCCCAGCATAGCCTGAGCCTCCGCGCCCACCTTCAGCAGCTTGCCGGTTGTCTTGTCCATGGCCACCACGGACGGCTCGTTCAGGACGATTCCCTTCCCCTTTACATATACCAAAACCGACGCGGTACCCAGATCGATACCGATATCCTTCGTCATGGACATACTGACTCCACCTCATTTGATCTTTCTGTCTTATAGTATAAGCGGTTTTCCCGCGAACAATCATACAGTCTTTATTATACTGGCAGTTTCCTGGGAATGCAACACTAATTTGTGAACAATTTCCACCGATTCAGGCCTTTTGCCCGCTGTCCCTCTCCAGCGGCGTCAGGGCCGCTGCGGCGCAGACCACGTCTGCCGCTCCGGCCTCCCGCAGCACCCGGGCGCACTCTGCCAAGGTGGCGCCGGTGGTGCAGATGTCGTCCACCAGCAGGATACGATGCCCCGAGATCCGCTCCGGGTCCACCGCCTCATAGACCCCCAGCACATTGGCCCGGCGGGCGGCAGCTTCCTTCAGTCCCGACTGGGCGGGGTTGTGGACGGTCTTGCGCAGCAGCGGCAGCGGCTTCGTCTCCCACAGGCGGCAGGCGCTCTCCGCCAGCAGGCGGGCCTGGTCATACCCCCGCTGACGCAGGCGCCTGGGGCTGGCAGGTACCCAGGTCACCGTGTCGAACGCTCCGGAGAAGTGCTCCGCCGCGCACCCGGCGATCAGCTCTCCCAGGGGCGCCGCAGCAGAGGACATCCCCCGGAACTTGAAGCGGTGGAGCCCCTCTCGGGCCAGGCCCTGGTACCACAGAGGCGCCGCGCAGAGAAAGCCGCCGGGCCCCCGGCGCAGGGCGTCGGCTCCCTCCGTCCAGGGAAGCTCCCCGCGACAGGCGTCACAGATGCCCGGTCTGTCCAAAACACGGCCGCAGAAGGGGCACTTGGCTGGGAAGATGCGGTCCAGGAGGGCGGACAGCAGGCTCATCGTTTCTCTGCCTCCGCCAGCAGTTCGTCATACGTGGTATGCAAAGCGTCACGGATACCCCGGAGCTGGGAAGCCTTGATATGCTGGGCCCCTCGTTCAATCTTCACCAGCGATTCCCGGGTGATTTCCACGCCCTCCAGCTGGAGCAGGCGGACCAGTGCCATGGGCTTGATGCCTCGATTTTTTCGGATCCGCCGAATATTGGCTCCAATCCGGATGTCCTGCTTGATCTTCTGCTCCTCCATAGACGCCTCCGCAACAGGACCTGTTTCGGTCCGATTTTGCTTTATTCTATGGAGGAAAGGTAAAAAAATGGGACCCATATGGGTCCGTGTTGCACGCCTGTTCTATGAAACCGTTGGCGTCAGTTTCCATCTGCAAAACTCAGCCATGACGGCTGGGCGGATACGCAGGGGACGCCGGATGGCGGCCTCGGGGTGTCTGCTCCCGCAGGGGCTGGTCCAGCAGGGATACAGCCCCCGTTTCTCTTTTGTCTTTCCAAAAGGGAAACGGGGGTGCATCTGCCCAGCCAGCAGCATAACTGCCCGTCCCGCGTCCAATGGGACGCACCCTATCCTCCACCGGCAGCAAACCTGGCGGCCTTTATCTCTCCGCCGGATCCGCAAAATGTGCCAGCCTCCACCGGAGGCCGGAATACCGCCGCTGCTGACGGTCGTTGGCCGCCATGGCCCGGATGGCCGCGTCGTCCCCCACCACGATCAGAAGCTCTCTTGCACGGGTCAGGGCCGTGTACAGCACCCCCCGCACCATCAGGGACGGCGCTGCCGGCATGGCCGCCAGCACCACGCACTGGTACTCGCTGCCCTGGGCCTTGTGGACCGTCATGGCATAGGCCAGATCGATCTCATTGAGCATATCCAGCGTGTACGTGGCGATCCGGTCATCAAAGTTCACCACCAGCAGCTCTCCGGACGGGTCGATCTCCACGATCCTTCCCACGTCTCCGTTGAACATGCCGGTGCCCACGGTGCCGTCCGCCTTTTCCCATACCACGTTGTAGTTGTTTTTCGTCTGCATGATCCGGTCTCCGGTGCGGAACAGCCGCTCTCCCCACTGGATCTCCCGTTTGTCCGCCGCCGGCGGGTTCAGCGCCGCCTGAAGGCAGCGGTTCAGATTCTCCGTGCCGCTGGGCCCCTTCCGGGTGGGCGTCAGCACCTGGATCTGGTCCGCCGGGATGCCCATGTGGTCCGGCAGCCGGGTTTTGCACAGCTCCACCACCGTGGAGAGGGTCCGCTCCCCATCCCGGCGGCAGAGGAAGAAGAAGTCTCCCTGGTTGTTGGCCAGCTGGGGCGGCTGGCCCAGGTTCACCGCGTGGGCGTTGCGGATGATGGCCGACTGCTCCGCCTGGCGGAACACCTCCCGGAGGAACACCGTCTCCACCCTGCCGCTGCGGATCAGGTCGGAGAACACGTTTCCCGCCCCCACGGAGGGCAGCTGGTCCGCATCCCCCACCAGCACCAGCCGGGTGCCGGGCCGCAGGGCCCGCAGCAGAGCGGAGAACAGCGCCAGGTCCACCATGGACATCTCATCCACGATCACCGCGTCCGCCTCCAGCGGCTCCTTTTCCGTCTTTTGGAACGTCACCTGATGGGTGACGTCGTTCCAGCTCATCCCCAGCATCCGGTGGACCGTCTGGGCCTCCATGCCGGTCAGCTCGCTCATGCGCTTGGCCGCCCGCCCGGTGGGGGCCGCCAGGACGATCTCCAGGCCCATCCGCCGGAACAGGGCCACGATGCCCCGGACTGTGGTGGTCTTGCCGGTGCCGGGGCCTCCCGTGAGGACCAGCACCC
>ERZ857998.1872-NODE-1872-length-21769-cov-8.097771_pt1 | contig 21769 bp, 15 predicted proteins | sample MGYA00519954_ERZ857998 | MGnify/ENA primary metagenome ERZ857998 (study PRJEB31778, sample SAMEA3449424) | human gut metagenome | biome: human gut; feature: human-associated habitat; material: faeces | place: United Kingdom | collected 2010/2012 ...
CGGCCGCAACGGCCACATCGGCTTCAACGAGCCGGCGGAGGCCTATCCGGACGCCTGCGGCTATATGGAGATCATCTGCTGGGGAACCGTATTCGTCTTTGGCTATAACACGGTCTGCTCCATTCTGAAAGGCCTGGGCGATTCTAAAACGCCGCTCTTTTTCGTGGGGGCCGCCACGATTCTCAACGTCTTGTTGGATGTACTGCTGGTAGGGCCGTGTTCCATGGGCACCGCCGGTGCGGCCTGGGCCACGATCACTGCCCAAGGCATTTCCTTTGCGGGTTCGCTGGTCTATCTGCGGCGGCGTCAATGGAGTTTTTCCCACGGAAAAATGGAACTTCGCCGGGAAATCCTACTGGCTATTTTGAAGGTGGGCCTACCAACCGCAACCCAGATGGTGGTGGTAAACACGGCCTATATGCTGGTGACGGGAATGCTCAATCCCTTCGGCACCGCGGTGGCCGCCGCCTCCGGCGTGGGACTGAAGATCAACACCTTTGCCGGGATGCACTGCTGGGCTATTGGGCAGGCCATCACCGCCATGGTGGGCCAGTGCGTGGGAGCCGGTCAGATCCGGAGGGCCCGCCAGGTGGTGCGATCCGGTCTGCTGCTAAACCTCGCCGTCACAGCGGCGGTAGTGGTAACGGTTCAGTTTCTGGCAGAACCTCTCATCCGCCTGTTTGACAGCACCAGTCCGGGAATGATCCGGGTGGGCGTGTTATACCTGCGCTTGTGCTGTGGAGTAAACAGCCTGGTCTATGCCGCCATGTACACGCTGGATTCCTTTGCCATCGGCGTGGGCGCAGCCCATGTGGCCATGGTCAATGCCCTGTTGGACGCGGTGGTCGTTCGTTTGCCAGTAGGGTGGCTGCTGGCCTTTCCCCTCTCCATGGGCTTTCCCGGAATCTATCTGGGCCAGGCCCTTTCGCCTATCCTGCCCGCTCTGGTTGGGTTCATCTACTTCAAAAGCAGAGTCTGGGAAAGAAAAACGCTGGTGCGTGAGCATTTGGGAGAGGTCAGCCGAAACAAATAAGAGGAGGAAAAGAATATGAATCCATCCAATATCTATCCCCGGACAGGAGATACACAGACTGTCTATCTCAACCAAGTCGTGACAGATCCCAGCATCCTTGTGGGGGACTACACCATGTATAACGACTTTGTCAATGACCCCATTGACTTTGAAAAGAACAATGTGCTGTATCACTATCCTGTCAACCATGACCGGCTGGTGATCGGCAAGTTCTGTTCGATAGCGTGCGGCGCCAAGTTCCTGTTCAACAGTGCCAACCACACGCTGGGATCGCTGGCCAACTATACGTTCCCGCTCTTTTTCGAGGAGTGGGGGCTGGACAGGAAGGATGTCGCCGCGGCGTGGGACAACAAAGGCGACATCGTAATCGGGAACGACGTATGGATCGGGTACGAAGCGGTCGTCATGGCCGGTGTGAGGATCGGCGACGGCGCGGTGATCGCGGCGCGGGCGGTCGTCACCAGGGATGTCCCGCCCTACACCATCGTCGGCGGCGTGCCGGCCAGGGAGATCCGCAGGCGTTTCGACGCGGACACCGTAGCCAGGTTGCAGGAACTGCGATGGTGGGACTGGCCCATCGGGAAAATCCGCGAAAATCTGCCCCATATCATGCAGGGCGAGATCGGGAAACTCACCGAAGAATAGGCTTTGCACGCGGCAACGGCCTAAAACACAGCGACCTGTCCACAGCCGGAAGGCAGCCTGTCCACGGACGGAAGGCAACCAATCCACGGCCGAAAGGCAATCTGTCCTCGGCCGGGAGCGTTTCGTCGCAGCGGATTTTCAGAACCCTTCGGCGCCGAGGCCCCGTATCGCCCCTGGCCGGGATTACGCCCGAACGGCACGACACCCCGCTGTGAGGCGGGGTGTCTTACAATCGTATCGGAATCGGAAATGCCCTTACGGAGGCGGCGGGCGCAATGCGACGGCAAGTCCGGCGCAGGCTCAAAACCGCTTGGTATAGGCGTGGCAGTACGGCTGCGTACCCTTGCGCTCGTAGTATCGCTGGTGGTAATCCTCGGCGGGCCAGAAACGGCCCGCAGGGGTGACTTGCGTCACGACGTCGTAGCCTTTGCGCCGCAACTCGGCGATGAGCCTCTCGGCCGTCGCCTGCTGGGCGGGCGAGGTGTAGAATATCTCGGAACGGTACTGGTCGCCGAGGTCGGGGCCCTGCCCGTTTTCCTGGGTCGGGTCGTGGATTTCGAAGAACAGGCGTGCCAGCGTCTCGTAGGACACCTTTGCAGGATCGAATACCACACGTACGGCTTCGGCATGTCCCGTACGGTGGCTGCATACCTCTTCATAGGTGGGATTTTCGGTCGTGCCGCCGATGTAGCCCGACTCGACCTTCAGGACTCCGGGCACTTTCCAAAGCATATATTCCACGCCCCAGAAACAACCTCCGGCAAAGATCGCCGTCGCGCCACGCTCCGCGGCCTGCCCTGCGGGCGGCATCCCGTCCCCCGGCCGGGCGGCGGCCGACGTCGAGTCAGCCCCGGACGCCTGAGCGCCGGGACTCCCGAATTGGGTTCCGGGCTGCTGCGTCTGCTTTTCGGGCTGCGAGGCAGTCCGGCCTTCGGATTCCGGGGAGGAAACCGCGGGTTTTACGGCCGTTTCGGCCCCGGAGGAAGCTTCCCCTCCGGGTTCGAACACGAGCGAGACGGAGTTGACGCAGTGGCGCGTATTTTTGGGCGTAAAGCCTTCGCCCGTAAAGACATGTCCCAGGTGTCCGCCGCAGCGGGCACAAGTGATTTCGGTACGCCGGCCGTCGGCATCCGTCGTGCGCCTCACGGCACCGGGGATTTCGTCGTCGAAACTCGGCCAGCCGCACCCGGCATCGAACTTGTCCTGCGAACGGTACAGCGGCGCACCGCACTGGCGGCAACGGTAAACCCCCTCTCCGCGATGCTTGTAATAACGGCCCGAAAAAGGCGCTTCGGTACCCTTGTCGACGATCACACGTCTTTCTTCCGGTGTCAACGGCTTCATATCCTGTGCTTTTACGGCCCCGGCAAGCGCCAGGCCAATGATCAGAACCAACAATCTCATACGGCTCTCCCGTCAAATATTACGCCACGACCCCCTCGCCGCGCAGGAATATGCGGCTGATGAGCGGCGTGGTATAGGCATAGGGCATGAACGCCACCGAAGGCATCGGCACCGTGAGGAAGAAATTGGCGACCTTGCCGACCGTGACGGAGCCGTAGTCACGGCTAAGCCCCATGGCGTAGGCCCCGTTGAGCGTCGCGGCATTGATGGCCTCGGCAGGGGTCATCCGCATACGGATGCATGCCAGCGACACGACCATGCGCATGTTGCCCGAGGGCGACGAACCGGGATTGTAGTCCGAAGCCAGCGCCACGCCCAGCCCGGCATTTATCATTTCGCGGGCCGGCGGATAGCTCATCCCGAGGAAGAATGCCGCGCCGGGCAGCATCGTCGGCGAGGTCACCGTGCCGTGCAGGGCGTCGATCTCGGGCCCACCCATGCGTTCGAGGTGGTCGACCGACAGGGCGTCGTACTCCACGCCCACTTGCACGCCGCCCGAGACGGCGAGTTCGTTGGCGTGGATCTTGGCGCGCATGCCCAGCTTGCGCCCGGCCTTCATGATGCGTGCCGTCTGCTCCACGGTGAAGAACCCTTCGTCGCAGAACACGTCGACGAAATCGGCCAGCCCTTCGGCCGCCACCGCAGGCAGCATTTCGTTGCAGACCAGATCGACATACTCCTCCTGCCGTCCTACGTAGGCGCGCGGCACGGCATGCGCCCCGAGGAACGTGGCGCGCACAGCCAGCGGCGCCGTCTCGCGGATGCGCCGGATGACGCGCAGCATCTTCAGCTCGTCGGCCGTAGTCAGCCCGTAGCCGCTCTTGATCTCCACGGCACCCGTCCCCATGGCGGCGATCTCGCGGATACGCCCCATCGCCTGGCGGTAGAGCTCCTCTTCGGAGGTGCGGTGCAGCAGGTCGGCGGAATTGAGGATGCCCCCGCCGCGGCGGGCGATCTGCTCGTAGGTCAGGCCGTTGATCTTGTCGAGGAACTCCTGTTCGCGGCTCCCGGCGTAGACCAGGTGCGTATGCGAATCGCAGAACGACGGGAAAAGCATCCCGCCCCCGGCGTCGACCACCTCGTCCGCGGCCATTTCGCCCAGCGAATCCATGCTCCCGAAGGCTGCGATACGCCCATCGTCGGCCAGCAGCCAGGCATCGTCGAACGTCTCCAGCCGATCCATCTCCCCGCCGCACAGGCGGAGGCGGCCGGCGGTCTCGATCCCGACGATCGTACCGATGTTCTTTACCAGCAGCCTCATAGTGTCCGGAGGAATTGGATGGAGGATTCGATATGGGGGTACATCACCGAGTCGTTGTCGATGAACGGCACCCGCTTGCGGTACTCGGCGACCATCTGTTCGATCGTCGCGGAGGAACGCGCCGGACGGCGGAAGTCGAGCGCCTGCGCGGCATTGAACAGCTCGATGGCCAACACCCGCTCGGTGTTGAGCACCACGCGGTAGAGTTTGGTGGCGGCGTTGGAGCCCATGCTCACATGGTCTTCCTGCCCCTGCGACGAGGGGATCGAGTCGACCGAGGCGGGCATGCACAGCCCTTTGGACTGGCTGACGATCGACGCCGCGGTGTATTGCGGGATCATGAAACCGCTGTTCAGCCCCGGGTTGGCGACAAGAAACTTCGGAAGTTCCCGGGCGCCCGAAATCAGTTTATAGGTGCGCCGCTCGGAGATGTTGCCCAGCTCGGCGAGGGCTATGGCGAGGAAATCCATCGCCAGCGCGATGGGCTGGCCGTGGAAATTCCCCGCCGAGACGACCATGTCCTCGTCGGGGAAGACCGTCGGGTTGTCGGTGGTGCTGTTGATCTCGGTCGTCAGTACGCTCTCGACATAGTCGATGGTGTCCTTCGAAGCCCCGTGCACCTGGGGGATGCAGCGGAACGAATAGGGATCCTGTACGTGTTTCTTGGGGCGTGCGGCCAGCTGGCTGCCTTCCAACAGGCGCCGGATGTTCCGTGCCGTGGCGAGCTGTCCGCGGTGGGCGCGGATCAGGTGCACCTCGTCGCAGAAAGGCTCGATGCGCCCGTCGAAAGCGTCGAGCGACAGCGCCCCGATGCGGTCGGCCCACTCGCTCAGGCGGCGGGACTGGATCAAAGCCCAGACGCCGTAGGCGCTCATGAACTGCGTGCCGTTGAGCAGCGCCAACCCCTCCTTGGACTGGAGCTCGATCGGCTGCCACCCCAGCTCGGAGAGCACGCCGGCAGCCGGGCGCACAGCCCCCTTGTATTCCACTTCGCCCAGCCCCAGCAGCGGCAGGCTCATGTGCGCCAGCGGCGCCAGGTCGCCCGATGCGCCCAGCGAACCCTGCTGGTAGACCACGGGCAGGAGGTCGTTGTTGAAAAAGTCGATCAGCCGCTCCACGGTCGCAAGCTGCACGCCCGAATGGCCGTAGGAGAGCGACTGGATCTTGAGCAGCAGGATCAGCTTCACGACCTCGGAAGGCACCCGCTCGCCGGTACCGCAGGCATGCGACATCACGAGGTTCTTCTGCAACTGCGCCAGCTCGTCGTAGCCCACCGAAATGTCGCACAGCGAACCGAATCCGGTGGTGATGCCGTAGACCGGCCGCTCGGGGTTTTCCATCTTGCGGTCGAGGTATTCGCGGCAGCGGACGATGCGAGTCCGGGCATCGTCGCTCAGTGCCAGGGGAAGGTGCCGTTCGAGGATTTCACGGATGCGGGCAAGGGAAAGGTGCTCCGCGGAGATATGGTGATGTTCCATGTGAAGTGATAGGGATTTATTCGTTTTCTTTCAATATATTACGTATCAATTCCTCATCGGCGACATTGGGCAGCGTGACCTGCAGGCCGGGGGTGCGTTCCATCTCGCGGCGGATGGCCGACATGGCACCCTCGTTACGCGCCCAGCTGCGGCGGGCGATGCCGTTGTTGACATCCCACAGCAGCATCTCCCGGATGTGGCGGTCGGCATCTTCCGAGCCGTCGACCACCATGCCGAAGCCGCCGTTGATGACCTCGCCCCAGCCCACGCCGCCGCCATTGTGGATCGACACCCACGTGGCGCCGCGGAACGAGTCGCCGATGACGTTCTGCACGGCCATGTCGGCCGTGAGGTTCGAGCCGTCGTAGATGTTCGACGTCTCGCGGTAGGGCGAGTCGGTGCCCGACACGTCGTGGTGGTCGCGGCCCAGCACGACGGGAGCCGAGAGGCGCCCGTCGGCAACGGCCCGGTTGAAGGCCTGTGCGATCCGGGTGCGCCCCTCGCTGTCGGCATAGAGGATGCGCGCCTGCGAACCGACGACCAGCCGGTTGCGGCCGGCCTCGCGGATCCAGTGGATGTTGTCGTCGAGCTGCCCGGCGATCTCGGCAGGCGCCGTGGCGCGGATCTCCTCCAATACTTCGGCGGCGAGGCGGTCGGTAAGCTCGAGGTCTTCGGGGCTGCCCGAAGTGCAGACCCAGCGGAACGGGCCGAAGCCGTAGTCGAAGAACATCGGCCCCATGATGTCCTGCACATAGGAGGGATAACGGAAACGGCCGCCCTCGCCCATCACGGCAGCCCCGGCGCGCGAGGCTTCCAGCAGGAAGGCGTTGCCATAGTCGAAGAAATACATCCCCCGCGCGGTGAGTTTGTTGATGGCGTCGACCTGGCGGCGCAGCGACTCCTGCACGCACTCGCGGAAGCGGGCGGGCTCCTCGGCCATCATCTTGTTCGAAGCCTCGTAGCTTACGTCCACGGGGTAGTAGCCGCCCGCCCAGGGGTTGTGGAGCGAGGTCTGGTCGGAACCCAGGTCTACGGGGATCTCTTCGGCCGCCAGACGCTCCCAAAGGTCGACGACGTTGCCCACATAGGCCATCGAGACCACTTCGCGGGCACGGCAGGCCTCGCGGATACGGGGAACCAGGGCGTCGAGCGAATCGTACATCTCGTCGACCCATCCCTGCTCGTAGCGTTTCTGCGCCGCCTTGGGGTTGATTTCGGCGATGACGCTCACCACGCCCGAGATATTGCCCGCCTTGGGCTGCGCCCCGGACATGCCGCCCAGCCCCGAGGAGACGAAAAGCATCCCCCGGGCATCATTGCGGCCGCCGGAGAAACGCTTGCGCGCGGCGTTCATCACCGTGATGGTGGTGCCGTGGACGATCCCCTGCGGGCCGATATACATATAGGAGCCGGCCGTCATCTGGCCGTACTGCGACACCCCGAGGGCGTTCATGCGCTCCCAGTCGTCGGGCTTCGAATAGTTGGGAATCACCATGCCGTTGGTCACCACGACGCGCGGGGCATCGGGATGCGACGGAAACAACCCCAGCGGGTGCCCCGAGTACATCACCAGCGTCTGGCTGTCGGTCATCTCCGACAGGTACTTCATCGTCAGGCGGTACTGCGCCCAGTTCTGGAACACGGCGCCGTTGCCGCCGTAGGTGATCAGCTCGTGGGGATGCTGCGCCACGGCCTTGTCCAGGTTGTTCTGGATCATCAGCATCACAGCCGCGGCCTGGCGGCAGCGGCAGGGATATTCGTCGATCGGCCGCGCATACATCTCGTAGTCGGGGCGCAGGCGGTACATGTAGATGCGCCCGTATTTGCGCAGCTCCTCGGCAAACTCCCTGGCCAGCGTGGCGTGGTGCTTCGCGGGGAAATAACGCAGTGCGTTCCGGATCGCCAGCACCTCCTCCTCGGGCGTGAGTATCCCCTTGCGCTTGGGCGCGTGGTTGATCTGTTTGTCATAGGGTTTAGCGGCGGGCAGCCGATCGGGAATGCCCGCGCGGATGTCATTCTGGAACTCTTGCAGTGTCATATCGCTCAGATTTTACTTGCTACTATCTCCAACACCTCGCGCTCGGCCCATTCGGCCTCGGCCGCAAGGCGGTCGGCTTCGGCCACGAGCGCATCGGCCGCGGCACGGTCTTTCAGCCCGGCGGCATTGATCCGGACATTGAGGCCTGCGCCCAGCACGGCGCTGCGGGCGGCCAGCGCCCCGACGCCCGCGTCGGACACCGAGTTGGGGTTGCCGACGGCTGCCATGGCACGCACGATTTCGAAAACCCCGAAGGCCGTCTTCATCGTCCGCAGGGGCACCTGCGTCGCATAGAGCGTCGCCTCCTGCAGGGCCGCGCTGCGGGCGGCCTTCTCCTCGTCCGTCGACTTGGGCATGGCGAAGACGGCCATGATGCGGTTGAACGCCGCCGTATCCTCGTCCACGAGGTGCAGCAACTCCCCGAGCAACGCCTGTCCCCGGTCGGCCCAATCGGAAAACTCCTCCCAGCGGTCGTCCCACCCCGCCTTATGCGACGAGAGGTTGGCGACCATCGTGCCGAGGGCTGCGCCCAGCACTCCCATGTAGGCCGCGATCGAGCCGCCGCCCGGTGCCGGGGATTCGCTCGCAGTCTCTTCGGCAAACCCCTTGCAGGTCATGTCGATAAGCCGTTTTTGCTTATCCTCCGCTTCAAGCAGATATTCGATTACTTTCTCGGCGGGGTCGAAAGGTTTGAGGTCATCCAACCCCATCGACCTGACGGCGATACGGACGATCTCCTGCTCGGCGATACCCGTCGAACGGCGTTGTTTGCGCAGGAAATATTTCCCGGCCTCGATGAGCGCACGTTTGGGGACGAGCCCGACGATTTCGGTGCCCGTGACGCGCACGCCGCGGGCGTCGGCCTTGCGGCACACCTCGTCGAAGGCCACGTGGAGCGGCGTGGTGGCAATGTCGGTGATGTTCATTGACACCTGTGCGATGCCGTATTCCTCGATGAACCAACCGATAGCCTTCGTGGCCGGAAGTGTGCCGGGCTGCATGACGGGATTGCCGGCGGCATCCTTTACGACCTTGCCCGTGACGGGATTGCCCTCGCGCACGGGGCGCCCCTTCTCGCGCACGTCGAACGCAATGGCGTTGGCGCGGCGCGTGGAGGTGGTATTGAGGTTGAAATTCACGGCGATCAGGAAATCGCGCGCACCGACGGTCGTGGCGCCCGTGCGGGCTACCCCGTCGTCGAACGGCCGCGCCCCGAAATCGGGGGCCGCCTCCTTGTGCGCCAGTTTCTCGGGCAACGCCTCGTACTCCCCGGCACGGCAGACCGCAAGGTTGCGCCGCTCGGGGGTGAAGGCCGCGGCCTCGTAACAATAGGTAGGGACATGCAGTTCAGCGGCGATGCGTTCGGCCAGTTTGCGGGCCAGCTCGGCGCACTCGGCGAGTGTGATGCCGCAAATCGGGATCAGCGGCAACACGTCGGTAGCCCCCATGCGCGGGTGTGCCCCCTTGTGACGGCGCATGTCGATCAGCTCGGCAGCCCTCTTCACCCCCGCAAAGGCGGCTTCGATGACCGCTTCGGGCGAGCCGACGAACGTGACGACAGTCCGGTTGGTCGCCTCGCCGGGATCCACGTCCAGCAGCTTGACGCCCCCGGAGGATTCGATGGCCGATGTGATCTGACGGATTACTGCCTTGTCGCGTCCCTCGCTGAAATTAGGGACACACTCCACGATACGCTTTTCCATAGGTAATGAGGTTAGATTTATACTTTCAAAGATAAAGAAAATCCGGGAGAAATACGAAAAAATCGTAACGAAAAAAGCCACTCCGGATTCTGAAACAGCAGTTTCCGGGGTTTTTCCGCAGGAGAGGCGGGCACGGAGCCGGAAATTCCCGCAGGGAGAAAAAGCGAGCGGCGGGTCACGCGGTGCAGGAAAACGGGGGGGGGGGTACGAAAGGAGGGAAAGATTTCGGAAAGAACAGGGAAACCGGAAAGATTGGAAAAATCGGGAGGTACGGGAAGCCCCCCCCTCGAAGATGGTGCGCTATCCTGCCCCCGTTTCCCCGGCTGTCCACCCTGCAGGGAGAAGAGAAAGCCCCGAAGAAACGCTGTGCACGGCTGGCGGCCGGAGCCTCAAAAAAAAGCCGGCCGCGCAAGCAGGCAGCGGGATAAGGCAACGGATATTGCCTGTCACTCGGGGCGAGCGGCAGCCCCGCCGCAGAAAAGCCCATAGCCACAGGAAGTAAACCGGAATACCCTCCCGAAACCGCTGCCCGTCCGGCGAGAAGCCCGAAGAAACGCTGCGCACGGCTGGCGGCCAACCGGCAAAAAAAAGCCCGCCGCGCGAGGCGACGGGCCGGAATGCAGCCGGAAGGGAGCGTATCAGCGGCCGATGGTCAGCGCCACGCCCGCCGTGACCCACGCCCCGGGCAGCGGGATGCCGCCCAGGTCGCAGTAGCGGGAATCGGTGATGTTCGTCGCATCGACATAAAGCCGGCAGATGCCTTTCTCCCACTGGAGGCGGCCGTCGAGCAGAAAATAAGGCTCGTAATCGCGCACCTCGGAGAGGGACGGGTCGCCCGGCACGGGATAGTGCGTGTAGCTGCCGTTGCGGTCGTAGACCGACGCCGTGAGTGCCAGCGACATGCGGCGCAGGAAATGCACCTCGACGGCCAGCGCCGCCTTGTGGCGCATGTAATCCATCGCCCCCTTGGCGATGATGTCGCTGTTGCGGTCAGTAGTAATATAACCGTAGGAAAGCGTCACGCGGCGCAGAAAGCCGTCGGCGACCGTATAACCGCCCGAAAGCTCGATGCCGTAGGTGTCGAGGCGGCTGGTCTGCTCGGAGTGCCACTTGTCGCCCATATCCTCACGCCACACCCAGTCGATGATGTCGCGGCCGGCACGATAGTAGGTCTGCAGCGACAACCTCCAGCTGTTCTTCATATAACCGGTATCAAACAGATAAGTGACAGCACTTTCCGGCGTCAGGTCAAGGTTGTTGATCTGTGCCGGGGAAGTATAGTAAAGGTCGGTGAAGGTCGGCAGGCGCATCGACTGGAACGCCCCGATGCCGAGGTGCAGCCCCGCGGCGGGCGTATAGCCGCCCGAGAGGCTCCACAGCGCCGAAGTGCCGTAGGGCGTGAGGCTGATGCCCGCAGAAGCCGCGAGGTCGAACCGCCGCCACTGTTTGGCATGGCGCAGCCAGAGGTTGCCCGTACTGCGCGCCTTGGCGTGCGTGTAGCGGCCGTGCGGCCGGGAGAGCGCCTCGCCGAGATTGGTGCTGTAAATGTGGTTGAAGGCATAATCGCCGCCGAGCGAGGTCGTACCCGCCCGCCAGTCGTAATCGGCCCACAGCCGGGCACCGACGTTGTCGGTATTGTGGCGGTTCATCGCCGTGCCGCGCGTCCAGTCGTAACGGTCGAAATTCTTGCGGTAGCTCGCCGAAGCGCCGAACGAGAAGCGCCCGGCCTGTTTCAACCAGCGCAGCGACGCCAATGCCGTGGAGGTCGCCTCCCACTGGTCGGGGTTATAGGCCGCATAGAAGCCGTTGGAACCGAACGTGCGGTTCTGGTAACCGGCCTGCAGGTCGAAGAACCCGGCGCGTGGAGCCTCGTAGGTCGCACGCACGAAAGCGTTGTAATTGGCGAAGTCGGTATTGTGGCGGTAGCCGTCGCTGCGACGGTAGGAACCGGCGGCGAGCAGCGAGAAACGGCCCGAAGTCACGGCGCCCGAAAGGTTCGCATAGGCGTAGCCGTGCTGGCCGCCGGCGCCCTCGAAACGCAGGTAGGTGGGTTTCAGGGGCGCCGTGCGGATATTCACCGCCCCGGCAAAGGCCCCGACGCCCGGCACGCCGTCCAACAGGTCGACGGCCGAAATGCAGTCGATGTCGACGGGCAGCGAATGGGACTGGTGCCCGGTGCGGGCATCGGTGAAGTCGATGCCATTGAGAAGTACCATGGTCTGGTCGAAAGAGCCCCCACGGATGAAGATGTCGGCCTGCATGCCCTTGCCCCCGCGTTCGCGGATATCGACCGAAGGTGCGAGGCGCAGGGCGGACTCCAGGGTCTGGACGGGCGCTGCGGCCTGTGCTTTCCGGTCGAAAAGCGGGGTTTGCGACTGTACGTTGCGCGTCGGGGCGGACTGGCTGCCCGAAATGCCGACCTCGTCGATCCTCAGCGTTTTGAGGACGGCGGCCGTATCGGCATCGTGCGCAGACGCATGTTGCGTCGCGAGCAAGAGGATCGACATCGTCACGGCGAGGACTCCGATGGTTACATGGCGGTGCAGGCTCGCAAAGGCTGCCCAGCCCTTGCGGCTCCAACGCCTGAAGCAGGGAGTCTGCTTGGTTCGGATGTTTTTCATCTTGAATTTGTTGGGTTAATAATAAAAAAAAATCGGAGCTCCCGGTGAGAGGCCCGGCTGCGCGCCGCCCTCCGGAAACCGCTGCAAAGATAATAGTTTCCGGCAGTATTCCGGCCTTTGCGGCCGTTTTCTTTCCCGGCACCGGAAAATGCACCGGCACATGCGGCAGGCGCCGTGAAACGGGCGAGGCAGCGGACGGGAAACGGGGCCAAAGTACGGAGCTGCCGCCCCCTTGCCGCGGGGCGGCATCCGGGACGCGACGGCCCGAAAAAAAGATCCGGCCGGAGCCGGATCGTATCGGGGATCAGTTGAAGAGCGCCTCGACTTTGGCGACCACGTCGTCCGTGTCGGGTTCGAGCGGGAATACATGGCTGGGCCTGAGGTACCAGAGCTCCTTGCCCTCCTTGAAATGCTCCTCGCCGCCGCCCGTGACGTTAAGCATGACGGTGGCATCCTTTTCGACCTTGCCCGCGGCGACGGCGTTGATGAGCGAAGCCAGTGCTACGCCCGCCGCAGAGTAGATGTCCACGCCCTCCAGTTCGTGGAAAAGCTTGCGCGCCTTGCGCGCCATGGCGTTCGTCGAGACGAAGAACTCTCCGCCCGTGGCTTTCAGCGCATCGTAAAGCCCGCCGGTGATGCCGTAGGGCGGGCGGCGGTTGGAGAGCACCTTGGCGTCGATGATCTCCGCATCGCGGCGCGCCTTGTCGTCCTCGTAGGGCAGCATCTTGCGCGAATCGGCCTGCCATGCGTCGTACATCGGCACGAACGGCGCATTCTGCGACACCATGAGTTTCATGGTATTCGTCCCGAAGCGGCCGTCCCCGATCAGGCGCATGTTGGCCTCCCAGGCGGCAATGGCGCCCGTACCGCTGCCCACGGCCTGGAAATAGTAGTCGGGGATGCGGCCGATGGTCGTCACGGCCGAAAGTACCGTCGTGGCCATGCCGTCGCGGCGGGCGATGTTCTTCGCGCCGCCTTCGGCATAGAACCCGGGCCCCTTGAGGGCGAGGTCGCTCAGGTGGATGGCGTCGAAATAGTCGCCGCCCGCCGCACACGAGATGAGTTTCACGCAGGGGTCGAGCGGATGCTCGAACCACAGCGCCCCGATATTGTCGTAAGGCACCGACAGGAGCAGCTTGATATTGTTGTCGGAACACACCTTGGCGAAGGCACGGGCCGTATTGCCCGCCGAGGCGACCACAAGGACGCGATCCTCGTGTTCGGCGGCACGCCCGCAGACCGAATAGGCTTCGGTCTCCTTGAACGAACAGGTAGACATCGTGGCGCCGATGGCCGGATAGTAGCCGTTGAACGTGATCCAGAGGTTTTCCAGCCCGAGGTGGGCGGCAAGCCCCTTGCTTTTGTAGGTGACGGGCGCCGAGGAGCCCTTGAGGATACGCCGCACGGGCATCCAGTCGCAGAACCGGTAAAGACCGTATTCGGCGGGTTTCACTTCGAGCTGCCTGCGGGCATATTTCGCACGGATGAGCGAGGGCGTCTTGCACTGCGGATCGGAGAGCATCCAGCCCGTGTCCTCGAACTCACGCCCCGTAGCGACACATTCGAGCGTGTAGGAGGTAGGTGTAAAATCTTTCATTTATATGCGTTTGTGTAATTTACGACATGCGGTTGCGGAAATCCTCGTAGCCGAATTCGCGGATGACGTCCGTGCGCCCGTCGCGGCGGGCAATGACGATCGAGGGGTGCGCCACGCCGTTGAACATCGTGGTCTTGACCATCGTATAGTGGATCATATCTTCGAAGACAATGCGCTCGCCGACTTTCAGTTCGTGGTCGAAGGCCCAGTCGCCGCAGTAGTCGCCGGCAAGGCAGCTCGTGCCGCCCATGCGCCAGCGTTTCTCCCCTTCGGCGGGTTCGTGCGCCCCGACGATGGCCGGTTTATAGGGCATTTCGAGGCAGTCGGGCATATGGCAGGCGAACGACACGTCGAGCATCGCCGTATGCACGCCGGCATTTTCGACGATGTCCTCGACCGTCGAGACGAGGCAGCCCGTCCTCCAGGTGAAGGCGCTGCCCGGTTCGAGGATCAGCCGCAGGCGGGGATGGCGGGACTTGAAATCGCGCAGCAGGGCGATCAGCTCGTCGCAGTCGTATTCGGCGTGGGTCATCAGGTGCCCGCCGCCCATGTTGAGCCACCCGATCCGGTCGAGATATTGCCCGAAATGCTTTTCGACGGCTTCCAGCGCCAGCCTCAGGTGGTGCGGGCGCGACTCGCACAACACGTGGAAGTGCAGCCCGTCGATCCCGGCGGGAAGATCGTTCAGTTCATCGGCCGTAACGCCGAGGCGCGAGCCGGGGACACAAGGGTTATAAAGGTCGGTCTCCACGGGCGAATACTGCGGGTTGATGCGCAGGCCGCACGAAATGCCGCGCAACAGCGCCATCGGCCCGAAACGCCCGAACTGCGCGACCGAGTTGAAGGTGATATGGTCGCTGCAACGGAGTATCTCGTCGATATTGCGGTCGGTATAGACGGGAGCGTAGGTGTGCGCAGGCTTGCCGTACTCCTCGAATACAAGCCTCGCTTCGGCGGCGGAACTCGCCGTGGCACCGTCGGAATGGCGTGCCAGCTCGGGGAAAATGCTCCACATGGCGCAGGCCTTCAGGGCTACGATAATTTCGGCGCCCGACTCGCGGCGCACGCGGTCGATCACGGCCAGATTGCGATCCAGCAACGTCTCGTCGAGGACGTAGCACGGAGAAGGCAGCTTCAAGAAGTCAATCATCGAAATGTTTTCAATTGGATTCGATCCCTCGTCCCCTCCGCCCGGAAACGGTGCTGCCCGGCACGGCGGAGACGCTCAAAACGATGCAAAAATAGCAAATTACCGGCTAAACCATGACGCCCCGCGGGGGAATTTCGGCGAAATAGGTATTTATACTTACCGTCTTGCGGCCTGCGGCTGAAAGACACGGCAGAAGTACAGGCGGGAAACGCGGCGGACGGGGCCAAGAAACGGCCGGCGCAATGGCGACCGGAAGGCGCGCGAACGGCAAAACGACACACAGGACAGACATGCGCGGCGGACGGCAAGACATTGGCGTAGACCGTGAAAAGAGGAGGCGGAAGCGGAAATGCGGGGCAAAAAAAAGCGGCGGCAGGAAATCTGCCGCCGCAAGGGACACTGCCCCACCCTGTTTATTGGGCGATGCAAATGCTCACACGGTTCTGTTCGACCCCGGGGAAAGGCTGGACGGTGTCGCCCCTGCCCTCGGCAGAGATGCGGTCGGCAGCGATGCCGGCCTGTTCCAATGCCGCTGCAACGCCCGCGGCACGCTGCCGCGAGAGTTTCAGGTTGAGGGCGTGCGAACCCGTAGCGGCATCGGCATAGCCGACGATCTCGATCCGGGCGGAAGGATTGGCCTTCAGGTACTCGGCAAGCGCTGCGACCTTCGCCTGTTCGGAGGTGCGGATCTGCGCCGAACCGATACGGAAGAAGATATTTTCACGCAGTGCAGCCGGCTTCTCGGCGGCCTTCGTCGCCGGAGCCTGCACGGGAGCGGGCTCCTGCACGGCAGGTTCCTCCTTTTGGGCGGGCTCGGTAGTCCAGGCGGGGGTTACGGGCGCGGCGGTAGCTGCCGGACGCGATTTCTTATAGTTCTTGCCGAAGCGGAAGGTGAACCCGGCCAGCGCATTGAACTGCCAGTCGAGGTTCCCGGCCTTCTTCGAGTTGTATTTGTCGGAAAGCATGTTGGTATTCAGCTCCACGCCGAACGACACGCAGTCCGAAAAGCGGAAATCGACGCCCAGCCCCAGGCGTCCGGCCACGAAGACCTTGCTGCCCGACCACACGTTCTGGAGCGTATAGCCCTGGTCGTCGAGGGCGTTGGCTTCGTCGTTGCCGAACGCCCCGTTCACGCCCACACCCGCGAACAGGTAAGGATTGACCGTGCGGCGGTAGTTGAACTTGCCGAACAGGTTGGCCAGGTCGAGCGTCACGTCGACGTTGCCCTGCAAATATTTATACTGGTAGACCGACTCGGGCGAGACCCAGGCGCCTTTGCTCTGCCAGCCGCTCAGACCGAAGCGCATACCCCATACGGGCGAGAACCGATGCCCGGCGTACAGCGCTGCGGCCGGAGATACCAGCTCGCCGAAATCCACTTCGCCGAGCGTATAGGCGGCACCCGCCTGTACCTGCAGGAACCAATGGCGTTTGAACTCCACGTTCTCTTTTTCCTCCGCAGAAGCTGCGGTCAGGGTCGTCGAGCACATTGTAAGTGCGGCGACGGCACATAGGATACATTTCATTTTCATACTATCTATTCAAATGGGTTAATTGATGCCCAAAGATAATAAAAATGTATCATATATAATACAATAAAGGGTACAAGTTTCACGTTGCGACCGAAAATACGGCATAATAAGACCGGAAAAAGGGGATCGGCCATGAACCGATCCCCTTTTTGGGAATTTACCGCCCTGCGCGTCAGAGCTCGATGTCCACGTCGAACAGTTCGTGCCACGGAAGCCCCTGCTGGCCGAGCTCGGCCAGGAACGGATCGGGATCGAACTCCTCGACATTGAACACGCCGGCACCGCGCCAGAGCCCCTTGGCCCACATCGACGCGCCCAGCGCCGCCGGTACGCCCGTGGTGAAGCTGACGGCCTGCGTCCCGGTCTCCCGGTAGGCCTGTTCGTGGTCGCAATTGTTATAAATATAATAGGTGCGCTCCTTGCCGTCCTTGATGCCGCGGATACGGCAGCCGATCGAGGTCTGGCCGTGGTAATTGGCGCCCAGCGACTTGGGATCGGGCAGCACCGCCTTGAGGAACTGGATCGGGACGATCTCGACGCCGTTGTAGATGATCGGGTCGATACGCGCCATGCCGATGTTCTGGATGACGCGCAGGTGCGTAAGGTATTCCTGGCCGAAGGTCATCCAGAAACGTGCACGCCTAATGGTCGGATAGTTCTTGACCAGCGACTCGAGCTCCTCGTGGTAGATCACATACGACTCGCGCTCGCCGATACCCGGGTAATTGAGCGTACGGTGTATCTCATGCGGCTCGGTGGTAACCCACTCGCCGTTCTCGAAATAACGCCCTTTCTGCGTCACCTCACGGATGTTGATCTCGGGGTTGAAGTTCGTGGCGAAAGCCATGCCGTGGTTGCCCGCGTTGCAATCCACGATGTCGAGGTAGTGAATCTCGTCGAAATGGTGCTTGGCGGCATAGGCCGTGAAGATGGCTGTCACGCCGGGGTCGAAACCGCAGCCGAGGATCGCCGTGAGCCCGGCGGCCTTGAAACGATCCTGGTAGGCCCACTGCCACGAATATTCGAAATGGGCCTCGTCCTTGGGTTCGTAGTTGGCCGTGTCGAGGTAATTGCAGCCGCATTCGAGGCAGGCGTCCATGATGGTCAGATCCTGGTAAGGAAGCGCCACGTTGACGACGATGTCGGGTTTGAAGGCGCGGAACAGCTCGCAGAGCTCCGGCACATTGTCGGCGTCGACCTGGGCGGTCTTCACGCGGTTGCCGCCGATGGCCGCCGCAACGGCATCGCATTTGGATTTGGTTCGGCTGGCCAGCATCACGTCCGAAAAGACGGGATTGGCTGCGATTTTCTGGGTGACGACCGTCCCGACACCTCCGGCACCGATAATTAGCGCTCTACACATAGGTATTGTGGATTTAAAGTTTATTTTTTCGTATTAACGAGTACAAAAATATCGTTTTATTTTGGTAAAACAAAAATATTCTATACATTTGCACCACCAAAACGGAAAGTAATTTCCGATTGGCACACGGAGATTCCGTAGCTCAGCTGGTAGAGCACAACACTTTTAATGTTGGGGTCCTGGGTTCGAGCCCCAGCGGGATCACGGAGAACGGCCGCCTTGAACAAGGCGGTCGTTTTTTCGTGGCTGCAAGCCGCAATTTCCTGCATAATTGATTATTCGCAAGATTGTCGTATCTTTGCGGCACTATCGGACGACAAACCTTTCAATGCCATTGGACAAGGATACCCTTTATTTCATCCGGCTGGTAAGCAGCGGAGCGGGCCTCGGGGCCGCCCCCGTGAGCGATACCGCCGGCACCGCCGTCACGCCGGGATCGTGGGAGCGGATTTACCGCATGGCCGCCGACCACGGGCTGAGCGCCGTCGTGTGGGACGGCATATGCCGGCTGCCCGCAGCACAGCAACCGCCGCGCGAAACCCGCATACGCTGGGCGCTGTCGGCCGAGAAACTGGAGGAAAGGTACCGCCACCAGCAGCAAACGGCCTCAAAACTCGCAGCGCGGTTCTCCGAAGAGGGGCTCCGCATGTTGCTGCTCAAAGGGCTCGGGCTGAGCCGCGACTACCCTATCCCGGAGCACCGGGAATGCGGCGACATTGACATTTACCTCTACGGCCAATCGGACAAGGGCGACCGCATCCTGCATGAGATCGGGGCACACCTCTATTTCGACGTCCCCAAGCATTCGGAATACGTCTGGGACGGGGTGCTGATAGAAAACCACAGGACAATACTCAACGTGCGCCGCAACAGGACGGAGCGGGAGCTGAACGCCCTGTTGGTGCGGTTACTGGAGAAGGACGGCACGCACGGCCTGGTGCCGGGCATACAGACGCCCCCGGCGACGTTCAACGCCATATTCCTGATACGCCACGCCGCCGTGCATTTCCAGAAGGAAGGGATCGTACTGCGGCACCTCTGCGACTGGGCATGTTTCCTGACACGGCATTGGGACGAGATCGACCATGCACTGTTCCGCACGGCGATGGAGGACTACCGCATGGACAGGTTCGCCGACCTGATGACGGCCGCCGCCGTGGAATACCTCGGGGCGGAGGTTCCGGGCCCGGAATGCGAAGCGGGGATGCTCGGACGGTTCATGGAGGAGGTACTCACCCTGTCGCCGATGCCGGACAAGCCCCTGCCGCGCTTGTTCCGCAAACTCTCCGGCCCGTACCGGAACCGCTGGCGGCTGCGCGAAGTGCTCCGGACACCCGTATGGAGATATTATTACGATACGGTGCGCGGCCAGTGGAACGAGAAATTCACGGTATTCAGGTAGCCGCAGGCCGCAGGCGCCGGAATTCCCGGCCGAATCCGTCCCCGGAGAAAGCTGGCCGCGAAAGGACAAAAACAGCCATGATCCGGGAAAATCTTTTGCCGGATATTTTGGATTTAAAAATAAAGAGCTATATTTGCATCGTAAAACAACGCAAGGTATACGCTTTTTAGTGCATATCGGCAAGAAATAAGGACATAAAGAGGCGCAAAACTGGAATATCCAGCCTTTTTGTGTCCTTTATTGTTTGTTACGCGGGCCGAATGGCCTATTCCCGGCATGGCAGCAGAGTTGTTGGCGGAGCGGGAAAAATTCGTATCTTTGCGTTCGACAGGAAAAATGCGCAGGCCCTATCGTAGGGATGTACATGAGACAAGAGTCGTATTCCTACACAATTATTTCATCGCTTGACAACCGCACCCATGCGGAGGTGTCCCCAGGGTATGCCCATGGCTGAAAATCCGGAAAACAAACAACGCTGGTACGCATTGCGCGTCACCTACGGCCGCGAGATGCTCGTAAAGGGCTATCTGGACGGCATCGGCGTGGAGAGCTATATCCCGATGCACTTCGCCCGGCGGACATACGGGGAGCGGACGCGCAAGGTCTGGGAGCCGCTCATCCACAATCTGCTGTTCATCCGCACTTCGGCCCTGCGCCTGAAGGAGATCAAGGCCAGCACCACCCTGCCGATCCGCTACATCATGGATCGGGAGACAAAGGCGCCGACGGTGATACCGGACAACCAGATGCGGGATTTCATGGCGGTCGTGGCGACACGCAACGAGCATGTCGAGATCGTGGCACCGCAGGACGTCGACCTGGCCGGAGGCGATGCCGTCCGCGTGACCGGCGGGGTGTTCGCCGGGATCGAGGGCCGCTACATCCGGCACAAGGGGCACAGCAAGGTCGCCGTGGCGATCAAGGACATAGCCACCGCACTGACGGCTTACGTGCCGCTGAGGTATATCGAAAAAATAAATCAGCAGATCCTTCTTCCCACACATACGCAATCTGCGCAACGTTAATTCGAAAATTAACGCCTCTAAATTTTCGGTTATGAAACAAGTCATGCGGGAGTCTTTGCTCATAAAGCTTCCCGTCATCATCGGAGACCTATTCTTACTGAACCTGTCCTGGATACTGGCGCTCACGCTGTATCCGCAACCGGCCTGTATCGCCCGCTCGCTGGAGATATTCGCCTGTCTCAACATCTGCTTCATCCCGGGCCTCTCGTGGTTCGGCGTGATCCTCTCCTCGCGGATCGTCCCCTACGAGGAGATCATCCGCCGCGTATTCTACGTCGTACTCTGCCACCTGGGGTTCTTCGTGCTCATCCAGACCGTATGGAGCTACGGGCTGCTGCCGGTGCACCTGATGGGGACGTTCTACATCGTGCTCACCATTCTGCTGATGCTGTGGCGCTACACCTGCCGCATCGTGGTCAAGGTCACGCGCGGACACGGCCGCAACGCCCGCCGCGTGATCATCGTCGGAAGCAAGGACAATGCGGTGGAGGTATACCACGAAATGGTCGACAACACCAGCACGGGTTACCGCGTGCTCGGCTATTTCAGCAACCACGACGACCACACCCTGCCGGACAACACCCCCTGCCTGGGTAGCGTGGACGAGGCGCTGCCGTGGCTGGAGGCACACCCGGTAAACGAAGTGTACTGCTGCCTCTCGACGGATCGTTACGCGGAAGAGATATTCCCGATCATGGATTTCTGCGAAAACAACTTCGTCCGCTTCTTCTACGTGCCCAACCTGCGCAACTACATGAAGCGCACGATGAACCTCGAACTGCTGGGCAACGTACCGATCCTCTACATCCGCGAGGAGCCGTTGCGGCAGGCGTCGAACCGGTTTATCAAACGGGCATTCGACGTCACCGTATCGAGCCTGTTCCTCTGCACGCTGTTCCCCTTCATCTATATTTTCGTGGCCATAGGCACCAAACTGACCTCGCGGGGCCCGGTGCTCTTCCTGCAGGAGCGCAGCGGGGAGAACGGCCAGACGTTCAGGTGCATTAAATTCCGTTCGATGCGCGTCAACGCCGATGCCGACAGGGTGCAGGCGACCAGGGACGACCCGCGCAAGACCCGGTTCGGGGATTTCCTGCGCCGGTCGAGCATCGACGAGCTGCCCCAGTTCATCAACGTGCTCAGGGGCGACATGTCCATCGTGGGGCCGCGGCCGCACATGCTCCAGCACACCGAGCAATACTCGAAACTCATCAATAAATATATGGTTCGCCACCTGATCAAACCCGGCATCACGGGATGGGCCCAGGTGACGGGATACCGCGGCGAGACCCACTCCCTGAGCCAGATGGAAGGCCGCGTACGCCGCGACATCTGGTACCTGGAAAACTGGTCGCTGCTGCTCGACATCCGCATCATCTTCATGACGGTATGGAATGCCCTGCGGCAGGATGAGAACGCATATTAATTTCAGAAACCTATGAAAGGCATCATCTTGGCAGGCGGCAGCGGTACACGGTTGTACCCGATCACGAAGGGTGTCAGCAAGCAGCTGTTGC
>ERZ857998.1888-NODE-1888-length-21617-cov-9.297746_pt1 | contig 21617 bp, 19 predicted proteins | sample MGYA00519954_ERZ857998 | MGnify/ENA primary metagenome ERZ857998 (study PRJEB31778, sample SAMEA3449424) | human gut metagenome | biome: human gut; feature: human-associated habitat; material: faeces | place: United Kingdom | collected 2010/2012 ...
AGGTCGAGGCGGGCGGCATCGAGGAGTTGACAAAGCTCTACGTGCGCTTTGACGAGGAGGCGCAGAAGGATCCCGCCCTGGCGGACGAGGGCCGCGCCTGGTTCAAGGCCATTGAGGACGGCAACGAAGAGGCGCTGTCCATCTTCAACTGGTTCAAGGAGCTCACGCTCAAGGACGCCGCCCGCGTGTACGATATGCTGGGCGTCACCTTCGATTCCTACGCGGGCGAGAGCTTTTACAACGATAAGATGCAGCCCATTGTGGAAGAACTGCGCGAAAAGGGCCTGCTGGTGGAATCCGACGGCGCGCAGATCGTCGATCTTTCGGCATACGACATGCCCCCGGCCATCATTCTGCGCAGCGACGGGGCCACGCTGTACATGACGCGCGACCTGGCCGCCGCCCAGTACCGGCACGATACCTACCACTTCGCGAAGTGCCTGTACGTGGTGGCCTATCAGCAAGACCTGCACTTTAAGCAGCTCTTTAAGACGCTGGAACTGATGGGCCGCGAGTGGGCCAAGGATATGGTGCACATTTCCTATGGCATGGTGTCCTACGAGGGGCAGTCCATGTCCACCCGCAAGGGGCACGTGGTGTATCTGGAAGACCTGCTCAACCTGGCGGTGGAAAAGGCGCTCTCCATCATCAACGAAAAGAACCCCGACCTGGAAAACAAAGAGGCCATCGCGCGCCAGATCGGCGTGGGCGCGGTGATCTTCTTCGCGCTGTACAACAACCGCATCAAGGACATCGACTTCTGGTGGGACCGCGCGCTCAATTTCGATGGCGAAACCGCGCCTTACGTGATGTACACGCACGCGCGCTGCGCCAGCGTGTTGCGCAAGGCGGGCGAGGAGGCGGACGCCGCGCCGGATTACGCCGCCCTTGCCGACGCGGACGCGCAGAACGTCGTGCGCCTGCTGGAACAGTTCCCCGGCCTGCTGGGCGAGGCGCTGGAGCGCGGCGAGCCTTCTATGATCACGCGCTACAGCGTGGACCTGGCGCAGGCGTTCAACAAATTCTATTATGAGCAGCGCATTCTCGACGACGACGGCGCGGTGCGCGCCGCGCGGCTGAACCTCACGCGCGCGGCCAAGAGCGTCATCGCCACCGCGCTAAGCCTCATCGGCGTCAGCGCGCCCGAGCGCATGTAGGAGGCCTATAGCGAGGGGGACAAGCTATGACAGAAAAATCTATGCAAGAAAAAATTGTGGTGCTCGATTTCGGCGGGCAATATAACCAGCTCATCGCCCGCCGCGTGCGCGACGGCGGCGTTTACGCCGAAATTTACCCGTATGCCAAACCGCGCGAAACCTGGCTGGACGAGAGCGTAAAGGGCGTGATCCTCACCGGCGGGCCCAGCAGCGTGTACCTGCCCGGCGCGCCCGGCGCGGATGTGGATCTCTTTTCGCTGGGCGTGCCCGTGCTGGGCATTTGCTATGGCATGCAGCTGCTCGCCCACAAGGCGGGCGGCACGGTGGAACACGCGGACGTGAGCGAATACGGCCACACCGTGCTCCACGCGCGCGGCGGCGCGCTGTTCGCGGGCGTTTCGCCCCAGACCGTGGTGTTCATGAACCATACCGACCGCGTGACCGCGCTGCCCGAGGGCTTCTCCATCGACGCCAGCACGGACAATTGCCCCATCGCGGCCTATTCCTGCCCCAGCCGCGGGCTCTATGGCGTGCAGTTCCACCCGGAAGTGCGCCACAGCGTGGAGGGCGACCGCGTGCTGAACAATTTCGTCTACGGCGTGTGCGGTTGCCAGGGCGGCTACCGGGCCGACGACCTCATCGACCGCATGATCGAACGCGTGCGCGCCCAGGTGGGCGAGGGCACGGTGGTGGCGGGCCTTTCGGGCGGCGTGGATTCCTCGGTCGCCTGCGTGCTGGCCAGCCGCGCGCTCAAAAAGGAACAACTCACCTGCGTGTTCGTGGATCACGGCCTTTTGCGCAAGGACGAGGCCGCGCAGGTCATGCGCACGTACCGCGAAAACCTGGGGCTGAACGTCGTACACGTGGACGCCAGCGAGAAATTCCTCGCCGCGCTGCGGGGCGTGACCGGCGGCGCTTCGTGCAGACGCAGCTGAATGACGGCGCTCGTTACCTTGGGCGGGGGATAAAAGCTGCCCGGCTGTACGGTAAACAGCGTGCGGGGCGCGGCGTAATAATGCACCGCATATGTGACAGCGCCCGCCGCGCGGGTGCCGGGCGCGGCGGAAAGGCGATCCGCCGCCTCTTTCTGCACCATTACCGTGATATGCTCGATGGGCAGCCGCTCCTCCAGCAGCTTCATGACGATAGGGCTGGTAATATAATAGGGCAGGTTTGCACATACGGCCACACGCAGGCCCGGGAACTCGTCCCGGATGAGCGCCGCAAGGTCCACCTTCAGCACGTCGCCCTCCACGACCGTCACGTTTTCATATTCTGCCAGAGTTTCCGCCAACAGCGGCGGCAGACGCTTGTCCACCTCCACCGCCACTACTTTTTTTGCGCGCCGCGCCAGCTCCTTGGTCAGCACCCCCATGCCGGGGCCGACCTCCAGCACGCCGAAGTGCTCGTCAATCCCCGCCGCCTCGGCGATCTTGGGGCAGATGCCCGGGTTGACGATAAAATTCTGCCCGAATTCCTTGGAGAGCGAAAAGCCGTGCGCCGCGCACAGCGTTTTGATGGTGGAAATATCCGTCAGATTCACGCGTTGCCTCCTCTTTTTTCTTGGCGGAACAAAAACGCACCGCGCCCGCCGGGCTGTGCGCCCCGCAGCGCGGTGTGCGTTGTTCCGCCGCCCCGGATACAGGGGCGAGACTCCATTTACAAACAGTTCCGGCCCGCGCTTATGCCGCAGGCTCGGCGGCCGACGAAGCGTCCGTTCCGGCCGGTTCGCTCTGTAAAGAGGAACCCGCGCCGCCCGCCTCCGAAGCCGAGCTGCTCTGTGACGGCTCCAGGCTGGCCTGGATGTCGTTGCGGCCCGTAAGCGTATCCACCACTTCAAACGCGCGCAGGATCTGCGGATCGGTATCCACGGTGAAGTTGTAGAAATTCGCCTCCTCCTCGGCGGAGAGAGACGCCTCCACATCCGGTGAAATGCCTGTCCCGTTGAAGGTGGCTCCGTTCTTGCTCAGCAGCAGGCCCACCGTATACGAAAATGCCGAGCCGTCTGAAAGAGCCACCGGACGGCACTGGATGGTACCCTTGCCCGCTGTGCGCGTACCGACGACGCGTCCTTTTTCAAATTCCCGAATGGATGTGGCAAACAGCTCCGCCGCGTAGGACGTGTTGCCGTTCACCAGCACCACCATGGGCAGCTCCACCTCACTGGCGTCGGAGGTCTCCAGCGTGGTGACGGTTCCGTCCTTGTTCTGCTGGCTTGCGATAGGGCCTACCGGGCACAGGTAATCGATCACATGCATGGCGTTCGTCAGGTTTCCGCCCGTGTTGTTGCGCACGTCGAACACCACGCCGTCCACGGCGACGCCCTCCTCCTGCCAGCGTTCAAAATATGCTTTCAGCTCGTCCACTGTCTTGGAATTGAAAGCGTTGATCCAGAAATATGCGGTCGTGGTACCCTCCGGCACCTGGCCCTCCACGGAGGGCACGTCGAACTCGCGGCGCTGGATCTCCACCGTGTGCTCGTCCTCGCCCGTGGCGTTCACCACCGTGAGCAGCACCGACGTGCCGGATTCGCCCAGCAGCTGGCTGTTTACCTGCGAGAGGGAAAGCGTTTTAACGTCCAGCTCCCCTACCTTGGTGATGTAGAAATTCTTCTGCAGGCCGGATTCCTCCGCCGGGCTGTTGGGGTACACCTTAACAATGCGCGCATAGCCGTTGGCGTCCTTGATCACATCCGCGCCCACGCCCATGACCACGCCGTTCTGCTGGTTGAGATATTCCAGATACTGCTTTGCGGTATAATAGCGCGCGTCCTTGTCGCCCATGCCGGTAACGTAGCCCGCCGCGATATAATCGTACAGGGTGTCGTCCACGATCTCGCCGTAATAATTCTCCCGGGCGCTCTTGTCCATCTCCGAGAGCTTGTTGTACATGATCTCTTTTTCGCGCACGCCGCTGACGGTCCGGTTGAACAGCTGCATGCTCAGAATCATCGTCACAACGAAGGTGACCGTCATGGCAATGATGGCGATGGCCACCGCCAGATTTACGGTGATCTTTTTATTCATAGCTTCGTCTCACTTTCCTTGCGCGGGTGCCGAAACCGCTGTTCAGCCCCACGGCGGCCCCAGATACGGCCGCGAGCTCACCGCCGCGCCGTGAAGAGTCGTCTCAAAATGCAGGTGGTTGCCCGTACTGTTGCCCGTGCTCCCCACATAACCGATGAGCTGGCCCTGCGTCACGTAATCGCCGTCGTTTACAACGCGCCCCGACATATGGCCGTAAATGGTAGCAAGGCCGGAGCCGTGGGATATCTTTACGGAAATTCCGTAGGTCCAGTGGTTGTTGGTGCTCACCACGCCGTCCGCAGCCGCATAGATTTTTGTACCCGCCGGGGCCGGCACATCCATGCCGCGGTGCACGTCCCACTTGCCGTAGATCCAGCGTCCCACGCCGAAATCGGAGGAAAGGTTCGTATACCCCGGGATAGGCCAGGCAAAGCCGCCCTGATTGTACTCGAAATCCACGTTGTTTGCCGCCGTCCACTGCCGCCATTCTTCCTGCGCCTGCTCGTACTGCCTCTGGGTTTCCGCCAGAGCCTCTTCATTTGCGGCAAGGTCCGCCTCAGCCGCGCTGATGGCTGCATCCGCCTGCTGGATGGCATTGGAATACGCCACGGCGGTGTCTGTCAGCTCCTGCTCGCGGGCGGCAAGGTCCGCAAGCTGCTGCTCCAGCTCGGCGCGCTGGGCCTCCAGGGCCGCCTGCTCGTCCCGCAGCTGCTGTACGAGCTGGGTATCATGCTCCGATATCTGCTGCAGGTTTTCGGCAAACAGCAGCATCTGGGAAACGTCGTCGATGCCCAGAAGAATTGCAAGGTTCGACTGCCGGCTCATCTCGTACATGCCCTTGAGGCGGGATTCGAACATGCTCTTATTATACGCCACATTGGCCGCTTTTTCCGCCACCTCGGCATTTTTCAGCTCAATGCTCTGCTGTTGGGCCGCGATGTCCTCCTTGATGGCGGCAAGCTGCGCCTTCAGGTTATTGGCCTGTGCCTGATAATACTGCTTGGTCTGCTCGGATTTTTCCTTGCTGTTCTCCACGGCGCTGATGTTGGATTTGATGTCCTCCAGCTCCTTGCGCAGACGCTCCAGCTTCTCCGCCGGCGTTTCGGCATAGGCAAAGATCAGCGGCACGCCGATGGTCATCACCATCAGTGCGGCAAGCACCAGACATACGACGCGGACCAGTTTTTTATGCTTTTCCATAGAAAACTCCTGTGTTCAAAAAAGATCACACCTTCAGGTGCTTGCGGATGCTGGACGCGCAGCCCACGCCGCCGATGGCGACGCCGAACAGCACAAACCCGCCCAGCAGCGGCCAGATGATATCCATGAACGGCCACATGCATTTGGTGAACTCGTTCAGCCAAAGCGCCTCCGGCTGCAGCAGCGCCTGCTCCAGCCCGTAATACGCACCGCCCACAACGACCGTGGCCAGCACGCCCGAGATAGCGCCCACCGTCATGCCCTCCACAAAGAACGGCAGCCGGATGAACGCATTCGTCGCACCCACGAATTTCATGATATTGATCTCCTTGCGGCGGGCAAATACCGTCAGGCGGATGGTGTTGCTGATGACCACCACGCTCACCACGCCCAGCACGGCCACAAGGCCCCAGCCGATGTAGTTGACGATGCGCTTCAGGTTCACCAATGTACTGGAAAGCTCGGAGGGCGAATTCACTTTGTAAAACACGTTCGCATCGCTGGCGGTGCCGTCCTCGGCCGTGGCCGTATACGCGCCCATGGCCTTGATGCGCTCCACTGTGGGCGCAAGGTCCGCAACGTCTGTCACCGACACGCGGAACGAAGCGGGCAGCGGATTTTCGGTGTTCCCTTCTCCGGCATAATCGTTCATGATATCGCCGTAGTCGCCCAGATACTCCCGCATTTCCTCCACGGCCGCAGCCTTGGGGACGTATTCGCAGGCAGCCACGTTCCCGTCGGCGGGGATCTGCGTTTTCAGCGCCTCCACGGTCTCGGCGGGGGCGGCGTCATCGATGAAAAAGACGATCTCGTTGAGCGTTTCAAGATAATCCACATAGCTTGTCACGTTGACGGACAGCAGCGCCGCCACGCCCGTGATCATCAGGCATGCCACCAGCACGCCGATGGATGCCAGCGTCATCAGCCGGTTGGCCACCATGCTGTGCCATCCCTGCTTGACAAGATACTTAAAGCTGGACCATTTCATACCTGCGCGGCCTCCCTCCCGTACCGGCCGAGGCCGTCGTCGACCACCTCGCCGTGGTCGATCATGATGGTGCGCTTGCGGAACCGCGCGGCCAGCTCGCGTTCATGGGTGACGACCACGACCGTGGTGCCCACGCTGTTGATGGCCTGCAGCAGCTCCATGATCTCCACAGACAGCTCCGGGTCGATATTGCCGGTGGGCTCGTCCGCAATGATGATGGGCGGGGAATGCACCAAAGCCCGCGCCAGCGCAATGCGCTGCTGCTCGCCGCCGGAAAGCTCCTGCGGCAGGCTGTGCGCCTTGCCCGCGAGCCCCACCAGGTTCAGCACATAGGGCACGCGCCGCTTGATCTGCCGCTCGGGGATATTCGTCACACGCATGGCAAAGGCCACGTTCTCGTAGGCCGTCATCGTGGGAATAAGGCGGAAATCCTGGAACACCACGCCCAGCCCGCGGCGCAGGTAGGGAATTTCCCGCTGACGGATGCTGGAAAGGTCGCGCCCGTTGACGAAAACCTTGCCCTCGGTGGCTGCCTCCTCGCGCAGGATCAGCTTGAGGAACGTGCTTTTGCCCGCGCCGGAATGGCCCAGAACGAACACGAATTCGCCTTTTTTGATGGAGAGATTCACGTTGTGGAGCGCCACGATATCCTTGCTTTTGGCGTCCAGCCCGGTGTATATCTTCTTCACGTTTTCAAAACGGATCATATCGGTAGTTGCCATATCATTCTCCTATGGGGGTCACGGTTGAGTGCGTGCGCGCAAAGCACCGCCCTGCGCAGGGAATACGCGCCTGCCGCCCGCGATATTGCACCGCGGGCACGGCATATTCCAAAAAGGCGCCGCTGCGGCGAAAGCAGGCTTTGCCGCAACGGCTCTTTTTTCTTAATACTTCGCGGGGTTGGCGCTCAGGTATTTCTTGACCATCAGCGCCACCTTGAACACAATGGCGTCGTCGAATTCCCGCAGGTCCAGGCCCGTCAGCTTTTTGATCTTTTCCAGACGGTACACCAGTGTGTTGCGGTGCACGAACAGGCCGCGGCTCGTCTCCGAAACGTTGAGGTTGTTTTCAAAGAAGCGCTGGATGGTGAACAGCGTCTCGGCGTCCAGGCTCTCGATGCTGCCCTGTTTAAACACTTCTTTCAGGAACATCTCGCACAGCGTGGTGGGCAGCTGATAGATCAGGCGGGCGATGCCCAGATGGTCGTAGCTGACGATCGCCTGCTCGGTGTCGAACACCTTGCCCACCTCCATGGCGATCTGTGCCTCCTTGAAGCTCTGGGCCAGGTCCTTCACATTGGCAATGGGCGTGCCGATGCCCACAACGGCCTTGATGTAATGCTCGCCGTTGAGGGTGTCCACAATGCTGGCGGCCAGCTTTTCGATGTCGTGCTGGTCGATGCCGCGCTTGATCTCCTTGACGAGGACGGTGTCGTTCTCGCTGATGTTGAACACGAAGTCCTTCTGCTTATCGGGGAACAGGCCGCTTACAACGTCGTAGGCGGAAATGTCCGCGCCCGAGGTAACGCGGATGAGCAGCACCACGCGGGACACGTCCGTTGCGAAATGCAGCTCGCGCGCCTTGGCATAGATATCGCCGGGCAGGATATTGTCCAGCACCACATTCTTGATAAAGTTCGCCTTGTCGAACTTTTCGTCGTGGTACTGCTTGATGTTCTGCAGGCTGATGGCCAGCAGCGCCGCATAGCGCAGGGCGGGCTCGTCGGTTCCCTCCACCAGAACGGCATAATCGTTGCGCTTGTTCGAACTGAACAGATGATAGGTGTAGCCGTCCCGCACGAACGCGTCGCCGGCTGTCAGCCGGTCGGACGCGATGCCGTCCCGCACCTCGCCGATGCGGTTCAAGTCAGAACAGGAGATGATGGTGCCCGTTTCATCGACAACGCCCACCATGCGGTCGATCGCATCTTTCATCTGATAGACAACGCCCTGAAAAACTCTGTTCGCCATAATACCCTTTTCCCTTCTGTGCTGCGGCGCTCTGCATGCGCTCAGTTGTGAATTTTAACAATAAGGTGTCGCTTTAGTCTCTATTTTACACAATAGTTCTGACTTTTGCAACATATTTCAACAAAATAAACGTCATTTTATTGTGTAATTTGGGAAACAGGGCGCAAACACTGCATTTATCGTACATTTTTCATGTGAAAAATGTTTTAAAAACCTGTGAACAGCGCGCCGAAAATGCAGTTTCCAGCATTTGGCCCGGAATTTTTTCCTGTTTTCTAGCCGCCGAGGATACGCGCCACCTCTGCGGGCGAAAGCTCGCGGAAGCCGCCCGGCCCCAGCGCGGCGTCCAGCGCCAGGCCGCCGATGGCCGTGCGCCGCAGCTCGTTCACGCCCGCGCCGTATACGCCGAACATGCGCTTGATCTGATGATACACGCCCTGGCGCAGCACCACACGCGCGCTGCACGGGCCGTCCGGCCCCGGCGAAAGCTCCGCGGGCTGCAGCCGCTGCCCGTCCGCCAGCCGGACGCCCGCCGCAAAACCAGCCGCCATCTCCGGCGTGAGGGGCGTGTCCAGCAGCACCTCGTAGGTTTTTGGCACATGCCGCCTGGGCGCGAGGATATCATGGGCGAATGCGCCGTCATCCGTCACCAGCACAAAGCCCGTGCTGGTCTTGTCCAGCCGCCCGGCGGGGAACAGGCTGCGGCGGGGGGAGGCCCTGCCCACAAGGTCCACCACAGTCACGTCGTTTTTGTCCGCGGACGCACTCACCACACCCTTGGGTTTGTCCAGCATGATGTACACATACTGCTGCAGGACGAGCGGCTGCCCGTTCAGCGTGACAGCCGCGCCGGCCGGCACCTGAGCGTCCGCGCTGCGGCACACCGCGCCGTTCACGCACACCAGCCCTTTCTGAATGGCCCGCCGTACGTCCGAGCGGCTCTGCTGGGCCGCGCCCGCCACATACTTATCCAGACGCATGCCGCGTCCCCTCCCCCCGCGCCGGGCCCGGACCCGGCTTTTTCTTATCAATTATTATACGGTCCAGTATAGCACAAAAAAGGCCGAAACAGGTAGTGTTTCCCGTTTCGGCCCTGGGGGAGCGGAGGCCGCCGCTCCGCTCATTGGCGGTAATAGTGATAGCTGCGGCCGTCGCTTTCAAATGTGATCACTATTTCGTTGTAAGAAATATAGTCCCATGCGGCAAACCGTGTGCCACTGGAAGCATAGTACATGCCATCGCTCTCAAAATTGTATTTACCGCTCGGAACATAACGATACCAGAAATCAAACTCGTTGTTTTCCATTGCATATTCAAAAACATCGCCATCCACCGCGACCCATGTTCCATCCAAAAAGTAGTCTATAAGATATCTGTCCATACATATAGGTTCCACATCAATATACTGGTCGCTCCATTCGAGCATCTCCAATGCATTTTGGACTTCCCGTGTCATTTTATAATAGTTTTCAGATAAAACAGTGTGCGCCTTACACGCTTCCACATAAACAAAAGCGTCTTCGTAGTTTTCATAATCCGGTATGATCTCCAGCCACTCCATTGCCGCACTGAAACGATTTTCCCCGTAGTGCTCCAATGCCGTGTCGTAAATTTCCGGTATCTGCGCCTGCGCCTGCCGGCTGCTGTCTAAAAAGCCGCCCAGATTGTTGTACAATTTGTATTTCGTAAAAGGCGAGCCCACCGTCTGCGCACGGATATATGTGTTGCACTTTTCCGCCAGCTCCCCGCTGTCCGCGTAATCCCCAAGCTCCCGGAACGCCTGCGCCGCCTCGCTCAGCTCCCCGCGCTCCACCAGCACCCAGGCCGCCGTATATTGCCCCCGCTGCTCGTCCAGTTCCCACAGCCACGGCGCGCGCTCGTACCATTCGTAAGCCTGTGTATACTGTTCGTAAGCCTGCGCGGTTTCAATTTCGTTCCACGCATACAGCGAGTACCCCAAAAAGCCGCCGCCCAGCAGCACCAGCGGCAGCCCCACGGCCAGCGCAATTTTCCATCCGCGCTTTTTCCGGCGCGGGGCCTGCGGTGTGCAAACGGCAGAGGGCGCATATCCCGTACCCGGCGTACCGCCGCTCCCCTGCGGGGCAAACGGCCCAAGCGGCGCAGCTTCCTGCAGGGCCGCGCGCTGCGCCTGCAGCAGCTCCTGTGCAGGCACTGTCTGCGCCGGCTGTGCGGCGGCAAGCTGTGCTTCCACCTGCGCCAGCTCCTGTGCAAGCTGCGCCGGGGCGGCAATGCGGTAAGCCTCGTTCAGCGCCATGGCCCGGTTCAGCAGCGGGACAAGCGGCGTTTGCTCCTCAAACACCAGCTCCGCGCCGCCCGCACGCGCGATCACGTCCTGCGGGGCGCGGCCCTCTGTAAGCGCATACAGCACGGCCCCCAGAAAATAGACTGCAGCGGCCATACCCGCGCTTCCGTTGTAACATTCCGGTGCGGAATACCCGGCGCACACGGAGGCGCCGGGCCTTTTGCCCGCGCCGTGCGCACGCTTCAGCTCCAGCGTACCGCTCCGCACAAGGATATTTTCCGGATGCAGCGCCCGCGAGACCTCCGGCATCGAAGCCAGCCGTTGCGCCAGCTCCCGCACCGCCCGCGTTGCCCGGAGCCTGTCCATCCGTCCGCCGCCGGCCAAAAACACAGGCAGCGGAACAGCCTTTTCCCGCATGGGCTTCCCGGACGCCGCTCCCCGGCGGCGCAGCCGCAAAAGCAGCGCCGCACACACGCCCAGCGCCGCCGCCACAGCCAGTACAACCAGCAGCACGCCCGCAAAACCGGGCGCCGCCTTGCGGTACGGGATATCGTTTTGCTGCAGAACGGTGAGCAGCTCCCGCACATGAATGCTGCCGTTCACATTCTGGCCCTTCAACATTATAAACGTATTGATCCCGACAAGCCTGCCGCCCGCATCCACAAGCGGCCCGCCGGAGTTGCCGGGGCTGATGGGCGCGTTCGTCTGGATCGCCCACGTGGTTTGAAGACCCTCCGCCCTGCTTTGCCGCACCGCGCTCACGATGCCGTCCGTCACCGTGATGCTGTCCACGCCGGTGGCAAATTCCCGGCTGAAATCATCCGCCGCGCCCGGATATCCCAGCGCGTATACCGCCAGCCCTGTTTCAACCGCGTCCGAGCGGAGCGGCAGCCCGGGCATGCCGCGCAGGGGCTTGTCTGTTTTTAAGATACAGATGTCCTTTCCGGGCAGATCTACGTAGACCCGGGCCGTCGTCCACCTTGTATCGTCCACTATGACCTCAATCGTTTCCGCGCCTTCGATCACATGGTGGTTCGTCACCACATATACGGAATTTTCGGACAACGCAAAGCCGCTGCCCATCGCCCCTTCCGTCATAATGCGCACCACGCTCTCACGCGCGTTCAGCACCGCCTTCGGCACATCCGACGCGGCAAGCGCGCACACGCCCAGCGCCGCCGCCAGCAGCATTGTGCCCAAAACGGCCCACAGCCGCCTGCGTCCCCGTTTTTTCAACATCACAGTTCCCCCGCTTCTTCTGCTCTGGTTTCATTGCACCATATTTCTTAGCTTGCACCCGCTGACCGGACATAGTACACCATGACGCCGCCGCAGGCGGCTTCAACAAAACTTTGGCCGCCAGGATTTTGTATGCCTTGAGGTTCTCACGCTCATGCGCGGCAGAGCGTCGGTGCATGAAGCATGCACGGCCGCACAAGCGGCTGTCCAAATCAATTATACCAGAAGCAGCCGCTGAAAAGAAGCCCGTCAAACAAAGCGGCATGCCGAAAAAGGGCATGCCGCTTTGTACAGAATCAACTGCGTTTTGCGCTTATTCCGTGGGAAACGCCCCTGGCTCGATCTGCGCGTCGGCGTCCGCCTGGGCCTGCGCTTCGGCGGCCGCGTCCTCCGTCGGCCCGGCCGTATCCGCACCTGCCTGGACGTCTGCAGCCGCGTTTGCACCGCTCACGCCCGCGCCCGCGGCGGCTGCGGAATCATCCGCCGGAAAGGCGGCGCCAAAGCCCGCGTTTGCCGCCACTTCTTCGTCTGTCAGCGCAAGGCTTGCCCCCGTGGGCGCCGCCGCTTTCAGCGGAAGCACCTCGCCGGAGGGCTTTTGCAGGATATACGCGCCCCTGGCCTCGTTTTTGTACACGAGCACCACGCCGTAGGATTTCTGTGTTTCGGTGCTCTGCGCAGGAATGAGCACCACCCATTTGTCTACCTTTTTATTTTTGACGCGGGAGAGGTCCAGCCCGCTTTCCTTGATCACTTCATTGAACGCCTTGAAGTTATCGTCCCACTTGCGCGGCACGGTGACGGTGCTCACCTCCGCGGTAGTGGGGTCCACTTCGACGCCATACCCCTGCAGGAACGTCGCCACGTCCTGCGCGCCGGTGATCTGCTGCGAAAGCGCGCCGCCCTGCGCGGCCGCATCCACTGCGTCGCCCTTGTTGCGCACCACGCCCACGGTAATGGCCGCGCCCGCCAGCACCACGCCGCAGACGGCCACCACAGCCAGTTTCCGCAGCCCGCCCTTGCGTAAAGTACATACAAACATTGCACGTTTCCCTCCTTACGATTTTCGGGGCGGTGTGCCGCCCCAACCCCTTCCGCGCGGCACGCGTTCCGGGCCGGCTGAACTGGTTTCTACTGAAATTCTATGAGGGGGAGCGTATGTTTAGCACAGACGTTTGCGGCGGACATGCCGTGAATTTTTCTATTGACAAAACCCGCGCGGACGGGGCATCATATATTTATAACAACAAACCGGAAGAAAGGGCTGCACGTATGGTACTGACAATAGACATCGGCAACACCAACATCGTTTTGGGCGGATACGAAAACGGGGCGCTGGGATTCTGCACCCGCATCTCCACGGACAAAAGCCTGGAGGCGGACCAGTACGCGCTGGAGCTGTCCGGCATCCTGAACCTTTACAAGGTGGCGGGGGAAAACATCGAAGGCGCCATCATTTCCAGCGTGGTGCCGCAGATCACCGACACAGTGGCGCGGGCGCTGCGCATGTTTGCGGGCGTGGAACCGCTGAAGCTCACGCAGGAGCTGCCCACAGGCGTAGGGGTGAACATCGACACACCCTCGGAGCTGGGGGCCGACCTGCTGGCCGGAGCCATCGCCGCAAAAGCGCTGTATCCGCTGCCGGCTATCGTCATCGACATGGGCACGGCCACAAAGATCACGGCCGTGGACGAGCAGAGCACGGTGCAGGGCGTGAGCATCATGCCGGGTGTTTTCATCAGCCTGGACGCGCTGGTGAACGGCACGAGCCTGCTGAAGGGCATCGCCACCAACGCGCCCGTGCGGGCCATCGGCAAAAACACCGTGGAAAGCATGCAGAGCGGCGTGGTATTCGGTGCGGCAAGCATGCTGGACGGCATGGTCGAGCGCTTCGAAGCCGAGCTCGGCCCCGCAAAAACGCTGGTGGCTACCGGCGGTGCGGCGGGCATTGTTGTGCCGCACTGCCGGCACAGCGTGCAATATGTGCCCACACTCATTCTGGACGGCCTTTATGCCGTGTACTGCCGCACACACGCGGCCCTGTAAAAAACGGGCGTAAAAAGCACGGGCGCGCCTTCTCCCTTTTGCGCCTCCCCCTGCATGCCCACAAAACAGAAAAGCCCCTCTGCGCACCGCGCAGAGGGGCTTTTCCGGCGTTTTGTACCGGGGATACGTTTATTCTTCGTCCTTGCCGCCGCAGCAGCCTTCACAGCCTTCGCAGGCGTCGTCGTCCTCGCTGAAGTCGACCTCAAACTTCGTGCCGCAGTTGGGGCAGGCCAGATCGTCATTGGCCAGCATATCCTCATCCACGCACACAACCTCGCCGCACTGCGGGCAGGTGATCTCATACAGGCCCGCCTCGTACTCCTCGTCGTAGTCGTCCTCGTCTTCGTCCCCGCCGTCCTCGTCGAACAGGAAGTTTTCCACGTCCTCCAGGTCCTCGCTCATGGCGTCGACCTCATCGTACAGCGTATCCACATCCTCGTCGATGTTGGTGACCTCCTTGGCCATCTCCTCCAGCACATCCACAACAGCGGCAAGCAGCTTGCCCTCCTTGGTGGCAGTGTCAAATTCCATGCCCTCCATCATCCCTTTGATGTAGGCGACTTTTTCTTTCAGTTCCATGGGTCATACCCTCCTATGCTTTTATTCTTTCATTGCAATGCAATGAAAAGCGTCTTCAGGCGGCATCCGCCGCGTTCCGGCCCGGAGGCCGTTTTTTAGTATCAAACAGGCAAGGCCGTACCTTGCAGCCTTGCCTGTTTTTGCAAAAGTTATGCGCGCTCCATATACTCGCCGGTGCGGGTGTCGATGCGGATCATATCGCCCTCGTTGATGAACAGGGGCACACGGATCTCCGCGCCGGTCTCCAGCGTGGCGGGCTTGAGCGTGTTGGTGGCAGTGTTGCCCTTGAAGCCCGGGTCCGTCTTGGTGACCTCCAGGACCACAAAGTTCGGAGCCTCGACGCCGAACACCTTGCCCTTATAACTCAGCACCTTGCAGACCTCGTTCTCCTTCACGAATTTGAAGGCGTCGCCCAGCTCGCTCTCATTGAGGGGAATCTGCTCGAACGTTTCATTGTCCATGAAGTAGTACAGGTCGCCGTCCTGATAGGAATACGTCATTTCGCGGCGCTCGATATACGCGGTGGGGAACTTGGCGGTGGGGTTGTAGGTGCGCTCCACCACAGAACCCGAGATGACGTTGCGGATCTTGGTGCGCACGAAGGCCGCGCCCTTGCCCGGCTTTACATGCTGAAATTCAACGATCTGGAAGACGTTGCCGTCCTCTTCAAACGTGATGCCATTGCGGAAATCGCCAGCAGAAACCATAGAATGAATCCTCCAATATTATCCCGGCCGCCCCGGCCTTTGGCCGCCGGGCATACCAGTTCATTTTATCTATTCTGATTTTACACAATATGCGCCTGTTTTGCAAGGGTTTTCGGCCATTTTAAGCCATTTTCCCCCAAGACGGCCGCGCTTTCCCCGCCGGGCGGGCAGCTGCCCGCCCACGCGTCACAGCACGATCAGCTCCTTCGGGCTTTTTCCCACGATCTCGCAGCCGTCCGGCCGCACGAAGGTGGTGTCCTCAATGCGCACGCCGAATTTTCCCGGCAGGTAGATGCCCGGCTCGATGGTCATGACCATGCCGGACTGTATGATGTCGCTGCAGGTGGGGCTGTAACGGGGGTTTTCATGGATCTCGATGCCCACGGCGTGGCCCAGCCCGTGGCCGAAGCAGCCCTCGTAGCCCGCGCCGTAGATGATATCCCGGGCAACCTTGTCCACCTCGCAGCCTTTGTAGCCCGCTTTGGCGAATCCGCAGCAGGCGAGCTGCGCCTTCAAAACGGTATCATACACCTTTTTCTGCTCGTCGGACACATGGCCCACCGCCACCGTGCGCGTCATATCGGTGCAGTATCCGTCCACGTTCGCGCCGAAGTCCATGGTGACGAAGTCCCCCGCCTCGATGCGTTTGTCGCCGGGCACGCCGTGCGGCAGGCTCGTTTTTGCCCCCGAGACAAAGATCGTGTCGAACGCCAGCTTGCCCGCGCCGTGGCTCTTCATAAACACTTCCATCTCCAGCGCGGCGTCGATTTCCCGCACGCCGGGCTTGATGTAGCCCAGCATGTGCTCGAAGCAGGCGTCGGTGATGACCTGTGCGCGGCGGATGGCGTCGAATTCTTCCTCGGACTTGACGGCCCGGATGCCGTCGATGGCGTCGGAGAGCACGGCGCCAGTGTCCACCTCCACGCCCGGCAGCGCGGCGCGCACACGGTCCGCATAAGCCAGTGTGGCCTTGTTTTCCAGATACAGATGCTTAACGCCGTGCGCGGCCAGGATGTCCCGCACCTGCTCCAGTGCCTTTCCCTCTAAGATGACCTCGGCTTCCTTTACCGTCGCTTCGGCGATCTCGATGTAGCGGGAATCGATGATGAAGTAGGTTTTATCCGGCAAAATGAGCACGGTGCCCGCGTCCCCGGAGTCAAAGCCCAGAAAATAAAAGCGGTTCACATCCGTGGAGACAAGCGCCGCTTCAAAGCCCCCGGGCATGGCGGCAAGCAGTTTATCGGTACGTTGTTTCATATCGGTCCAACCTTCTTATTCCAGTATTGGCGGCCGGGACGCTTCTATGCGTCCGGTGGTTTGCGGTCTTCCTCTTTTCCGTGGACACGCCCGCCTTTTTTATAATACCGCGCCAGCACGGGTTTTTCAAGCGCGCGTTTCAGGCGTATGGTCGCTTTGGTGTCCTGCCGCATGGGCTGCACCAGCAGAACCGGGATGCCGTACAGGTTCGCGCCCAGCGCGTCCGTAAAGATCTGGTCGCCCACCAGCGCCACCTCGCGGCGGGATACGCCCATGGCCCGGCGCGCCCGGCGCAGGCCAAACGGCGACGGCTTACAGCAGAACGCCTGATACTCCAGCCCCACGCGCTTTGCAAAGGGAGCCACGCGGCCGGGCATATTGTTGGAGGCGATGGTGAGCTTCACGCCTGCGGCGCGCATGGTATCCAGCCACGCGGCCACGTCCGGCGGCAGCTCTTGGCTGCCGTGGGCCGTGAGCGTGTTGTCCACGTCCAGAATGAGCGCGCGGAGCCCCCGCGCGCCCAAAAACTCCGGCGTGATGCAGGTGATGCGCTCAAAAACGATCGTCGGTGTAAACAGGGGCATTTTCGGTTCCTCACTTTATCAGTTGTGCTCCGTGCGGACGTGCATGTCCGGCGGGCACGGCAGCCGCCGGGCCGCCTTTTCCCCCGCCCTCTTTTGGTGCAAAAAAAGCGGGCCGTAAAGGCCCGCCTGTTTGCTTACTTGCCGCGTGTCCGCTATTCTTATTTGAACTTGCGCTTGCGGGCAGCTTCGGACTTCTTCTTGCGCCTGACAGAAGGCTTTTCGTAAGCCTCGCGTTTACGCACTTCAGCAAGCACACCGGAGCGTGCGCAGGAACGTTTGAAACGACGCAGCGCGCTGTCCAGCGATTCATTGTCTTTCACTCTGATTTCCGACATCTTTGTCCCTCCCTTAAACCTGAGGTAGGCGCCGGCCCCCCTCTATGCGGGAAACTGACTATACTTGATTATACAATGCAGACGGCTCGTCTGTCAACAGATAATTGTGAACATCTTTCCTACCTTACAGCAATATTTACAAGTTTGCCCGGCACGTAGATCTCCTTGCAGATGGTTTTGCCCTCCAGCGCTTTCGCAACATTGGGCTCCGCCTTTGCGGCAGCAATGGCGTCCTCTTTGGCCGCGCCCGTGGCCACCGTCAGCTTGGCGCGCAGCTTGCCGTTCACCTGCACGGCGATCTCCACCGTGTCCTCCACGCATTTCGCCTCGTCGAATTCCGGCCACTTCGCGTGGGCAAGCTGCCCCTCGTAGCCGCACTGCTGCCAAAGCTCCTCGGTGATGTGCGGGGCAAACGGGTTCAGCAGGATCAGCAGCGTTTTGAACTCGCCGCGGGTGATGGATTTTTTGTCATAGATCTCGTTGAGCAGGCTCATCATGGCGGCGATGGCGGTGTTCATTTTGAGCACCTCGATATCCTCCGTCACCTTCTTGATGGTGCGGTGCATCGCGCCTTCCAATTCCGCCGAATAGCCGTCGCCGTCCACAAGAATATCCGCCAGGCTCCACACGCGCTCCAAAAAGCGGCGGCAGCCCTTGATGGACGCGGTGTTCCACGGCGCGCTCTTTTCAAAATCGCCGATGAACATCTCATACAGGCGCATGGTGTCCGCGCCGTAGTCCCGCACGATATCGTCCGGGTTCACCACGTTGCCGCGGCTCTTGGACATCTTCTCGCCGTTTTCGCCCAGGATCATGCCGTGGCTGGTGCGCTTCTGGTACGGCTCCCTGGTGGGCACCACGCCGATGTCGTACAGGAACTTGTGCCAGAACCGGCTGTACAGCAGATGCAGCGTGGTGTGCTCCATGCCGCCGTTGTACCAGTCCACAGGGCTCCAGTATTCCAGCGCCTCCCGGCTGGCCAGCGCGTCGTTGTTGTGCGGGTCCATATAGCGCAGGAAGTACCAGGACGAGCCCGCCCATTGGGGCATGGTGTCCGTCTCCCGTTTGGCGGGGCCGCCGCAGCACGGGCAGGTGGTGTTCACCCATTCGGTATGGCGTGCCAGCGGGCTTTCGCCGTCGCCGGTGGGCTCAAAATCCTTGATCTCCGGCAGCACCAGCGGCAGCTCGCTCTCAGGCAGAGGCACCCAGCCGCATTTTTCGCAATTCACCATAGGGATCGGCTCGCCCCAATAGCGCTGGCGGCTGAACACCCAATCCCGCAGCTTGAAGTTTGTCTTGGGCGTGCCCAGGCCCTTTTCGGCCAGCCATTCGGTGATGGCCTTTTTCGCCTCGTCCACGCTCATGCCGTCCAAAAAGCCGCTGTTCACCATCACGCCCGTGGCACAATCGGTGAAAGCCTCCTTCGTCACATCGCCGCCCTTGACGACCTCGACGATGGGCAGATCGAATTTTTTCGCGAAATCATAGTCGCGCTCGTCGTGGGCGGGCACGGCCATGATGGCGCCCGTGCCGTAGCTGATGAGCACATAGTCGGAGATGAAGATGGGGATCTCTTTGCCGTTCACGGGGTTCACGGCGCGCACGCCCTCCAGCCTTACGCCTGTTTTGTCCTTTGCAAGCTCGGTTCGCTCGAAGTCGCTCTTCTTCGCAGCGGCCTCCTGGTATTCCCGCACGGCGTCCAGGTTGGTGATCTTGTCCGCCCATTTTTCAATGCAGGGATGCTCGGGCGAGATGACCATATAAGTCGCGCCAAACAGCGTGTCCGGGCGGGTGGTGTAGATGAGCAGCTCGTCGCCCGCCGTGGTGGAGAACTTTACCTCCGCGCCGTGGCTGCGGCCGATCCAGTTCTTCTGCTGTGTCACCACGCGGTCGATGAAGTCCAGGTCCTCCAGATCATCGATGAGCCGGTCCGCGTAAGCGGTGATCTTCAGCATCCACTGGCTTTTGACGCGGTGCACCACCTCGCCGCCGCAGCGTTCGCACACGCCGCCCACAACTTCCTCGTTGGCCAGCACCACCTTGCAGGAGGTGCACCAGTTGACGCTCATCTCTTTTTTGTAGGCAAGGCCCTTTTTATACAGCTGCAGAAAGATCCACTGGGTCCATTTGTAATAGCTGGGGTCCGTGGTGTTGATCTCCCGCGTCCAGTCGAAGGAAAGGCCCAGGCTCTTGAGCTGGCTTTTGAAGCGCGCCACGTTGTTTGCCGTCACCACCTCGGGGTGGATGTGGTTTTTCATGGCGTAGTTTTCCGTGGGCAGGCCGAAGGCGTCCCAGCCCATGGGATACAGCACGTTATAGCCGCACAGGCGCTTCTTGCGCGCCACGATGTCCAGCGCGGTGTAGCTGCGCGGATGGCCCACGTGCAGGCCCTGGCCGGAGGGGTACGGGAACTCCACCAGCGCATAGTACTTGGGCAGCGAAAAATCCTGCTTGGCCGCAAAGGTGTTCTCCGCATCCCAAATGTCCTGCCACTTTTTCTCGATCGCTTTGTAATCGTACTTCATTTTATATGTCACATCCAAAAAAGATTTGCAGATTCCGGGCGGCGCGCCGCCTTATTCCTCGATGAAATCCATGGGCACGTCTTCGCCGTCGGCCCACAAATGGTCCAGATCGTAATAGTCCCGCGCGTCGGGGCTGAACACATGGACGATGACGTTGGCATAATCCAGGATAAACCAGTTCTGGGTGTTGAAGCCCTCTGTACGGATGGGTGCGACGCCCTTTTCCTTGAACTGGAACTCCACCTCCTCGGCCAGGCTTTTCACATGGGTGGAGGACGTGCCGCTGGCGATGACGAAATAATCCGCCAGCACCGTCAGGTCGCGCACCTTCAGCACCTTGACGCGGGTAGCCTTCTTGCTGTCGAGCAGCTTGGCGATCTGCATCGCCAGTTCTTTTGATTCCATGAACACTCTCCTGTTTCAAATAGGGTAAAAACGTTCTTTCTTCCACTATTATGCCGCGGGCTGCTGCACTGATGCAGCGTTTGCCTGCTGGGCGGCCTGCTGGGCGGCCTGCTGGGCGGCCTGCTGGGCGTCTGCGGGCGCGTTTGCATCGCTGCCGCCCACGGCGTCCACCTCGCCCATGCGGCGCACCTCCGCGCCGATAACCTCGCTGCGTGTGCCCCAGTCCGGCGTGCCGATCTGCTGTGCCGCCAGCGGGTCGTCCGCCGGGCGGAAATATTCGTTCAGAAATTCAGCGGTCTCCGCCTTGGCGCACACCATCACGTCCTGGCCGTTGTACAGCTCGCCGCGGGCCACGGGCAGGCGGCCGATGATGATATTTTCGCTGGGGATGCTCAGCACGCTCATGCCCAGCTGAACGAGCTCCATAAAATTGAGGCTGGTGTTGATGTATTTCTGCACCACGGGCGTCAGCTTGATGATATCGCCCACCGTGGCCGTCCGAACGCGGCGGAACAGCGCCGAGTAGAAATACTGCTGGTTGGCCAGGCGGTCGATGTCGCCGCGCGGCGTGGCCGAGGTGTCCTTGCGCTGGCGCAGGAAAAATTCGCACTCCGCGCCCATCAAAACGCGCCAGCCCTGTTCCAGCCGGCTGCCGTCATATTCCATAGTCACGGGCACATACACCTCGATGCCGCCGAACACGTCCACGATCTCCCGCAGGGAGTCCATATCAATGGTGACATAATCATCAATGGGCAGGCCGAACACCTTTGTGATGTACTGGGCCAATGTATTGACGCGGTTTTCCTTATCGGCCGAATTGGCGAAGATGCCGTTGATCTTGCCCGCCGAGCCGCCGATCTCGCCCACCAGCGTGTCGCGGGGGATCTGCAGCATGGTCATCGTATGGTCCGAACCATTCACCCGTACATACAGGATCATATCCGTCTGGCCGATGGGGTCGCGCTTGACGGCGTCCTCGGTGCTGTAATCGATGCCCAGCACAAGGATGTTCATGGTGCCGGACAGCTCGTCGGGCACCAATGCGTCCGCACCGCTCTCCGGCGGCGCCAGGCTGCCCATCTCACCGGTGTTGAAGATACTGCCCACATACCAGTATATCCCGCCGAAAGCAAGGCCCAGCACCAGCACGATGCACAAAAGCACCTTGGCGGCGGTTTTGCCCGTGTTTTTCTTTCTGCGCCTGCGCGCGGAGGTTCCATATCCCGGCGCGGAGGAATGCCCCGCCGCACCGTTTCTGCAAACGCAAAACCGTCTGTTTCAGGCATCATAATGTCCGAGATAACCAGTTCCGGTTTGTATTCCGGAATGATGGTCA
>ERZ857998.1891-NODE-1891-length-21579-cov-4.057192_pt1 | contig 21579 bp, 36 predicted proteins | sample MGYA00519954_ERZ857998 | MGnify/ENA primary metagenome ERZ857998 (study PRJEB31778, sample SAMEA3449424) | human gut metagenome | biome: human gut; feature: human-associated habitat; material: faeces | place: United Kingdom | collected 2010/2012 ...
ATGACGAGAACAACGAATGCGGCATCGGCGACACCGTGAAGATCATGGAGACCCGTCCGATTTCCAAGGACAAGAGATGGCGTCTCGTCGAGATCGTCGAAAAGGCGAAGTAAGACAGGAGGGACGAGAAAATGATTCAACCGCAAACCAGATTGAAGGTCGCGGACAACAGCGGCGCGAAGGAAATCCAGTGCATTCGTGTGCTTGGCGGTTCCACCCGCAAGTTCGCCAACATCGGTGATGTGATCGTTGCCTCGGTGAAGAGCGCCTCCCCCGGCGGCGCAGTCAAGAAGAAGGACGTCGTTAAGGCGGTTGTTGTGCGCACGGTTTCCGGCGTACAGCGCGCAGACGGCAGTTTCATCCGCTTCGATGACAATGCAGCCGTTATCATCAACGATCAGAAACAGCCGCGCGGCACCCGTATCTTTGGGCCCGTTGCGCGCGAGCTGCGCGAAAAGGACTATATGAAGATCGTCTCGCTCGCGCCCGAAGTGCTCTAAGGGAGGAAAACGACATGAAGAATCTGAACGTCAAAAAGGGCGATACGGTCGTTGTCATCTCTGGCAAGGACAAGGGCAAGCAGGGCAAGATCCTGGTGGCAATGCCTGAGAAGGATCGCGTGGTCGTGCAGAATGCCAACATGATCACAAAGCATGTCAAGCCCCGTCGTCAGGGTGAACCGGGCGGCCGCATCGAAAAAGAGGGCACGATCCACGTTTCCAACGTGAAGCTCGTTTGCCCGAAATGCAACAAGCCCACGAGAATCGGCCATGTTATCGAAGAGGTCGAGATCTCCGGCAAGAAGAAGATGAAGAGCCTCCGCGTCTGCAAAGAGTGCGGCGCGAAGATCGATTAAGCGCGGGAAGGAGGAACAAGCAAGTGGCAAAGAAAGAAACCGCACAGGCTGCACCCAAGAAGAAGGGCGCGCAGCAGGAAGCAAAGCCCTTGACGGGCACGCCGCGCCTCAAGACCAAGTATCTCGAGGAGACCGTTCCCGCACTGAAGGAAAAGTTCCAGTATGAGAACGTGATGCAGATCCCGAAGCTCGAGAAGATCATCATCAACATGGGTCTCGGCGCGGAAAAGGATAACCCGAAGGGTATCGAAGCCGCCGCAGAAGAGCTCGGCATCATTGCCGGCCAGAAGGCCATCATCACCAAGGCCAGAAAGTCCGTCGCAAACTTCAAGGTTCGTGAGGGCATGAACATCGGCGCCAAGGTTACGCTCCGCGGCGATCGCATGTACTACTTCGCAGACAAGCTGATGAACATCGTTCTGCCGCGCGTGCGCGACTTCCGCGGCGTATCCGACAAGTCCTTCGACGGCCGCGGCAACTACGCGATGGGCGTCAAGGAGCAGCTGATCTTCCCCGAGATCAACTATGACGATGTCGACAAGGTGCGCGGCATGAACATCGTGTTCGTGACCACCGCCAAGACCGACGAAGAAGCGAAGGCGCTGCTGGCACTGCTCGGCATGCCGTTCGTGCAGGGCTGAGAAGGAGGATTCACATGGCAAAAACAAGCATGAAACTGAAGCAGCAGCGTGAGCCCAAGTACAGCACGCGCGCCTATACGCGCTGCCGTATCTGCGGCCGTCCGCACTCGGTGCTTCGCAAATATGGCATCTGCCGCATTTGCTTCCGTGAACTCGCGTACAAGGGCGAAATCCCCGGCGTGCGCAAGGCAAGCTGGTAAAGGAGGATATTCATCATGACGGATACCATTGCTGATATGCTCACCAGAATCCGCAACGCGCTTGTTGCAAAGCACGAGAGCGTTGAGGTGCCCGCTTCCACGATGAAGAAGGCGATTGCGCAGATCCTGCTCGACGAAGGTTACATCAAGGGCTTTGAGCTGATCGAGAACGGTGTGCAGAAGTCCATCCGCATCCAGCTCAAGTACGGCGCGAACAAGCAGCGCGTCATCGTCGGCCTCAAGCGCATCTCCCGCCCCGGCCTGCGCGTCTATGCGCGCAAGGACGAGGTGCCGAAGGTGCTCAACGGCCTCGGCGTTGCCATTCTCTCGACGTCCCGCGGCGTGATGACCGACCGCGAGGCCCGCAAACTGGGCGTTGGCGGCGAGGTTCTCGCTTACATCTGGTAACCAACTGACAGTAACGGAGGAGTAAAGAATGTCTCGTATCGGAAAACTTCCTGTCCAGATTCCTGGCGGAGTGACAATTACGGTCGACGAAGCGAATGTCGTCACGGTCAAGGGACCCAAGGGTCAGCTGTCCGAGAAGATCTCGCGCGATATGATCATCGAGCAGGACGCGGGCGTCCTGACCGTCAAGCGTCCCAGTGACAACAAGCGCCATCGCGCGCTCCACGGTCTGTCCCGCACGCTCATCAACAACATGGTCGTCGGCACGACGGCGGGCTTCGAGAAGAAACTCGAGATCGCCGGCACCGGCTACCGCGCCCAGATGCAGGGCAGCAAGCTGGTTCTCAACGTTGGTTATTCCCACCCCGTTGAGTTCGAGCAGCCCGAAGGCATCACGTTTGAAGTACCCGCCCCGACGAAGATCGTCGTCAAGGGCATCGACAAGCAGAAGGTCGGTCAGATTGCGGCCAACATCCGTGCGGTCCGCGAGCCGGAACCCTACAAGGGCAAGGGCATTCGCTATGAGAACGAGGTCGTTCGCCGCAAGGAAGGCAAGACCGGTAAATAAGGCAGGAAGGAGTGACAAGAGATGGTTACAAGAATCGATAAAAATGCTATCCGCGTAAAGCGCCATTATCGTCAGCGCCGCCACATCAACGGCACGCCCGAGCGCCCGAGACTCAACGTCTACCGCAGCACGAACCATATCTATGCGCAGGTCATCGATGATGAAGCCGGTAACACCCTGGTCGCCGCTTCCACGCTGGATGCCGAGATTTGTGGCGAACTGTCCGAGAAGACCAAGACCGAAGCCGCTTCGCTCGTTGGTGAGCTGATCGGCAAGCGCGCTTTGGAAAAGGGCGTCAAGCAGGTCGTGTTTGACCGCGGCGGTTATCTGTACACCGGTCGTGTAGCGGCCCTCGCCGACGGCGCCCGCAAAGCAGGCCTGGACTTCTAAGGAGGAAACGAGATGCAGAACAAGAGATTTGAAAAAGAGCCCTCTGAATTCAAGGAGCGCCTCGTCGCGATCAACCGCGTCGCCAAGGTTGTCAAGGGCGGTAAGAACTTCCGGTTCACCGCGCTGATGGTCGTCGGCAACGAGAACGGCAAGGTCGGCGTCGGTCTGGGCAAGGCTGTGGAAATCCCCGAGGCGGTCCGCAAGGGCGTCGAGGATGCAAAGCGCCACATGATCGAGGTTCCGATCGTCGGCACGACGATTCCGCATCAGGTCGAGGGTAAGTTCGGCAAGGGCCATGTCCGCATGCTCCCCGCTGAAGAGGGTACCGGCGTTATCGCTGGCGGTCCCGCTCGTGCAGTGCTCGAGATGGTCGGCATCCGCGATATCCGCACCAAGTCCTTCGGTTCCAACAATCCGAGCAACTGCGTGAAGGCGACGCTCAACGGGCTTTCTCAGCTCCGCACCGCCGAACAGGTTGCAAAGCTTCGCGGCAAGACCGTGGAAGAGATTCTGGGCTAAGGAGGAGCGTACAATGGCAACGTTGAGAATTACGCTCGTGAAGAGCACCATCGGCGCGCTCGCCGACCAGCAGGCAACGATCAAGGCGCTCGGTCTGCACAAGACCAACAGCGTCGTCGAGAAGCCGGACAACGCATGCACCCGCGGCATGCTGTTCAAAGTCAAGCACCTTGTCAAGGTGGAAGAAGTCTAACTGAGGAGGACATGTATCATGAAATTGCATGAACTGCAGCCCGCCGCCGGTTCGGTCAAAGAGTCCAAGCGCATTGGCCGTGGTACCGGTTCCGGCATGGGTAAGACCTCCACAAAGGGTCATAAGGGCCAGAAGGCCAGAAGCGGAAGCAAGAAGAACGGCTTTGAAGGCGGTCAGATGCCGCTGGCGCGCCGCCTTCCGAAGCGCGGCTTCACCAATATCTGGGCAAAAGAATACACCATCATCAACATTTCCGACCTGAACGGTTTGGAGAATGACACCGTAGTGACCGCTGAGCTGCTCAAGGAATTGGGCATGATCAGCAAGATCGAAAAGGACGGCCTGAAGGTTCTGGGCAATGGCGAACTGACCAAGAAACTGAACGTCAAGGCCGCGAAATTCTCCAAGACCGCGGATGAGGCCATCAAGGCTGCGGGCGGGAGCGTTGAGGTGATCGGCTAATGTTTAAGACGTTTATCAACGCGTTTAAGATCAAGGATATCCGCAAGAAGATGCTGTTGACGCTCCTTCTGATCGTCATCTATCGGCTCGGCTGCTTTATCCCGATCCCCGGCGTCAACGTCGACATGGTCGCTCAAGCTGCTCAAAGCTACGATATCCTTGGTTTCCTCGATCTGCTGACCGGCAGCTCCTTCTCGCAGGTGACGCTGTTTGCAATGGGTATCTCGCCCTACATCACGGCGTCGATCATCCTGCAGCTGCTGACCATCGCCATTCCGGCGCTGGAGCGGATGAGCAAGGAGGAGGACGGCCGGCAGAAGATCGAACGGATTACCCGTTATACCGGCATCGGCCTCGCGCTCGTACAGTCGATCGGCATTTTTGCCGGTCTCGAGGCCGGCATGGCCGCCGGGCAGAGCATCTTCGCCAACAGCAACTGGCCGACTTGGGTCAGCTATGGCGTCATCGGTATCTGCTCCACCGCGGGTACGGCGTTCCTGATGTGGCTCGGTGAGCGCATCACGGAAAACGGCATCGGCAACGGCATTTCGATGCTGATCTTTGCTTCGATCGTCTCCCGCGTGCCGTCAACGATCATCGGCTGGTTCAGCCAGTTGTTCGCCGGTACGTTCGGCATTCGCCCCGTTGGCGAAGCGGCCGCACCGGTTCCGAATGTAGCCGTTTCGACGCTTGCATTCGTCGGTCTGCTCGTACTCGTGGTCGGCATGATCACGCTGGTCGTCTATGTGGATAATGCACAGCGCCGCATTCCTGTGCAGTATGCAAAGCGCGTGGTCGGCCGCAAGCTGTACGGCGGTCAGAGCACTTATCTGCCGATCAAGGCGAACGCGAACGGCGTTCTCCCCCTGATCTTCGCAATGACTCTGATCCAGTTCCCGGGTATGATCGCACAGTTCTGGCCGAACGGCGGGTTCTATGCGTTCTATACGAAGTATCTGGGCGCGGGCTCGGTGATCTACTACATCATCTACGCGCTCCTGATCGTCGGCTTTGGTTATTTCTACAGCGCGATCACGTTCAATCCGATCGAGATGTCGAAGAACCTCCAGCAGAACGGCGGTTTCATTCCGGGTCTACGCCCGGGCCGCCCGACCAGCGAGTATCTGGCGAAGATCAGCGGCCGACTCACCCTGTTCGGCTCCCTGTTCCTCGCGGTCATCGCGATTCTGCCGACGATTGCACTGCATTATCTCGGCCAGACCTCGACGTTCGGTGCAACGAGCATCCTGATCATGGTCAGCGTTGCGCTTGAAACGACGGATCAGCTGGAAAGCCACATGCTCATGCGGCATTACAAGGGCTTCTTGAACTGAGTGGAGGGTTGATCTTATGAAACTCATTTTCTTGGGCCCTCCAGGGGCAGGCAAGGGAACGCAGGCGGAACGCATTGCGGAGCGGTATGGCCTTGCGCATATCAGCACCGGCGATATGCTCCGTGCCGAAATGCGCGAAGGCACGGAACTTGGCAAGGCCGCGCAGGGCTACATCAGCCGCGGCGAGCTGGTGCCCGATGACGTCATCATCGGCATGGTCAAAACCCGCATCCAGCAGCCGGACTGCGCGCAGGGCTTCCTGTTCGACGGATTCCCCCGCACGGTTGCGCAGGCGGACGCACTGTCCGCGATCTGCGCGATCGACCGGGTGATCAACATCGACGTACCGTTCGAGCGCCTCGTTGCGCGCATCAGCGGCCGTCGGATGTGCCCGGATTGCGGCGCGGCGTATCATGTATCCAACTATGCGGATGCGAGTTGCGCCAAGTGCGGCGGCAAGCTGTATCAGCGCGACGATGACAAGGAGGAAACGGTGCAGAACCGCCTCCGCGTCTATGAAGCACAGACCCAGCCGCTGATCGATTACTACGCCTCGCGCGATATGCTCTCGACCGTCAATGGCGATCAGGCAATCGATGTGGTTGCGCAGGAGATCGTTCTGGCGATCGAACGGGCATGATTACGATCAAAACCGCAGCCGATCTCGCCCTGATGGACGAGGCCGGCCGGGTGGTGGAGGACACGCTGCGGCTGCTCTCGCGCATTGCTGCGGTCGGAATGACCACGGAGGAACTGGACCACGAGGCGGAGGCGTTCATTCGCAGCCGCGGCGCGGAACCATCCTTCCTCGGATACAACGGTTATCCCAAGAGCATCTGTGCCTCCGTCAACGAGCAGGTGGTTCATGGCATTCCCGGTAAGTACCGGCTGAAGGATGGCGACATTCTTTCGGTCGATGTCGGCGCCTGTCTCAACGGCTTTCATGGCGATGCCGCACGCACACTCCTCATCGGCAATGTGCCAGAGGAGGTGCAAAAGCTCGTTCGCGTGACACGCGAGTGCTTTTACGAAGGGCTGCGCTATGCGCGCCCCGGCTGCCGCATCGGCGATATCGGCGCGGCGGTACAGGCACATGCAGAGGCGCACGGCTACGGCGTTGTGCGGGAAATGATCGGCCATGGAATCGGCCACAGGATGCATGAAGAACCGGATGTTCCGAACTACGGCAGGGCCGGACACGGCCCGCGCCTGCAGGCGGGCATGACGATTGCGATCGAGCCGATGATCAATCTCGGAACGGCGCGCATTCTGCAAAAGGCGGATGGTTGGACCGTGGTAGCGGCGGACGCAAAGCCCTCCGCCCACTACGAGAACACCGTGGCCATCACCGAAGAGGGGCCAAAGCTGCTGACACTGCACGGGGAGGACATCGCATGAGCGAAACGGAATCAGTCCTCGGCCGCGTGGTGATCTCCAGAGCCGGCCGGGATCGGGGACGCGCGTTTCTGATCACGGGCATTGCGGACGACAAACATGTGTATCTTGCCGACGGCGCGCTGCGCAAGGCTGCGCACCCGAAGAAGAAAAAGCTGATGCACCTGCGCGTGGAGCCGGTTTCCGCCGAGCCGATTGCAAAACGGCTGAAGGACGGAATCGCCGTGCAGGATGCCGAGATCCGCAAACATCTGTTGGCCCTCGGGTACAACACCGAAAAACAAAAGTAGGAGGGATAGCTTGTCAAAGCAGGACGTCATTGAAGTGGAAGGCATCGTCTCCGAAGCGCACCCCAACGCAATGTTTGAGGTCAAGCTTCAGAACGGGCATAAGATACTGGCAACGATATCGGGAAAGCTTCGGATGAACTTCATCCGCATTCTTCCCGGCGACAAGGTGACAGTGGAGCTGTCCCCGTACGATTTGACCCGTGGCCGCATTACCTGGCGCGGTAAGAATTGACAGAACTTGAAAGGAGCATCACCATGAAAGTCAGACCGTCTGTGAAACCGATTTGCGAAAAGTGCAAGGTCATCAAGCGCAAGGGTCGGATCATGATCATCTGTGAGAACCCGAAGCATAAGCAGAAGCAGGGTTAAGCCACAAAAGATATCCGTCGGAGCGGCTGGCGCCTTTGGCGCATTTCCGGCGGAATGTAAATAGAATCAAAACCGAAATTTTGACGGAGGTAAAGGAACGATATGGCACGTATTGCTGGCGTAGATCTTCCCAGAGATAAGCGCATCGAAATCGGCTTGACCTATATCTATGGTATCGGCCGCAAGACCGCTTCGGACATCCTCGCAGCGACTGGCGTTGATCCCGATATCCGCGTGCGCGATATGGACGAGAACGATGTCAACAAGCTCAGAGAGTATATTGACCACAACGTGAAGGTAGAGGGCGATCTGCGCCGCGAAACCTCGCTGAACATCAAGCGGTTGATTGAGATCAGCTGCTACCGTGGCGTTCGCCACCGCAAGGGCCTGCCCGTTCGCGGTCAGAGCACCAAGCAGAACGCAAGAACCCGCAAGGGTCCCAAACGCACCCAGAGCGGTAAGAGAAAGTAAGGGGGTAGCGAGACATGGCTAAGGCGAAGATTAAGAAAACAGTTTCTCGCAAGCGTCGTGAAAAGAAGAACATTGAGCGCGGTGCAGCACACATCCGTTCTTCGTTCAACAACACGCTCGTTACCATCACCGACCTGCAGGGCAACGCGATCTCCTGGTCCAGCGCTGGTTCCCTCGGCTTCCGCGGCAGCAAGAAGTCCACGCCGTTTGCATCGCAGATGGCTGCCGAAACCGCTGCCCGCGCCGCGATGGAGCATGGCCTGCGCACCGTTGAGGTCTATGTGAAGGGCCCCGGCTCCGGCCGTGAAGCCGCAATCCGCGCGCTGCAGACCGCCGGTCTTGAGGTCAACATGATCAAGGACGTGACCCCTATCCCGCACAATGGATGCCGTCCGCCCAAGCGCAGAAGAGTGTAAGGAGGCAATACAGCTATGGCTAGATATACAGGTTCCGTCTGCAGGCAGTGCCGTCGCGAAGGTACGAAGCTGTTCCTCAAGGGCGACCGCTGCTACTCCGACAAGTGCTCTGTGACCAAGCGTCACACCCCGCCGGGAATGCACGGTCAGGGCCGCCGCAAGCAGTCCGAGTACGGCATTCAGCTCCGCGAAAAGCAGAAAGTCCGTCGCGCGTATGGCGTATTGGAATCCCAGTTCCGGAAATACTATGAATTGGCCACCAACATGCGCGGCGTAACCGGCGAGAACATGCTCGCCCTGCTCGAGCAGCGCCTTGACAACGTGGCGTACCGCCTGAACTTCGGCGAGTCCCGCCCGATGGCACGCCAGATGGTCACGCACGGCCACATCCGCGTGAACGGCAAGAAGGTTGACATCGCTTCCTATCAGGTGAAGGTCGGCGACGTGATCTCCGTCCGCGAAAAGAGCGGTGACGTCGAATGCTTTAAGTCCCTGAAGGAGCAGGGTGCAAGCCGCACCGTTCCGAAGTGGCTCGAGCTCGATGCCGAGAAGCTGACCGGTAAGGTGCTGGCGCTGCCGCAGCGCGATGATATTGACTTGACGATCGAAGAGCACCTCATCGTTGAGTACTACTCCAGGTAATCAGCCGTGTGGCTTGTCCTAAGCAACAAACGACTAAGGAGGGTATGACATGATAGAGATCGAAAAACCCAAGCTCGAATGTGTGGAATTGACGGATCGATACGGTAAGTTTGTCGTTGAGCCGTTGGAGCGCGGATTCGGTACGACCCTCGGTAACTCCATGCGCCGCGTGCTGCTTTCCAGTCTGCCCGGTGTCGCGGTGACCTCCGTGCGCATTGATGGCGTCCTGCATGAGTTCTCGACGATCGAGGGCGTCAAGGAGGATGTGACGGAGATCATTCTGAACCTCAAGGCACTCTGCTGCAAACTGCATTGCAGCGAACCGAAGAAGGTCATCATCGACGCTGCCGGTGAGTGCGAAGTCACAGCGGGCGATATTCTGCCCGATGCGGATGTTGAGGTCATCAATCCGGAACTTCACATCGCAACGCTGGATGCGGGCGCCAAGCTTCACATCGAAATGATGCTTGAGCATGGCCGCGGCTATGTGACGGTCGAGCGCAACAAGCGTCCCGACATGCCCATTGGCGAGATCGCCATCGACTCCATCTATACGCCGATCCAGAAGGTGAACTTCACGGTGGAGAACACCCGTGTCGGCCAGATCACCGATTATGACAAGCTTACGCTTGAGATCTGGACGGATGAGAGCATCAAGCCCGACGAGGCGGCGAGCCTTGCGGCAAAGATTCTCACCGAGCATCTGATGCTGTTCATCAACCTGACGGATCATGTGCAGGGCGTGGAGATCCTGGTCGAGAAAGAGGAGAGCAAGAAGGAAAAGATCCTCGAGATGAACATCGAAGATCTCGATCTTTCGGTCCGCTCCTACAACTGCCTCAAGCGCGCCGGCATCAACACGGTCGAAGAACTTGTGCAGCGCGATGAGGACGAGATGATGAAGGTGCGCAACCTCGGACGCAAGTCCCTGGAGGAAGTGCAGCAGAAATTGAGCGCGCTGGGGCTGTCCCTTCGCGCGAGTGATGAATAAGGGAGGAACCTAAAATGGCAAACCGCAAGCTTGGTAAGGCCTCTGACCAGCGCGTTGCGATGCTGCGCAACCTCACCACGGCGCTCCTGTGGAACGGCAAGATCGTGACCACCGAAGCGCGTGCCAAAGAGGTTCGCTCCATTGCCGAAAAGCTGATCACGCTGGCTGTCAAGGAATACAGCAACAGCAACACCGTGGAGAAGGACACCTACAACGAGAAAGACCAGATCGTCAAGGTCGAGAAGGTCGTCGATCAGCCGTCGAAGCTGCATGCTCGCCGCATGATTATGTCCTATCTCTATGATATGCCCGCGCCCAAGGAAAAGGGCGAGAGCAAGTCGGACTACAAAGAGCGCACCGCGGATCGCGCGCATCCCGTCGTGGAGAAGCTGTTCCGTGATCTCGCGCCGAAGTATGACAAGCGCAACAGCGAAGTCGGCCGCGGTGGCTACACCCGGATCTATAAGCTGGGGCCCCGTCGCGGCGACGCCGCGGAGATGGTTGTCCTCGAGCTTGTCTGATAGCCGATGCACCGAGCGACGTACAGAAGCTTCTGTACGCCGCTTTTCTGTTAGAAGGAGCGTACTTTTCCATGAATGAACGTGAGAAACTACAGAAGACCTATACCGCAGCCCACAGCAACCTGCTCCTGATGACCGTTTTGACCGCGTGCAACGTGGCCGCCATGGCTGCGCGCTTCGGTTTGCGCAACCTGTTCTCCGCAGCCATTCCGCAGATCGCCTACGCCTATTTTGCAGGTTCCGGCCGCGGGCAGGAGGCCGCAGGACTCGTGATCGGCGCGCTGTTTATCGGTCTGTTCGTGCTGTGCTATGTGCTGTCCAAAAACAATACGCGCTGGATGATTGCCGCCTTGGCCGTTTATGCGCTCGACACTGTTTTTTTGATCGGCTGGATCATTCTGCGCGCAGATACATCGAGCGTGCTGGACGCGGTATTCCATATCTGGGTAATCATTTCCTTGGTCAGCGGCGTAAAAGCCGCGGCAAAGCTCGCAGCGCTGCCGGTTCAAGCAAACGCCTGTGCGCAGGATATAAAGCCGGCAGAAACGGCGGAAACGGAAGCGGTGAACTGCCTGCCAAGCTGTCCGCTGGGGCCGTATGATGGGCGCGGCAGACGGGTGTTCTCCGAAACGTACAAGGGCATGCAGATAGAGGTCTATCGCAGGGAACCGCGCACCATTTTGGTCGTGGACGGGCAGGTATACAGCGAGTGGACAGGGCTTGTCGAACTGCGGTATGCGTTGAGTGCGCGCGTAAACGGCGTTCCGATCGTTTGCTCCGCCGTTGCCGAAGGCTTCAGCGGATGGATGCGCCTGTATGCCGATGGCCAACTTCTTGCCCAAAAGCGCAGAATCATTTGATTAAGCAGGATTCCGGCATACACTGAACCGGCGCGGAAACCTCTGCACCGGTTCAGATTGTCAAAGAAGTGACGATGCGAACCGCTCCGGCGGTTCCCGCACGAAAATTGCGCAGGAAGAACCATAAAATTCGTCAAAAGCAGCGACCAGTGCGGTACTTTTGACGCAGAGCCTTTAGGCTCTGCCGTACTTGCAGGTCTGCCGCGTCAAACCTGCAAGTGTATCCCTGCCGCAGCAAAAAGGCCGGTGCGGAAATTTCCGCACCGGTTTTGTATCCTTTCTGCGAATTCGTCCACGCTATTGGCAGGAGGTGAGAAAGCAATGCAGGAGGAACGAAAGAAATCCGACATGGCGCAGCGCTATGCGACCAACCTGCTCATCGTCAAGGAGAACTGCAATCCGGTGACCGGCATACAGTATCCCGAAACATCGGCAATCGCAGATGCCAAGGAGCGGGTCGACGCCAATGAAAAGTAGGGCAGCGTTGCACGATGCGGCAAAATGTGGTATCCTTTTATCGCTTGCTCTGTGAGCGGCGGAAGGAGGACCCCATGGATCCGGTCATTACGGTCACAAATCTTCGCAAAACGTTCTATCTGTCCAAAAAGCAGCAGAAGCTGGAGCATACCAAGGAGACCTGCCGCGTAGCGGTGGACGATCTGTCCTTCACCGCCTATCGCGGCGAGGTCTTTGGCCTCTTGGGACCGAACGGCGCGGGTAAAACGACGACGCTGCGCATGCTGGCCACACTGATCCATCCGGATGCGGGCGAGGCCATTGTGGACGGCGCGAGCATCCGTACCGCGCCCGGCGACGTGCGCGCTAGGATTGGTTTCCTGACGAGCGAGCTCAAGCTCGAGGACTTTTTTACTCCAAACGCCCTGTACGACTTCTTTTCCGATCTCCATGGCGTGCCGGCCGCGCTGCGCGCCGAGCGGAAGGAGCGGCTGTTCAAACGCTTTGGCATCGATGCGTTTCAGGAGGTGAAGGTGGGCAACCTCTCCACCGGCATGAAACAGAAGGTATCGCTCGTGATCTCCGTGGTACACGACCCGGATGTGATCATCTTCGACGAGCCCACAAACGGTCTTGACGTCATCACCGCCCGCGTGGTCACGGATTTTTTGTCTGAGTGCCGCAATGCGGGCAAGAGCATTCTCCTCTCCACGCATATCTTCGATCTGGCGGAAAAGCTCTGCGACCGCGTCGGCGTCATCATCGGCGGGAAAATGGTCTGCTGCGATACGCTTCCGGCCGTCAAGGACGGCAAAACGCTGGAGGATCGGTTTTTCCAGCTTTATGACGAGCGGATGGGAGGCGAGCAGATATGAAGAGCAACATTCTAACGATTATCCGCAAAGAGTTTCAGAGGTTCTTTGGCGACCGGCGCATGCTGCTGAGCACGGTTTTGCTGCCCGGCGTGATGATCTATGTGATCTATTCGCTCATGGGAACGTTCATGGCGGATCGCTTCACGGTGGGGGAAGAGGAGCGTCCGGTGGTCTGTGTTCAGGCACTGCCGCAGAGTCTGGAGCCGGTCTTTGCACAGCTCCCGCTCACGCTCCAATTCGTTGACGATGCGGCGCAGGCGAGGGAGGCGGTCGCTTCCGATGCTGCGGCTGCATATGTGCAGTTTCCTGAGGCATTTGACGGCAGTGTGGCGGCCTATGACGTGCAGTCGGGCGAAGCAGCGCCCAACATCAAGATCTATTACAACTCGGCCTCCGTGGCGTCCGACAGCGCAAGGGCGATGCTCATCAATGCGCTCGATGCGTACGAGAGCAGCCTTGCCAACCGCTTTGACATCAATGCGGGCGCGGATGATTACGATCTTGCCTCGGAGCGCGACCTGACGGGCATGATCTTTTCCATGATGGTGCCCATGCTCATGCTGATGTTTGTGTTCAGCGGCTGTATGGCGGTTGCACCCGAATCGATCGCAGGCGAAAAGGAGCGCGGCACCATCGCAACGCTGCTCGTGACGCCCATGAAGCGCTCCGAACTGGCGATCGGCAAGATCGTCAGCCTGAGCGCGATCGCCCTTCTGAGCGGCTTTTCCAGTTTTCTGGGCACGATTCTCTCCCTGCCCAAGCTGATGGGCATGTCGGGCGCGGAGATGAACGTGAGCGTTTACAGCATCGCCGCTTATGGCCAGCTTCTGCTGGTCGTGCTGTCCACCGTGCTGGTCATCATTGCTTTGATCTCGATCTTCTCTGCTTTTGCCAAGAGCGTCAAGGAGGCGTCGACCACAATTTCGCCGCTGATGGTGCTCGTCATGCTCATCGGCATTACCAGCATGCTCGGGAACGGCGCGCCGCAGCAGCCGCTGCTGTACCTGATTCCGCTGTATAACAGCGTACAGGCGATGAACGGGATTCTTGCGTTTTCCACGAACGGACTGCACATTGCGCTGACCGTTGTCAGCAACGTGATCTACGCTTGCGCCGGTGCGTTTGTGCTCACCAGAATGTTCAACAGCGAAAAGATTATGTTCACCAGATAGTACCTGAAACGGTTCAGCAATGACGAAGGCACGCCCGAATGGCGTGCCTTTACATGATCTTGTTGGTATTCCTAAGGGATTATAATACGTCGATCTGGCAAGCGCGCATGGCGTCGAGCGCGGTGCGGTGGCTCTCCGGCGTTACGCCCGCGCAGCAGGCGCTGTCGATCAGGATGCGCGTTTCCGGGAAGAATGCCTTGAGAAGCAGCGCGTTGGAGATCACGCAGATGTCCGTGCATACGCCGATGAGCAGGATCTCGTCGATGTCGCGGCCCAGATCGTCATACAGCCGAAAGGGCAGGTCACGGCTGCCGAACGTTTCCTTGCAGACCATGTGCGCCTCGTCGGCCGCCTGCTTTTCCATGAGCGCCATCCAAACCGCCGCCGTGGGCGACCAACCGTCGGTGCCCGCGACGCAGTGCTTGACGGGAAGGCGCGCGCCCTCCTGTGTCTTGAGGTAGTCCTCCTCGTGGGTATCGAGCGTGAAATAGATGCTGCCGTCGAATTCCAAAATGGTTTTCACCACATTTGCTTCTATGGCGCGCGCCTCGGCAGTGCCGAGCACGCCGGAGACAAAATCATTCTGCATATCCACAACGATCAAAGCCCGTTTCATGGTATTCTCCTCTCCATTTGTCCCGTGAATTCATAGATCAGAATGCCCGCGGCCATTGCTGCATTCAGCGATTCTGCCCTGCCTCGCATGGGCAGGCGGTACAGCGCGCAGCGAGAGGCCACGTCGTCCGATACGCCATTGCCCTCGTTGCCGATGACCAGCGCCATCCGACCCGTGACCGGCGGCAGACACTCGCTCCCGCGCAGATGGCCGCACACACAGGTAAAGCCCTGCGCGCATAGACGGTCGAGAGCGTCGGCTGCATCGCCCTGCCAAACGGGCAGATGATAGGTCGAACCCATCGCTGCGCGCAGCGCCTTACCGGAAAAGGGGTCGGCGCAGCCGGTGCCGCAGAACAGACCCACAGCACCGAACGCATCCGCTGTGCGCAGGATGGTACCGACATTTCCGGCATCCTGTACGCAATCGAGCACAACCACAAGCCCATCGGGATAGCGCTCCGGCGGCCGGGTATCCGGCGTGCGGACAACGGCACATGCGTGCTGCGGCGTTTTGGATTCGCAAAGCGATTCCATCACGCTCCGGCTCACGGTATACGCTTCGTCTATGGCGAGCGCCGCTTCCGGCAGGGGGTAGCCGTCCTCCATGAACAAGCGGCAGATGGAGGCGCCGGAGGAGATCGCCTCCCGCACGAGCTTATCGCTCTCCGCCAGATGCAGCCTCTGCGCATGGCGCGCTTTTGCCTGCTGCAGCGCGCGCGCCTGCTTGATGATCTCGTTTGTACGGCTGGTAATCGTGCGCATCCTTCCTCCCTTGATATACAACAGGCGCCCGGATGAGGGGCGCCTGCCGATTGGCTTGTGTTTGTGCTTATGCGCGCGCCTTGACAGCGATCTCCGCGAGCTCGCGGAACGCGTTCATGTCGGTCACGGCGAGATCCGCGAGAACCTTGCGGTTGATCTCGATGCCGGCGAGCTTCAGACCGTTGATCATACGGCTGTAGGTGGTGCCGCAGAGACGGGCGCCGGCGTTGATGCGGGCGATCCAGAGGCGGCGATACTCGCGCTTCTTGTTCTTGCGGCCAACATACGCATAGGCCATGGACTTCATAACCTGCTCGGTGGCTGCACGATACTGCTTGCTCTTTGCGCCATAGTAGCCCTTGGCAAGCTTAAAAACTTTACGACGCTTCTTAACGGCGTTGACTGCTCTCTTAATTCTGGCCATTTTACGTTTCCTCCTTAGCTATACGGGATCAGCTTGCGGATTTTCTTCTCTTCGCACTCGGCGATATAGCCGGTTTGACGGAGACCGCGCAGACGCTTGGTGGACTTCTTGGTCAGAATATGGCTCTTGTACGCCTTGCCGCGCTTAATCTTTCCAGACTTCGTCAGGGAAAAACGCTTTGCCGCGCCGCGATGGGACTTAATCTTTGGCATTTCGGGATCCTCCTGCTGTTTATTACGACTTCTGTCAGTTATTCTTCGGTGCAAGCACCATGAACATGTTTCGGCCTTCCTGCCGGGCAGGACGTTCGATGACGGCAACGTCCTGAACCATCCCATGGAATTGGGACATGACGTCCAGTCCGATATCGCCGTGGGTAATCTGGCGGCCGCGGAACCGGATGGAGACCTTGACCTTGTTGCCGTCGGAGAGGAATTTTCTCGTCGCTTTGGCCTTGACCTCCATATCGTGCAGGTCAATCGTGGCGGAGAGACGAACCTCTTTGATTTCGATGATCTTCTGATTCTTGCGTTGTTCCTTCTCGCGCTTTGCCATCTCGAAGCGGTACTTGCCGTAGTCCATCAGTTTGCAGACCGGCGGGTTACTGCCCGGAGCAATTTTGACCAGATCCAGATTGCGCTGGTCGGCAAGCGCCTGTGCTTCGCGAATGCCCACGATGCCGAGCTGACCGCCGTTTTCGTCGATCAAACGGACTTCGGGGTCGCGGATTTCTTCATTGATCATCAGATCCTGCGTAGCGATGACGAAACACCTCCATAAAAAAGTAGTGGGTACAGACTGCACCCACTACCGATAACAACAATCTTGTGACCATGCCTGACAACTGCCGGCAGGTGAGAAGCGGGCGCTTCTGCTTGAACAGCACTATTATAGAGAATATTCGCTCCCATGTCAAGCGTTTTTCCGAAACAAACGCCCAAATTCGGCGTTTGTCAGTCGTCCGCGCCGCCGAGCGATGCAAGACGGTCTTTTGCGGGGAGCGGGCGGCTGTTGCCATGGCGCACAAACAGCATGGTGAGAAAGGCGAGGGCGACAAACGCCGTCGCGTAGGGGAACAGCGTTGTCATGCCGACGCGATCCATGAGCAGGCCGGAAACGTATGGTGTTACGGTCTGCGCAGCCATGCTGGCCGTGTAATAGAAGCCCGTGTACTTGCCGACGTCCCCGCCGCGGGAAAGCTCGACGACCATCGGGAAGCTGTTGACATTGATCGTAGCCCAACCGATGCCTGCGAGTGCAAACATGCAGTTCATCAGCAGGGCGGAGCTGCCCTCCCGAAGAAACGATGCGACAAAGAACGAAGCGCCAAGCATGACAACGCCGCAGAGGATCGTCTTTTTGCGGCCGATCCGCGAGGCGGCAAAGCCGACCGGCAGATAGGAGAGAATGGCCGCAACATTGGCAATCATGAGCGTGCTGTTATAGTCAAGGCTGAGCACCTTGCTTGCGTACACGGAGTATTTGGAGGTCACGGCGTTATAGCCGAAGAACCAGAAAACCACCGACGCGAGGATCAGCAGCAGCGACGTGCGCTCGCCCGCGCTCAAGCGGCGCTTTTCTCCCTGCTGCGCATGGTCGGACGCCGCATCCAAGCGGTATTTTTCGCTCTCGGCATGCATTTCCTCAACGAACTGCGGTTCGCGCACCTTGAGCAGGAACACGATCAGCGCCGCCAGCATGATGCCCGCCACGATCGAGAAAAACGCGGTGTAGCTCATCAATGCGTTTTTGATGCTGCCGGTCGAAAACACCATGCCAAGGCCCAAAATCAGGATGCCGCCGGCCGTTCCCATGAGGTTGATGACGGCGTTTGCCTTGGAGCGCAGCGGCTTGATCGTCACATCCGGCATCAGCGCGACGGCGGGGGAACGGAATGTCGCCATCGCAAGCAGCGCGATGAACAAAATACCCATGAACACGATGAGCGGCGTCGGGTTGGCCTGCGTGCGCTGCCACGCATAGGCGTGCCGCGCAGGAACGACATAGTTGGCGTAATCGGGGTTGGTCACCAGTTTGCCGTCCTGCTCGATCTGGGCGGTGATGGCGGTAAACTCCTCCCGACTGAACCGCTCGCGGAGCACAAAATCCTCGCCGCCCGGCGTTTTGAGCGCGGTTTCATAGGCGTTGTCATAGAGCACGGAAAGGCCGGCCGGATCGTCGATCTCGGCCACCGCGGCGATGTTTTGATGCTGCAGGTTGTCCGCAAATGACAGGCAAACGAATGCAACGCAGGCGATGATCGTGCCGACGAGGATGAACGGCGTGCGCCGGCCGCGCTTGCTCGTGCAGCGGTCGGAGATCGATCCGAACAGGGGCAGCAGGAACAGCGCTAAAATATTGTCGAGCGCCATCACAATGCCGGAAGCGGCCTGCGCCATGCCGAATTTGTCGGTCAGGATCTTGGGGACGATGGTGTCATACGCCTGCCAGAACGTGCAGATCAGGAAAAAGGCAAAGCCGACAAAGATGGTGCGCTTGTAATTGAGCTTCATACTGCCCTCCCGTTGTGCTTGATTGTCCGTCATGGAGGATAAAACGACGTTACAGTGCGAAGGTTTGCGCGATGCAAACGAAGCATGGCGGAGAAGGGTACCGGATTTTGATCGACAAAATGCGCGACGGCCCTGCTCCTGTACATTTTAACGCATTTGCACTATAATCACAAGGGAGGATTGAACGATATGACAGGATGGATGATACTCATTTGTCTGGCCGTTTTGGGCGCGGCGCTGGTGTTTTTCATCGCGCCCGGACGGCGAAACGAAGCACAGTGCGCGCCGTTTATGCGCCGCACCTTTGCGCACCGCGGGTTGTATAGCGAGGATCAGCGCGTGCCCGAGAATTCGCTGCCGGCATTCCGGGCGGCAGTGGAGGCCGGGTACGGGGTGGAGTTGGACGTCCAGCTCACGCGCGACAAGCAGGTTGTCGTGTTTCACGACGATACGCTCAAGCGCGCCTGCGGCACGGACGCGCGCATCGATGCTTTTTCCTATGCGGAATTGACGCAGCGGATGCGTCTGTTCGGCACGGAGCAAACCATCCCGCTGTTTTCAGAGGTGCTTGCCGTGCTCGACGGGCGCGTGCCGGTGATCGTGGAGCTCAAGTCCGGCGGCGACCGGTTCGGCCTTTGCGAGCGGACGCTTGCGCTGCTGCGGCTGTATGCGGGGCCGTTCTGCATCGAGAGCTTTGATCCGTATATCGTGCGCTGGTTCTATCAAAACGCGCCGGATATTCTGCGTGGCCAGTTGTCCGAGCAGATGCGGCATTCCCGCAGCGTGCTCGGCCTTTGGAAATCGTTTTTGATGAGCCGGCTGTTCTCGAATTTTGCTGCCCGCGCGCAGTTCATAGCGTACCGCGTCGGGCCAAAGCCATGGACGGTGCGGCTCTGCGAGCGCATGGGCGCCATGCGCGTGGTATGGACGGCACGTCCCAATGACAGCCATGCCGCGCTCGAAAGGGCGTACGATGCGATCATTTTCGAGCATTACCGCCCGGACAGCCGTTATTGATCGAGCATCCGCAGCAGCGCTGCGAGCTTTTGCTGCTGCGACCTGCTGAGCATGGGCGCCAGTTCGGACGCGAATTGGCGCATGTTGTTGCGATCCTCGCCGCTCATGCCCTGCAGTGCGGCGATCAGCTCCTGCTCATTCTTCCCGCTATAGCGATCCAGAAGGTGCTGAACGGACGGCTCCACCCCGGAGAACTGTTCATTGGACGGCGTTGCCGTCCCTTTTTTCATGCTTTTCAAATCTTTCTTCATGCTCTAACCTATGCCGGCTTCTGTCACGTTATGCGATGTGAGCGCATACAATGTTGGCAAAGGGGAAAGATCCGAAATTCCGTTTTTACAGCCGCGTTGGCTGTGCGGCGTCATGGGGCGGCGGATTGACGGGACAACAGCCTTTTGCAATACCCGGCTGCCCAGTCTGGATAGAAAGGGAGCTTCGCAGCGCGAAGCGGAGGAGTCAATATGCAGCGATATATGCCCGGAAAATTGCCGCAAAACGGAGATTGGAGGAGCGAGCCCATGCAAAAGGAACGCTTCTCACCGCTACAGGCGGTGGTCGCGCTCGGAGAACACGTGCGCACGGAGCATGGGCGCGTTGGCGTTCAGCAGTTGATGAATGCGCTTTCCCCCTTTTTGAATGGCGAATTGGGAGAACAGGCGGCCAGACAGCTCGGCGTACAGCCGCCCAAACCGCAGCCGGAACGCACGGAGCATAAGCCGCAGCAGGGGAGCGGACACGGTGCGATGGATATGGAGCGGATGCTGAAGCTGATGCAGTCGCTGCAGAGCGGCAAGGAGGGGCTCGATCCACAGCTCTTGATGCAACTGATGCAGAATAAAGGCGGCTGACAAAAAAATGGCGCTTCCCGATGGGAAGCGCCATTCGTATTATTTATGCCACGATCGGCATAGAACGCTCAGTTTTCCGGCTCGATAATGCCGTAGTTGCCATCCTTGCGCTTGTAGATGACGTTGATGGCGTTGGTATCCGCATTCATGAACACATAGAAGGCATGCCCGAGCAGGTCCGCCTGCAGCATGGCCTCTTCCTCATCCATGGGCTTGATATGAAAGCGCTTGACACGGACGATGCGCGGACCGTCCTCTTCGTCGTACTCATCGTAGGACTCGCTGTAGAGCGGCTGCTCATACTTGAATGCGCCGGAACGCAGGCTCTTTTCCAAACGGGTGCGGTGGCGGAGAATCTGTTTTTCCAGCTTGTCCAGCACATTGTCCATGGAGGCGTACATGTCTCCGGTGACCTCCTCGGCACGGATGATGCCGCCATCGTAGGGAATGGTCACCTCCACGATGTGGCGGCTGCGCTCCACGGAAAGCGTGACCTGCACATCGGTATCCTGCGGGAAATACCGTTCGAGTTTACCAACCTTTTTTTCGACAAGATCGCGCAGGTACTCAGAGATTTCAAGGTTCTTTGCAGAAATGGAAATATGCATATGATCCTCTCCCTCTTGACGCCAATTTCATTGTTCCGGCGTCATAATATATATATTCTCCCCATTTTCGCGTTTCCCTGCCGGCGTTCACAGTTTCATCATCCATCTCCACAGGAAGTTCACTTTCTATCCATTGTCAGGACAAGACCGTGTTGTATCTTAAAGCCAGAGCAGAGAACCAGAGAGAACTACCCCCAATATTACCTCCCATCCCATCCCAGACAAAGGCCCCCGCAAAAGCGGGGGCCTTTGTCATATCGGAGAACCGCAGCCGGCCGGCACACGTTTCATGCGGTTTCAATCCATACGGCTGCAAACAAAATCGCTTTTTTGGTTTTTCGGTCTCCTTTTCGGGCAAACTGTACAGGAGGTGAATAACGATATGAATTCCATTTGGGAACAGACGGCACAGCGGGAGGAACGGCCCGCGCTGAAGGAGAATCTGCACACGGATGTGGCCGTCATCGGCGCAGGGATGGCGGGGGTGCTGACCGCCTTTTTACTGCGCCGGCACGGCGTGGATTGCGTGGTGCTGGAAGCAGCGCGCATCGGCAGCGGCCAGACCGCCGGCACGACGGCCAAGATCACGAGCCAGCATGGCCTCGTCTATCATGGCCTGATCGAGCGGTTTGGGGAAGCGGCAGCGCGCCAGTATGCGCGTATCAACCAACGGGCCATCGGCGCATACCGGCGCATGAGCTCGGCGTTGTTTCCATAGCCGCCGGTTGCCAGGACAACGGAATCAGCCATAACGGTATAG
>ERZ857998.1892-NODE-1892-length-21578-cov-3.628490_pt1 | contig 21578 bp, 20 predicted proteins | sample MGYA00519954_ERZ857998 | MGnify/ENA primary metagenome ERZ857998 (study PRJEB31778, sample SAMEA3449424) | human gut metagenome | biome: human gut; feature: human-associated habitat; material: faeces | place: United Kingdom | collected 2010/2012 ...
AAAGGGTCCCTTCTCCCCCTTGGGGGCATACAGGTCGGCCGCCAGCGTGATGCCGTAGCGGTTGTGGAAGGTGACTTTTCGGTGCTCCACCCTGTCGCTTTTTGGAAAGACCTTATCCCATTCGCGCGACAAATTGAGTTTTTCTTCCATGGTGTTTTCCTCCTTTATTTGATTGCGGCGCCCAGCTCAAAGGCCTGCTGCAGCGCAGGGTGTCCTTCGATCTCTCCCGGCCCCGTGACGCCGCCCGCAAAGGCACTTCCAGCAAAAGAGGCCTTTTCAAAGCAGTCAATCCATCCCGAGAGCCCTGTAACAGCCTTTTCGAAGGCAAAATCCCCCTCCTCGGCCGCAGTTGCCAGCAAAAAGACGTCGCGAAAGGCATAGTCGCTGGAAAAGAGGGGATTGCACCGGTCAAGCAGGGTTTTCATCTGTCCGCTCATTTCGTAGTAGTAGATGGGGGTGGCAAAGGCAACGGCGTCGGCATGACAGAGCTTGTCGATGATGCTCGCTACATCGTCTTGGAGCACGCAGGCCTGCGTTGTCTGACAGCAAAGACAGCCCTGACAGAAGAGAAGCTCCTTTCCCTTCAAAGAAATTTTCTCCACATGGTGCCCTGCGGAAAGGGCGCCTGCAGCAAACGCATCGGCAAGCGCATCGGAATTGCTGCCCTCCCGAAGGCTGGTGGTGACAACAACAACTTGTCTTGACATGGTGACAACCTCCTGAAATATCAATTTGACAAGGGGATTTTTCTCTGCTAGGATGATGATAACATCTAAACGTAACTTTAGGTCAATACCTTTGTGCAAAAATTTTTGGGAAATCACTTTGGAAGGAGAAGTTTTATGTATACCATCGGTCAGGTCTCTGCCATGTTTGGCCTGCCGGTTTCCACGCTGCGCTATTACGACAAGGAGGGCCTTTTCCCCGCGCTGGGGAGAGCCTCGGGCATCCGCAGGTTTTCCGAAACGGAGCTTGAGGCGCTGCGGGTGATCGAGTGCCTGAAGAAATCGGGAATGGAAATCAAGGACATCCGGCAGTTTATGGAGTGGTGTGCGCAGGGCAGCCAGACATACCCCTTGCGTCTGGAGCTCTTTGTCAGGCAGAAGGCTGCGGTGGAGCAGGAAATGCAGCGCATGGGCCGCGTGCTCGACATGCTGACCTTCAAGTGCTGGTATTACGAGCAGGCCATTTGCGACGGAAATGAGCGGCGCCTGCAGGCCATGACGCCGCAGGACATGCCTGAAGAAATCCGAAGGGCCTATGAAAACGCCCACAGGGAAGAGGCGGGAGCCTGTCTTGCAAAGGGCGGCGGTGAGAAGGCGCAGCAGCCGGCAGAGTAGCGCGGCAGAGAAAACAAGCCAAAGGGTGGGGGGTGCCCGGATGTTTTTTGAATATGGGGAGCGCGAGATGGAAGCTCTCTCGAAAAAGGACGAGGCGCTTGCCGGCGTCATCGCGCGGGTGGGGAAAATCGAGCGTGAGGTGGACGACGACTTGTTTTCCTCGGTTGTGCACCACATTGTCGGCCAGCAGATTTCCACCAAGGCGCAGGCCGGCATCTGGCGGCGCATGCAGGAGAGCCTTGACGCCGTCACCCCGGATGCGGTGCTTGCGGCAGACCGGCAGACGCTGCAGTCCTTTGGCATGAGCTATCGCAAGGTGGACTATATCCGCGAATTTGCCCAAAAGGTCAGCGACGGCTCCTTTGACCTGCAGAGCCTTTGGCACAAGCCGGACGACAAAGTCATCGCCGAGCTGGTGAGCCTGAGAGGTGTGGGAATCTGGACGGCCGAGATGATTTTGCTTTTCTGCATGCAGCGCCCCGACATTTTCAGCTTTCATGACCTGGCCATCGTAAGAGGCGTGCGCATGCTCTATCATCACAGCGCCGTCAGCAAAAAGCTTTTTGAAACCTACCGCGCAAGATTCAGCCCTTACGGCAGCGTGGCAAGCCTGTATCTGTGGGCAGTGGCAGGAGGCGCTCTTCCTGAGCTGACGGATTTGGGTGCCGCTCAGGGGGAAAAGGGGAAATGAGGCCCTGGCAAAAGAAAAAGCCCCCCAAAAAAACAAGGGGGGCTTTGGCGCGGCAGAGGGGAAAAGGGTTGTTTTGTGCTGCCCCGCAGGCAACATCGGGGAAACTTTGCCGAAGCACGGGGTTTTTTCTCCCCCCAAAAAGATGCGATGCCAGCAGGTCAGAGTGAGGGGGTAAACAGTGCGTCAACCGTGAGCAAAAGCTCAGATGCCAGACGAAAAGCCAGCGACAGGGTGGGGTCATATTTATTGTTTTCAATGGCGTTGATGGTCTGACGCGAGACGCCGCATCGCCTGGCCAGCTCCTCCTGCGACAGCCCAAGCTCTTTTCGCCTGTTCCGAATGATGTTTTCCATACCCGCCTCAGCCTCCGTGCTTTTTCCTGTAATACATCAGACTGAAAAAGTAAAGGGTGGCAATGACCTCCAGATGAATCAGAGGGTTGATGCTCATGGGCTGCGACCGAAAGAAATTTTCCAGAACTTCCAGAATCAGGCTTCCGGAAACGCCAAGCAGCGTAAAGGAAGCCGCCTTCCATACGATGATTTGATTTCGCTCGTCTCCCGGAACCAGCAGGGATTTGAGTAAAATGACGTCCAGCACCCCAAAGACAACGAGTATTCCGGTGAGAAACATCATGGCTTGCGTGGGCATAAAAGGGCTCCTTTCTCTGTTGAACCGGCAAGGCTTGCCTCTTTCTAAAATGTCAAACACTTTTGACATTTTCAGCATAGCAGTCTTTGAGAAAAATGTCAAGAACTTTTTACATTTTTCAGAGCAAGCCCCTCCTTCCCCTGCCGGTCGCAGCAGAGGAAGGGCCAAAAGCGCCGGCTTGTCTTGACAGTTTTTTTGCGGTTTTGGTACAATACTCTCAAAAGAGCCTTTTGACGGAAATGGAGGCAGACATGAAACAGTGTATGGATGCGCAGAACCTGCACCGCAGGCTCAAAAAAATCATCGGGCAGGTGCAGGCCATCGACCGCATGATTGACGAGGACGTCCCCTGCGAGGACATTCTCTCCCAGATGAATGCCGCAAAGTCGGCCCTTCATCGGTGCGGCCAGGTTGTTCTGGAAGGGCATATCCGCCACTGCGTGAAAGACGGCCTGGAGCACGGAGATGCCGACAAGACCATTGAGGAATTTACCAAGGCCGTGGAACGCTTTGCCAATATGGGCTGAGCTGCTGCGCCAAAATAAAAAGGGCATGGCTTTTTTGCGCCGTGCTCTTTTTTTGTGCCGCCGTGATTTTTCCGGAAAAGATAAGGCCCGGCAGGGTATGAGCAGCTTGACAACCTATACCCTTATATGTATAATGATGCTGAAAAAGCCAACGGCTTGGAAGGGAGAGGGGTATGAAAACATTTGCAAAAAAGCTTGAGAGCCTGCTGGAGCTTGGCGGCATGAAGAAGGACGTGCTATTTCTGTGCATTTCGGGCGTGGCACTGGTTGTGAGCTTGTTTGATTTGGCGCAGCTGCCCTTTGACGCAGCGTGGGTGGCCATTGTGCTGTGCGGTGTTCCCATCATTCTGGAGGCCTTTATCGGCCTTGTCACGGCCTTTGACATCAAGGCCGACGTGCTGGTCTCGCTGGCGCTCATCGCGTCGGTCTGCACCGGGGAGCACTTTGCGGCAGGCGAGGTTGCCTTTATCATGCAGATTGGCGCCCTGCTGGAGGATTTGACCGTGGCAAAGGCCAGGGCCGGCATTGAGAAGCTGGTTCACCTGACGCCGCAGACGGCAAGGGTGCTTGAAAATGGCACGGAAAAAGTGGTTGCGGCGCAGCAGGTCAAGGTGGGGGACCGGCTGCGCGTGCTGCCGGGAGAGACGGTGCCGGTGGACGGGGTCATCCTGTCGGGGGAGACCTCCATCAACCAGGCCGTGATGACGGGGGAGTCCCTGCCGGTGGACAAGGGCCCGGGAGACGAGGTCTCGAGCGGCACGGTCAACCAGTTTGGCGCCTTTGAGATGGAGGCCGCCCGGGTGGGGGAGGACAGCTCCATCCAGAGGATGATTCGGCTGGTGCAGTCGGCCGACGCCGGCAAGGCAAAAATCGTGGGGCTGGCCGACCGGTGGGCCACCTGGATTGTGGTCATTGCGCTGAGTGCAGCCGCTCTGACTTGGGTTTTTACAAGGGAAATCATCCGGGCCGTCACCATTCTGGTGGTCTTTTGCCCCTGCGCCCTTGTGCTGGCCACGCCGACGGCAATCACGGCCGCCATCGGGAACGCCACCAAACACGGCTTTCTGGTGCGGGAGGGCGACGCCCTTGAGCGCCTTGCCTGCGTTAAACTCATTGCCTTTGACAAAACCGGCACCCTGACCTACGGGAGGCCCCGGGTGGCTGCGGTGCAAAGCGCGGCGGCAGACATAGAAGAGCGTCAGCTTTATTTGCTGGCCGCTTCGGCCGAGCAGCTTTCCGAGCATCCTCTGGGCAAGGCCATTGTCGCCTCCTATCGTCAGAGCTTTGAGGAGCCCCTGCCTCAAGCCGGCTCCTTTTCCATGCTTCCGGGGCGCGGCGTGTGCGCCGAGGTCTTGGGCAAAAGGGTTCTTGCGGGCAGCAGGGAGCTGCTGGAGGAGGAGGGGGTCGAGGTGCCCCTCTCGCAGCCGGTTGAGGATTTGCTGCACCGGGGCTGCACGCTGACCCATGTGGCTGCCGACGGAAAATACCTCGGCTGCGTTGCGCTGTCGGACACGCTCAGGGAAGAGAGCGCCGGGATGATAAAAGAGCTCAAGGAGCTTGAGATAGACCCCGTGCTGCTGACAGGAGACAATCAGAATGCGGCGGACAGCATCGCTCAAAGGCTGGGGATTTCCATGGTGCACGCCCGGTGCCTGCCGGAAGACAAGATGCGCTGTATCGACGAGTACCAGCAAAGCGGCCACCCCGTCTGCATGATGGGCGACGGCGTCAACGACGCGCCCGCCCTCAGGAGGGCGATGGTCGGCATCGCCATGGGCGGTGTGGGCAGCGACATCGCCGTGGATGCGGCAGACATCGCCCTGGTGGACGACGAAGTCCGCGAGCTGCCGCACCTGGTGGCGCTGTCACGGCGCATGATGGGCACCATCCGCCTCAACCTCACTTTTTCGATGGGACTCAATTTTCTGGCCATTGCCCTGGCCATCACGGGGGTGTTAAACCCCGTTTTCGGCGCCCTGGTACACAATGCGGGCTCGGTGGCGGTCATCCTCAATTCCGCGCTGCTGCTGAGCTGGAAAAAGAGAAGCTGACCCTCCAAAAAAGAATGCAGAAGGCGCAAAAAAAGAAAGACGGGAGGGGGATTTTTCCCTTTTCCGCCTTTCTTTTTTTGCGCCATTTCCAAAAAGAGGGGCAAAGAGGCAAGAGGCTTTACTTGACGCGGCAAAAAAAGTATAATGGCGGTGGACAACAACGCGGGGGGTGCGGCGCCGTGATTTTATCGGACAAAACCATTCGAAGGCTGCTTGAGCAGGGGACGCTGCGCATGCAGCCCTTGTCGCCCGGCCAAATCCAGCCGGCCAGCGTGGATGTGAGGCTGGGGGACACCTTTGGCATTGTGGAGGATTTGGCAAGCGGCGTGATTTCGATGGAAAGGGAAATTTGCTACAGGACCATCCGCGCCCAAAGCTACCTGCTGCTGCCAGGCCAGTTTGTTCTGGCGACCACGCTGGAGTACGTCTCGCTGCCGGACGACCTGACCGCCTTTGTGGAGGGGCGCAGCTCCTTGGGCCGAATGGGGCTGTTTATTCAGAATGCAGGCTGGGTCGACCCCGGCTTTGAAGGGGAAATCACGCTGGAGCTATTCAACGCCAACCGGTGCGCCATCGAGCTGCGGGCCGGGCAGAGGGTGGGGCAGCTGGTGTTTGCCCGGATGGACGCTGCGGCGCAGTTTCCCTATCGGGGCAAATATCAGGGGCAGCGCGGGGCAACCGGCTCGCGGGCCTTTCTCGATTTTGAAATGCCGCAGCCCGAAAAAGGCCGATAAGCAAAACACCTTGCCGTTTACCGGGCCTTGCAGCAAAGGAGGGAGAGCGTGTTGTATAAACTGCTGATTGTGGAGGACGACGAGACCATCGCCGGCGCCGTGGCAAAGCACCTGGAGGGGTGGGGGTATCACTGTGTCTGTGCGACGGATTTTGCCCATGTTACCCGGGAATTTGCCGCCCACAATCCCCAGCTTGTGCTGCTGGACATCTCCCTGCCCTTTTACAACGGGTTTTACTGGTGCGCCGAAATTCGCAAGCTCTCCTCGGTGCCCATTTTGTTTTTGTCTTCTGCCGGCGACAACATGAGCCTTGTCATGGCCATCAACATGGGGGGCGACGATTTTCTGGCAAAGCCCTTTGACTTTGACGTTTTGGTGGCAAAGGTGCAGGCGCTGCTGCGCCGGACCTACGACTTCTCTGCCGGGGCCTCGCTGGTGGAGCACCGGGGTGTGATTTTGAATCTTTCGGATGCCAGCGTCACCTGTCACGGGGAAAAGCTGGAGCTGAGCAAAAACGAATACCGTATTTTGCAGGTGCTCTTTGAAAGGCGCGGCAGGGTGGTCGCCAGGGAAACGCTCATGCAGCGCCTCTGGGAGACCGATTTGTTTGTCGACGAGAACACGCTGACCGTCAACATTGCCAGGCTGCGCAGAAAGCTGGAGGCAAAGGGCGTGCGGGATCTCATCGTCACCAAAAAAGGATTGGGGTATATGGTGGAATAGCATGAACAGGATGGGGGCGTATGTTTGGGCACGCCGGGGCGTGCTGGCGGCTTTTTTGGGCTGCGTCTTGATTTTTTGGCTGGTCTTTTCGCTGTATGAGCTGCCAGGAGAGGCCGTTTTGTATGCGGCACTGCTGAGCGCCGTCTGGCTGGCGGCGCTCAGCCTTTGGGACGCCTTTTGCTTTTTGCGGCGTCTGGGCAGCCTGCGGCGGCAAAGGGAGAGCGCCGAGCCTGACGTGCAGGACATCCCCTGCGGGGGCACGGCCGTGGAGCGGGCCTATCGGGAGCTGCTCGAGACGCTGCTTTCCCGGTGCCGCGCGCTGGAGCAGGCCGGCCGCCGGGAGCGCAGGGAGGCGCTCGACTATTACCCCATGTGGCTGCACCAAATCAAAACCCCCATTGCGGCCATGAATCTCGTTTTGCAGCAGGAGGAGCTGCCGCAAAAGGCGGAGCTGCAGTCGCAGCTCTTCCAGATTGAGAGATATGTGGAGATGGTGCTGGTCTATCTGCGTATGGGCAGCGAGAGCACCGATTATGTCATTAAGCAGTGCGACTTGGGGGAGGTTGTGCGCCAGGCGCTGCACAAATATGCCCCGATGTTTATCCGGAAAAAGATTTCGCTGCAGTTTTCTGCCCCCTCCCTGTGCGTGCTGACCGACGAAAAATGGCTTGGCTTTTGTGTGGAGCAAATTCTGTCAAACGCGGTGAAATATACCCCGCAGGGGGGCAGTGTCAGCATTTTTGAGCAGGGGAACAGCCTCGTTGTGCAAGACAACGGCATCGGCATTTCCCCTTGGGACCTGCCCCGCATTTTCGAAAAGGGGTTTACGGGGGAGAACGGACGCCTTGACAAGCGTGCCTCCGGCATCGGTCTCTATCTGACAAAGCAGGTGCTCCAAAGGCTGGGGCACGGCATTGACATCGACTCCCGGCAGGGATTTGGCACGCGGGTGAGCCTGCACTTTTATACCGACACCCCGGTGCTTGAATGAACGGGCCGTCCGACCTTACGCTTTTGTAAGGTTGGGCGCCTTTTTGTAAGCAAAAGCAATGGCTGGACGCCTGCAAAAAGGGTATGCTGAAAGCACCAGGAAAAAGGAGGAGACAAACGATGTCTTTGCTTGAGGTGCACGGCTTAAAAAAAGTTTACACCTCCCGCTTTGGCGGGCAATCGGTGCAGGCCCTGTCCAACGTAAATTTTTCGGTGGAGCAGGGGGAATATGTGGCCATTATGGGCGAGTCCGGCTCCGGAAAGACCACGCTGCTCAACATTCTGGCGGCGCTCGACCGCCCCACCGAGGGGGAGGTGCTGCTGGAGGGGCGCAGCATGTCTGAAATCAGGGAGAGCGAGCTTGCGGCCTACCGGCGTGAAAACCTGGGCTTTGTGTTTCAGGACTTCAATTTGCTCGACACCTTTTCCATTCGCGACAACATTTTTTTGCCGCTTGTTTTGTCGGGCAAGCGCTATGAACAGATGAATGAAAAGCTGGCTCCCATTGCCCGCAAGCTGGGCATTGAGGACATTCTCTCCAAATACCCCTATGAGGTGTCGGGCGGGCAAAAGCAGCGTGCCGCCGTGGCGCGCGCCCTGATTACACAGCCCAAAATCGTGCTGGCCGACGAGCCCACGGGAGCACTGGACTCCCGGGCCTCCGACGATTTGCTCTCGCTCTTTGACGAAATCAACCGCACCGGGCAGACCATTCTCATGGTGACCCACTCGGTCAAGGCGGCCAGCCACGCCTTTCGGGCCCTTTTTATGAAGGACGGCGAGATTTTCCATCAGCTCTATCGTGCGGATGCGGGGGTGCAGGAGCAGTATCGCCGCATCTCTGACACGCTGACGCTGCTCAGCAGGGGGGAGAGAGCATGAATCGCCTTCTCTATCCCAAGCTGGCCTGGCAGAGCCTTCGCCAGAATTTCAGGTTCTGGCTGCCTTACCTGCTGAGCATCATCGGCTGTTCCGGCGCCTTTTATATCCTGCTTGCCATGGCGGCAGCGCCTGACCTGCCAGACAGGACCCGCTATGCCTATCTGTCGGTCTTCACCGGCATCGGCGCCTTTGTGGTGGCCCTGTTTTCCTTTATTTTTCTGTTTTATACCAACAGCTTTCTGATGAAGCGCCGCACAAAGGAGCTGGGGCTTTACAATGTGCTGGGCCTCGGAAAGTGCCACATTGCCAGGATTTTGGGCTTTGAAATGCTCTACACCGCGCTGATGGGAATTGGCGGCGGCCTTGTCTTTGGCATGCTTTTTCAAAAGCTGGTGACGCTGCTGCTCTTTCACGCCATGAAGTTTGAAGTCTACTACGGGTTTTACGTCTCCGGCTTCGGCATGGCTGCCACAGCCGAGGTCTTCGGCGCCATTCTCACGCTGTGCCTGCTGTGGAACCTGGTTTGCATCCGCAGGCAGAACCCCGTGGAGATGCTGCGCTTTGAAAACGCGGGGGAGAAAGAGCCCAGGGCGCGCTTTGTTTTTACCCTGCTCGGCATTGTCTGCCTGGGAGCGGGATACTTCATCGCCATCGTCACCGACGACGCCATGCAGGCGCTGACGCTTTACTCTGTGGCCGTAATTTTGGTCATTGTCGGGACTTACTGCCTCTTCACCTCGGTCAGCATCGCCCTGCTGAAGATGCTTCGCAAAAACAAGAACTACTACTATCAGACAAAGCACTTTATCGGGATTTCGGGAATGCTTTACCGCATGAAGAGAAACGCCGTGGGCCTTGCCAACATCTGCATCCTGTCGACCATGGTGCTGGTCATGGTGTCCGGCACAACGGCGCTTTTCCTTGGCACCGAGGACTCCATTTTGGAGCGCTATCCCACAGACATTGCGGCGGCCGTCTACTACTACCCGGAGCAGCAGCCCCCCTTTGACCCGCAGGCCATGTACAGGCAGACGCTTCAAAGGGTGCAGGAGCATGGGGTGCAGGTGGAGCAGGAGCACACGATGACCACGCTGAGCTTTGACGCAGGGCGCAAGGGGGAGCTCTTTACCACGAAAAAAGACAAGGAGCTCTCTGTGGTGTCCTTTACCTTTTTGACGGCACAGGAATACAAAAAGCTGACCGGGGAGGAGCTCTCTCTGGCGCGCGACGAGGTTGTGGTGTGGGGCAAGGAAAGCCTGCCGCAAGAAGACACTCTTACGTTTGATTTTTCGGGGGAGAGGGCGGACCCTGGCCCCGGCATGAGCTTTCGTGTGGTGCGCGGGGAAAAGCTGTCGGACTTTCCCGCCCCCGGCGTGGTGGGCTCGGTCTGGTCGGACTGCTACTGCGTGGCGGTTGCCGACGACACGGTCATCGACAGCCTCTACCGCGCCCAAAGTGCCGCCTATGGCGACCTGGCAAGCCGCATGCTCTTCAAGGTGATGCTCAACATCGCAGGAGATGAGCAGGCCGAAATCGAGTGCGCCGAATTTTTGAGAGACGTGAGCGGGGAGCAGTTTGCCGAGTGGGGGAGCTGGCAGTCCTTTAGTGTGGACAGCAGGGCCGAGGGGCTCGATGACTTTTATACGCTCAACGGCGGATTTTTCTTCCTGGGCGTTTTTCTGGGGCTGCTTTTTGTCATGGCCACGGTTCTCATCATCTACTACAAGCAGATTTCCGAAGGGTATGAGGACGTGCGCAGATTCCAAATCATGCAGCAGGTGGGGCTGGAAAAAAAGGAGATTGAGCGCTTTGTCAAAGGGCAGGTGCGGGTGGTCTTTTTCATGCCGCTCCTGGCGGCCGTCGTCCATGTGGCCTTTGATTTTGGGTTGGTGACGCTGCTGCTGACGCTCTTTGGCCTCTACAACACAAAAATCACCCTGCTGTGCACCGTGGGGACGGTGGCGGCCTTTGCGGTCATCTATGCGGGAATTTATCTGCTGACGGCAAAAATCTATTACCGCATCGTCAGCCAAACTTCCGACTAAGGGACGTTTGAAAAAAGAGGGCTTTTCCAAAAGAAAGGCCCTCTTTTTCATGTGTCGGGAGAGGGGGCGGCGGCAAGGGAGGGCGGAGCGGCATGCGCCTTTTGAAAAAAGGGGAACGGTGCGCAGTCCAGAGGCAAAGTCCAAGGCCACGGTTGAAAAGAGGGCATTTTTTGTAGTATACTGTTGGCATTGCAGCAACCGGCGCTTTGGCCCGGACGATGCCGGGCAAAGCGCGAACAAAACCAAAGAAGGATGTGCCGCCGATGCTTTTGCAAAAAGAGCGTGAGAGCGTTGTGGAATACGGGAAAAAGCTCATCACCTCGGGCCTGACCAAGGGGACGGGCGGAAACGTGAGCGTGCTGTGCCGCGAGAAGGGGCTGTTTGCCCTCTCTCCCTCGGGAATGGACTATTTTTCCATTGCGCCCGAACAGGTGGCGGTGCTGGATTTGGAGGGCAATGTTGTGGACGCGCCCTGCAAGCCCTCGACCGAGCACGAGCTGCACCGTCAGCTCTACTTACACAGGCCTGACTTTGCTGCGGTGGTGCACGCCCATACGGACTATGCCACCGCGCTCTCCTGCCTCAGGCAGTCTCTGCCGGCGCTGCACTACCTGGTGGCGCTGGCCGGCAGGGAAGTGCCCTGCGCCGAGTATGCCACCTTCGGAACGCCGGAGCTGGCACAAAACGTGGTCAGGGCCATGGTGGATACGAGGGCGGTGCTCATGGCAAACCACGGCATGATTGCCGGGGCAGACTCGCTGTCTGCCGCCTTTCGGATTGTGGAGGAGATTGAATACTGCGCCAGGCTCTATTGCACCGTCTTGGCGACGGGGCAGCAGCCGGTGCTGCTGTCTGACGCGGAGATGGAAAAGCATTTTGAGCTCTTCCGGCACTACGGCCGGCCTGCGCAAAAAGGGGGGAATGTTTGATGCTGACGTTTCGTCAGATTCTCAAAAAAGTGCAAAAGCCCGCCTACTATACCGGGGGAGAGCTGGGCAGCGTGGTCAAGGAGAAAACGCCGGACCTGCTTCGCTACGCCTTTTGCTTTCCCGACACCTATGATATCGGCATGTCCTACCTGGGCGGGAAAATCCTCTATGGCCTCATCAACGAGATGGAAGACGTGTGGTGTGAGCGCGCCTTTGCGCCAAAAGACGATATGGAGCAGCTCATGCGGGAAAACAACCTGCCGCTCTACGGCCTCGAAAGCCACGACCCGCTTTCAGCATTTCACCTGATTGGCTTCACGCTGCAGACCGAGCTCTCCTTTACCAATATTTTGAATATGCTCGACCTTGCCGGCATCCCGCTTCTGGCAAAAGAGCGCACCGACCTGTTCCCCCTGATTCACGCCGGAGGCCCTTGCGCCTACAACCCTGAGCCCCTGGCCGATTTCATCGACTTTTTCGTCATCGGGGAAGGGGAGGAGGTTCAGCCGGAGTTCATCCGCGCGGTGCAGGAATTTCGCCGGGAGGGCGGGACCGACAAGGTGGAGCTGCTTAGAAAGCTGGCGCGCATCGAGGGCATTTACGTCCCGCGCTTTTATGACGTCACCTATAAGGAGGACGGCACGCTGGCCTCCTTTACGCCAAACGACGATGCGGCAAAGCCCGTCATCACCAAGCGCATCGTCAGGGACATCGACAACATCTACTACCCCAAGGAGGTTGTGGTGCCCTTCGCCGAGGCGGTGCACGACCGCGTCATGATGGAGGTCTTTCGCGGCTGTATCCGGGGCTGCCGCTTCTGTCAGGCCGGCACCATTTACCGGCCCGTGCGCGAAAAATCCCCCAAGGTCATCGACCAGTGCTGCCGCGCCCTGGTGGACAGCACGGGGTATGACGAAATTTCGCTGACCAGCCTTTCTACCAGCGATTACACCGGGCTCATGGAGGCGGCAGACACCCTGCTGACCTGGTGTGACCCCAAAAAGGTCAGCCTGTCGCTGCCCTCGCTGCGGGTGGACAACTTCTCGGTGGAGCTCATGGACAGGGTGCAGCATGTGCGCAAGGGAGGGCTGACCTTTGCCCCCGAGGCCGGCACCCAGAGGATGCGCGACATCATCAACAAGCAGGTCACGAGAGAAGAGCTGCAGAGAACCTGCCGCATCGCCTTTGAGGGGGGCTGGCTGAACATCAAGCTCTATTTTATGATTGGCCTGCCCTTTGAGACCATGGAGGACGTGGCGGGCATTGCGGAGCTTGCCCAAATGGTGGTGGACACCTACTACAGCGTGGAAAACCGCCCCAAGGGAAAGAGCCCAAAAGTGACCATCAGCGTGGCCACCTTTATTCCAAAGCCCTTTACGCCCTTTCAGTGGACGGCGCAGGACAAGGCGGAGCAGATTGACGCAAAAATTGCCCTGCTCAAGTCCTGCATCCGCTCGCGCAAAATCAATTTCAATTATCACGACAGAAAGACCAGCTATTTTGAGGCCGTCCTGGCCAGGGGAGACCGCCGTTTGGGGCCCGCTATTTTGCGCGCCTTCCAGCTTGGCGCAAAATTCGACGGCTGGGAGACCCATTTCAATCTCGACACCTGGATGGAGGCCTTTGCCCAGACCGGTGTGGACCCCGATTTCTTCGCCACGAGGGCAAAGTCCTTTGACGAGCTTTTGCCTTGGGATTTCATTGACTGCGGCGTCAGCAAGGCCCATCTCATCCGGGAGGCCGAAAAAGCCAGCCGCGCCGAGACAACGCCAAACTGCCGTCAGCAGTGCGCCGGCTGCGGCGCCGACAGGCTGACAGGGGGGGATTGCCATGCAAAACGTTAGAATGGTCTTTGCCAAGGAGGGCCTTGCCGTTTTTATCTCCCACCTTGATTTGCTGCGCTGTGTTTCGCGCGCCCTCGCGCGCGCCTGTATTCCGGTGAAATACACCCAGGGGTTTAACCCCCAGCCCTATCTCATCTACAGCCCGCCTCTTTCGCTGGGATATGCGGGATATGCCGAGCTGTGCGATTTTTCGCTGGAAGACGACGCCATGACCATGGAGGAGCTGCTGGAAAAGCTGCGTGCCGTCATGCCGCAGGGGGTGCGTCCCATCTCCTGCGCCCCTCCCGTCCACAAGCTGGGGGAAATCGCCGCCGCAGACTATGAAACAGAGTTGCTGCTGGAAGGAGCCTGCGCAGCCCAGTGGGAGGAGCCTGTGAGGCTGTGCCTGAGCCGCGAGAGCATCCCCATCGTCAAGCGCACAAAGCGCGGGCAGAGAGAGGCCGATTTGGCCAAAGCCATGAAAAATCTGCAGGTTTTGAGTGAAAAGGAAAACACCGTTACACTGAAGTGCCGCCTGCCTCTGTCGGGGGAAGACAGCCTCAACCCCCTCTACCTTCTGCAGGTGCTGCGCCAGGAGCTTCCTGCCATGCCCCTTGCGGACGAAACCATTTCCCGCCTGGGATTTTTCCTGCAGGACGGCAGCCCCTTTTGCTGAATTTTGTGGCATGCTGACAGATATGCCTTTCAAAACAAAAGCAGCCTCCGGGGAGCCCCTCTGTAACGGGGCCTCGGAGGCTGTTTTTTGAAAAGGGGAAAGCCATTACACCTTTTTCGCTCCGCAAGAGTCTAAAATGGGGAGAGGACTTGACTTTTCAGAGCAAAACATGTAAACTGTTCCTGTAAGTTAGACAACGCTAACTAAGGAAAGGGGTGCTGGTATGGAGTGTTCGGCCTGTCAAAACAAGGGGAGGTGCAAAGTCTGCAGGGGAGAGGTGTCTTCGTTTGTATCTGCGTCTGGGGGCGGGCGGAGATACGAGGTTTTCCCCGGAATCACACTGACCTATTACGAGGTGCACGACCGGCAGGATTGCCGTCTTGGCAAAGCGGCCTCCCAAAAGGTGTTGGAGATTCACCACTGTCTGGAGGGGCGTATGGAGCGAGAATTTGGAAAGGGATTTTTTTATCTGACGCCCGGCGACCTTGCGCTCAACAGGGGAGAGCTCCGGGAGGGCACGCTCTTTTTCCCTTTGGGGCATTACCGGGGCATCACCGTTGAAATTGACCTGCTGCATACCCCGGAATGCCTGGAGTGTTTTTTGGAAGACGTCAACGTCTTTCCCGAGCACCTTTTTGAAAAGTTCTGCGGCGGCGGGCAGACCTTTGTTTTGCGGGCAAAGCCTGCGCTTGAACACATTTTTTCGGAGCTTTATGGGGTGGCCCCCGCCATCCAAAAGGGGTACTTTAAGGTCAAGATGCTGGAGCTCATGCTCTTTTTAAGCTGTCTTGACCCGTCGCAGGATTTGACTCCCGGCAGGTGCTGCACCCGCGCGCAGGTTTTGCTGGCCCGTCAGGTCGGCAGCTACCTGACGCAGCACATGGACAGCAAAATTCCCATCGATACCCTTGCAAAAAAGTTTCAGACCTCTCCCACCGCACTGAAAACCAGCTTTAAGGGCGTATACGGCATTTCGGTTTACGCCTACATCAGGGCGCAGAAAATGCAGTCGGCCGCAAGGGATTTGTGCCGCACAAACGCCTCGGTCCTGGAAATTGCAGGCCGATATGGCTACGACAACGCCAGCAAATTCGCCAAGGCCTTTAAGGACACGATGGGGGTGTCCCCCAGCGACTATCGCAGCAAGAGCGGACAGACCCCGCCTGCTGTGGCGCTGCCTGAGTGGCCATCGCCCTGTTCAGATGGGCAAGACGCCTTGAGAACGGCGTCAGAGGCCGCGTTTTGAGCAGAAAGTGAAAAAGAGAAGCTTGCAGTTCCGGGAAGAATATGCTTTATCGGTGATAAAGGCCCCTTAAAAGGGAATCGTGAACGGAGAGAAGGAGTGGCCTTGCTTTTCCTCCTCTCCGTTCTTTTTTGAAGAAAAAGGGGAGGGTACAGGAGGTTTTGCATTTTTGCAGGTTTTTGTAGGGCTTTGTATCGACAGGTGCAGTTGACATTTTTCAGAGAAATCAGTTATACTGTATAGGCATGAGCATTTTGGGAAAACAGCATGCTTTTTCAAGTGTAGGCAGATGCAAGGCATGCTTTTAGGAAAGACCTCACGTTGCCCGGGAAATAAAAAACGGGGTGTTGCGCAGTTGGTAGCGCGCCTGCTTTGGGAGGATACGCCCGGGCAGTCCCACAACTTCATATCGGGGTGTTGCGCAGTTGGTAGCGCGCCTGCTTTGGGAGCATATCCCGCCCATCCATGAGGGAAAAAGCCCAACCCCACAACCCGCTGGGACACTACCAGAAGCGGGAACCATTTTCGAAATGCCACTGGTCAAAAAATGACCTTGACCACATGTTTGACCACAATTGGAAAACTTCATATCCGGGTGTAGCGCAGTTGGTAGCGCGCTTGCTTTGGGAGCATATCCCGCCCATCCATGAGGACAAAAGCCCAACCCCACAACCCGCTGGGACACTACCAGAAGCGGGAACCAGTTCGGCAAAGCCGTTGGTCAAAAAACGGCCTTGACCACATGTTTGACCACAGTTATAATCATTTTATATCCGGGTGTAGCGCAGTTGGTAGCGCGCCTGCTTTGGGAGCAGGATGCCGGGAGTTCAAGTCTCCCCACTCGGACCAAAACTCCGCAAAATCCTTTGATTTTGCGGAGTTTTTCTTTATTTTTATTGCAAAATAATCATAATGCGTTCAAACATTTCCCAGCGGGAAAACTCGCTTCTTCAAAGGCAGTAAAAGCGTGTCTGATGACCGGTTTTCCTCTCTGTTTCCTTGCCCCAGCATTGCGTCTCGAGCAGTCCATGAGCAGAATAACCCGCTTTGAATTCTGATGATTCAAAGCAGGTTATCTTTGTTTATAGCTTGTTAAAAACTGATACGCCTGATGCGTGACTGCCATGTTGCGCTCTCCAGAAATCTCTATCTGCCCACTGATGATTGACAGGTTCAAACACTGACGGTATGATACCCTTATCAACCATCTCGGCCCTGTTATCGGATATAATGTCTCTGCAAAAGATGGACATTTATCACCAAAACCAAAGGGGGATACCATGAAACAGGTCAGCAGGATTCCATCCATTGCGTTCTTGCTCCTGGGCGTTCTTTGTATTTTGTTTCCGGTGCATATTGCCGGGGTACTGCCTTTTCTACTGGGCGGCATTATGCTGGTTGCAGGAGTCATGCACGGAGGCGCTTACCTGCGCAACCAGCGTTTTTTAGAGGGGGAATCCCAGGGACTCGGTCCGGATGTTGTTCTGGTGGTCATGGGCGTGGCATTCCTGTGTGCGGGTTCCGAGGCCATAGGACTGATGGGAGTGGTTTGGGGCATTATCGGTTTGCGGAAGGCTTCTGGGACGATTGACCAGGTATTGCGCCGGATGTATCAGCACCAACCAGCTGTTCTTCTGATCGTAGAAGCGGTAATTCGGATCATACTGGCACTGGCACTTTTATTTGCTCCGTTTGAAAAATTTGTGCCACATATCGTATTATTAGGCCTGGAACTGATCCTGACCAATGTCAAGCTTCCACAAGAGGAGCATGGGAAATAGGTCAGTGATAAAAATACAGATGCTCCAGGATAACTTTGCGTCCAATCTGTTATGCTATTGTGAACTCGGACGGGTTCTATAATCATATGGTTTCAAAAGCAATCTCATCAACTGGAAGTAGAAAGCGCATCCATCTGGATGTAAGTATCAAATATTCTCTTGCTTTCCCACTTGATAGATTTATAGTGGATCGCTTTTGTAGTCATTACAGTCCTATCACGAAAAAAACAAGATTAGAGAACTATGAATTAAAAAACTCCGTGACTGGCTCCTGTCCATGCTGATGAACGGACAGGCACGGGTGGAATGAGGTAAAACTATGGCCAAAAGTCCATTGGAAAGACAAATCGAATCTCAAATGAAGCAGGCAAAACAGCTTGCGGATAAAAAGCGGCGAGAAGATGAAAAACGGGCAAGGGAGCAGAAGTGCATGGAACAAAAAGCGATTGTTCGAGATCGGGCATCATCTATTGTAAATGGCCAACCATTAGTGGAAGGCTTTCGCATTATGGATAAGACATCAGAAGAAATATTGAGGTGTTTACTGGAGTGTGGCAGCCGAAGGGACAGCCATGTTAATTTCTCCGATGATATTTTTCCGTCGTATGTCCAAATGTCTGTCGGCGTAGAGCTTGAAAAACTTATACAATACGGAATGATTGGCGGGCTTTTATCTTTTGATAATGGAGGGATGCTTGACTTGTTACCGCCTGCTTTCTCCTATTTTGAGGATAAACAGGCAGCTTTGGATAGGCAAGATAAGCGTGAAAAGGAACGCCAGCAAAGTATTATCAATTATGGAAACTTGGTTTTCGGTAATGTTTCGGGATCTACATTGACTGTGGACAATTCCATACATCAAATTGAGCAAGCCATAGATGAAAAAGGTGGTGAGGATAAAGAGGAACTCCACGAATTGTTGGATGAGGTCAAAGAATTAATTGAAAATATACAGTCAAGCAGAGCCATACCGAAACAAAAGAAATTATTTGAAAAGATCTCCAATCAAATGGAAAAGCATGGTTGGTTTTATGGCGCCGTGGTTCAACTTTTGGGAACAGCTGCATTAGGACTGTTGGGGACTTAACTTCTAATCGAACAACCATAGTCCAGATACTTTTGATGCATGAAGTATCCAATAATGAGACTGAGGGATAAAATTATGAAAGATAAAATCGACGCTGCGTTTATACAGCACGCTGCGGATATATTAGCTGAAACCTATACAGGATTATCTGGTGGGCAGATAGTCAAGCATTGTAACAACTATGCCATTGATTTTAATGTAGATATTCCAATTGCAAGTCCTGACTTTGGAAAATTTGGCAGTATTGTTCCCAACAAAAGAACTGCCTTGTATAAAAATTTAATGGCTTTTAATGGAAAACAACAGTTCGTTATTATTAAGGAGCTTTGCGAGCTTCCTATCTTTCAAAAAAATAAAGAGGCGCAAGAACTAAAAAAGCGTCTGTTCGAAAGGTTTCATCAGTTTGCCAGTGGGCCGCTCTATATAGAGACTCAACCGCCTACCGGTTGGGAGCGTGTGGATCGTTCAATTGCAGAAATGAAGTCACGTTTAGAGGTGGCAGATACCGAAGAAAAGTATCAGGCGATCGGGATGATTGGGCGAGAAACTCTAATCACAATTGCTCAGCAAGTGTTTGATGCCGAAAAACACAAAACGCTCGACGGTGTTGACCCAAGCCAAACAGATGCGAAGCGAATGTTAGAGGCCTATGTTTCTTATGAACTTAAAGGTTCTTCTGAGAAAGCAAGAAAATGGGTTCGATCCGCAGTAGATCTTGGAAATCAATTAACTCATGACCGCAACGCAACAAAAAGAGATTCCCAACTTTGTTTGATTGCAGTTAGTTCTATTGCTTCGTTCATCAGAACTATAGACGAAACAAACGGCGGATAACTGTTTATGTTTTAGGGTTTACAATAGGCCAATCTGGTCGTACCGGCGCAGGGTGCGGGTGGTCACCCCGGACAGGCGCGACAGTTCCTGAATGGAATACTCCATAGATATCCCTCCTTACGGATACTGTATCAGTTGACGGAGCGTCAAAGTCAAGGGAACTTTCCAATTTGACGTTTCTTTTCCGGTAGCCAATTTCCATATTCCCAAACCCAAATCCGTAGTATAATGATAGCACATACATACCCGTACAAGGAGGCATCAATATGCGCAAGAATTTTGGAGCCAAGCCCTGGACCTACCCACAGCCGGTCTTTATCCTGGCCACCTACAATGAGGACGGCACCCCCGACGCCATGAACGCGGCCTGGGGCGGCATCAGCGGGAACACAGAGATCTCCGTCTGCATCGGCGCACGGCACCGGACGACGCAGAATCTGCTGCGGACCGGCGCGTTCACCGTCAGCCCCGGAGTCGGAGCGCAGGTCGTCGCCTGCGATTATGTCGGGCTTGTCTCCGGCGAGGAGGTCCCAAATAAAGTCCAAAAAGCGGGCTTACACGCGGAAAAGGCCGCATTTGTCGACGCACCCCAGTTCCAGGAGCTGCCACTGACGCTGGAGTGCGAGGTCGTCTCCTACGACGCGGCCACGGGGCACCTGCAGGGCAGAATCGTCAATGTCAGCGCCGCGGAGGAGATTTTAGGCGAGGGCGGCGAGATCGACGCCAAGCGTCTGGACCCCCTGGTCTACGACACCATCGGTCATCTTTACTGGCATCTGGGCGACGCGGCGGGCGTGGCGTATCACGACGGGCAGCTTCTGGTCTGAGCGCCTCCGGTGGCGGCACTTTGGCAGGCGGGCTGGAAAAAATTGAATTTCCCCTTGTCATATCCCGTCGAATCCGATATAATTATTACAATTTATGGGCGTAATCCCCGCTGTTTTTTTGCGCGCCTGGGGCGCTGCGTTCGGTTAGACTTTGGATTTTGGGAGCGGTAAGCGATTATGAGTACAGTTTTGATGATCATTTCCCTGCTGGGCGGCCTGGCAATGTTCCTCTACGGCATGGAAATCATGGGCGACGGTTTGAAACAGGGCTCCGGCCCGGCTCTGAAGAAATTTCTGGGTAAGCTGACCCACAATGTCGTCCTTGGGCTTTTGACCGGCACCATCGTGACGGCCATCATCCAGAGCTCCACGGCGACGATCGTCCTGACGGTCGGCCTCATTGGCGCGGGCATTTTGAACCTGCGGCAGGCGGTCAGCATCGTCATGGGCGCGAACATCGGCACGACGGTCACGGCCCAGATCATCCGCCTGATGGATATCGACGCAGGGGGCAACGTCCTGCTGCTGTTCTTCAAGCCCTCGACCCTGGCGCCGCTGGCGCTGATTGCCGGTATCATCCTCGTCATGTTCATTAAAAAGGGCAATACGAAAAATATCGGCATGATCTTTATGGGCTTCGGCATCCTGTTCTCAGGCCTGATGGCGATGACCAGCGCGGTGGAGCCGCTTTCGGAGTCGCAAAAATTTGCTGACCTGCTCTCTTACTTCAGCAACATGCCCGTCGTTGGCATTTTTACGGGGCTTATTTTGACCGTCATCGTGCAGAGCTCTTCGGCGATGGTCGGCATTTTGCAGGCGCTCTCGTCGACGGGGGTCATGACGTTTAACCTCATCTACCCCATCATCATGGGCATCAACCTCGGCACCTGCGTCACGACGGCGATGGTCTGTTCCATCGGCTCTTCCAAGGATGCGAAGCGGACGGGTGTGGTCCACATCGTCTTCAATTGCGCGGGGACCATTCTTTTCATGCTCGTCATGGAAATCCTCCGCAAGGCGGGGGCCTTCGGCGGGCTTTTGAATTCCATCTCCGACAGCGGCGTCATTGCGAATTTCCAGACGCTGTTCAACCTGATCACAGCCATTCTCCTTGTGCCGTTTACGAACGTGCTCGTCAAGATCGCCTGCCGGATCGTCAAGGATGACCCGGTGCCGGAGGTCGAGGAGTACCCGGAGGTCGCGGCGCTGGACCGCAAGCTGATGATCTCCCCTGCCGTTGCGCTGGCGGGCATTACGAAGGCCGTCGTCACCGTGGCGACGCTGGCCAAGGAGAATGTCCGCGCAAGCCTAGCACAGTTCAAGACGTACAACGCGGACCGTGCGACGGACGTCTACCAATGCGAGGATCGCATCGACCGGTTTACGGATATGTGCGACAATTACCTCATCGAGCTCTCCCAAAACGTCGAGACGGAGCGAGACCGGCGGCAGCTGAATATGCTGATGCAGTGCATCCGCGATATCGAGCGCATCGGCGACTACGCCACGAATTTTGACGAAATGGCGAAGAAGCTGAATGACGCCGAGCTCCATTTCTCCGACAGCGCCCAGCAGGAGATGGACATCCTCGGGGCCGCCATCCTGGAGATTCTGCAGCTGACCGTCGATGCCCTGGATCACGACGACGACGCCACCGCCCGGCGCATCGAGCCGCTGGAGGAAACCATTGACGACATGGTGATGATTCTCCGGGATCGCCACACCAAGCGCCTGAAGAGCGGCG
>ERZ857998.1899-NODE-1899-length-21505-cov-3.728904_pt1 | contig 21505 bp, 25 predicted proteins | sample MGYA00519954_ERZ857998 | MGnify/ENA primary metagenome ERZ857998 (study PRJEB31778, sample SAMEA3449424) | human gut metagenome | biome: human gut; feature: human-associated habitat; material: faeces | place: United Kingdom | collected 2010/2012 ...
CTTCTTTTTGCAAAAGCCGCGCCCTCGCGGCACGGGGGGCGGGCAAAGGCACCAGGGCGGGAAGGGGCCTACTCTTCCTTCTGCCCTTCCTGCTCCCCTCTGTCAATGTCCGCAAGCACCTGCGCCAGCCTGACGGCGTATTGGTTGACGGTCTCCATGCAGGAGCCCTCCACCATGACGCGCAGCACCGGCTCGGTGCCCGAGGGACGGATCAGGATGCGGCCCTTTTGTTCCAGCGCCTCTTCCATCTCCTGCTTACAGGCGAGGAAGGTCTCGTTTTGGGCAAAGGTCTTTTTGGTCTGCTCGCTCACCCTGACGTTGACCACCACCTGCGGAAAACGCTCCATCCGGGAGGCCATGCGCGACAGGAACATCTGCTTTTCATAGAGGATGGACAGCAAAAAGACCATGGCAAGCTGGCCGTCGCCGGTCGCGGCGTATTCCCGCAAAATCAGATGGCCCGACTGCTCCCCGCCCAGCGCCAGATTCTCGCGCTCCATGGCCTCCAGCACGTTGCGGTCGCCCACGGCGGTCTGGACGCAGTCGATGCCAAGCTCCTTTAAGTACTGGACAAGGCCCAGGTTGCTCATGACGGTGACGGCCACCTTGTCCTGCGTCAGCCTGCCCTTTTCCTTGAGGTAGGAGGCAAACACGGCGATGAGCTTGTCGCCGTCCACCACCTCGCCCTTTTCGTCCACCGCCACCACGCGGTCGGCGTCCCCGTCCAGGGCAATGCCGAGGCGCGCACGGTTTGCCACCACGGCCCGGCACAGCGCCTCGGGCGCCGTAGAGCCGCAGTTGTCGTTGATGTTGACGCCGTCGGGCTGGTCGTTGATAATCACCATGGGGATGGCAAGGCGCTTTGCCAGAAGGCCCACCGTGGTCGATGCGGCGCCGTTGGCGGCGTCGACCACCACCTTGAAGTCGGGGAAATACCCCTGCGCCACGCCGGCCAGGTGCTCCACATATTCCTGCGCCGCCGTGGAGAGGTAGTAGACCCTGCCAATCTCGTTGCCCGACTTTCCGGCGGGAAAGCCCTCGCTTTGCGACAGCAGCGCCTCGATGGCCTCCTGCTGCGCGTCGGTCAGCTTGCGGCCGCCCTTGCCGAAAATCTTGATGCCGTTGTGCTCATAGGGGTTGTGCGACGCCGAAATGACAATGCCTGCGTCAGCCTCGTACTTTGCGCACAGCCATGCCACGGCGGGCGTGGGGATGACCCCCAGCAGCACCACGTCGACCCCCATGGCGGTCAGCCCGGCAGACACCGCCTGCTCCAGCATGTCGGAGGAGGCGCGCGTATCCTTGCCGATCACCACCTTGCTGCGTGCGCCCTCGCTTGGCTGCGTCAGCGCCAGGGCGGCCGCCTGGCCGATGCGCATTGCAAATTCACAGGTCAGCTTCACGCCGGCGATGTCGCGTACACCGTCGGTTCCAAACAGTTTTGCCATATGTTCAACCATTCCTTTCCTGACAGGAGAGGCTGCCGCATCCGTTGGCAGAACACTCACCTTGAAGTCTCCCCGTCAAGGGAGAGCTGGGCCGCGGATGCTGCCGGGAATTCCATTCCCAGGTGCTCATAGGCCAGCTTTGTCGCACACCGCCCTCTGGGCGTGCGGTTCAAAAATCCAATTTGCAGCAGGTAGGGCTCGCAGACCTCCTCAATGGTCACGGCCTCCTCCCCCACCGTTGCCGCCAGCGTCTCAAGGCCCACGGGCCCGCCGCCGTAAAACTGGATGATGGCAGTCAGCAGCCGCTTGTCGAGGCCGTCAAGCCCCAGTTCATCCACCTCGAGGCGGGAAAGGGCGCGCCGCGCCATGCTCTCGGTGATGACGCCGTCCCCCTCCACCTGCGCAAAGTCGCGCACGCGCTTGAGCAGCCGGTTTGCCACGCGCGGCGTCCCGCGCGAGCGCGAGGCGATTTCCACCGCCCCGTCGGGCTCAACGGACACCCCCAAAACGCCGGCAGAGCGCGTCACAATGCGCGCCAAATCCTCCACCGAATACAAATCCAGCTTGAGCGGCACCGAAAGCCGGTCCCTCAGGGGGCCGGAGAGCTGTCCGTAGCGCGTTGTTGCCCCAATCAGGGTAAAATGCGCCAGGTCAAGCCGAATGGAGCGCGCCGAGGGGCCCTTGCCCAAAATGATGTCGAGGGCATAGTCCTCCAGCGCAGAATAGAGCACCTCCTCCACCGCACGGGACAGCCGGTGGATTTCGTCGATAAAGAGCACGTCGTTAAATTCCAGGTTGGTGAGCAGGGCGGCCAAATCGCCCGGCTTCTCGATGGCGGGGCCCGACGTCACCCGCATGTTGCCCCCCATCTCGTTTGCGATGATGTTGGCCAGCGTGGTCTTTCCCAGTCCGGGAGGGCCGTAGAGCAGCACATGGTCGAGCGGCTCTCCCCGCTTTTTGGCCGCCTGCATGAACACGCGCAGGTTTTCCTTGACCTTGTCCTGCCCGATGTATTCATCCAGCGTGCGCGGACGCAGGCTCAGTTCAATCCCGTCGTCCTCGGCGGCATATCCGGCCCCGATCAGCCGGTTGTCTAAATCAAAATCAAGCTCGTCGGAATGCGGCATACGCCTTTTCCTCCCTTCTCCCCCGGCTTACTGGCGCATTAAGGATTTGAGCGCCGTTTTAATGGTCTCCTCCACCGACAGGCCCTGCGTATCAATGGAGCGCACGGCGCGCAGCGCCTCGGCCTGCGAATACCCCAGCACCACCAGCGCCGAGACCGCCTCATCCGCACTGTCTGCCGTGCGGGCGGGCACGGGGGCGTCGTCCTGCCCGTGAACAAAAAACCTCTCCCCCGTCATCTTGTCGGACAGCTCCATGACGATGCGCTGCGCCAGCTTTGCCCCCACGCCGTTTGCAACGGTGAGACGCTTTGCGTCCTTGGAGGCGACGGCAAGCGCAAACTGGTCGCTGGAAAACTCCGACAAAATGGCCAGCGCCACCCTCGGGCCGACGCCCGTGACGGCGGTGAGCATCTCGTAGCACTCGAGCTCCGTCTCGGTGTCAAAGCCAAAGAGCTCCATGGCGTCTTCCCTGACCGAAAAATGGGTGTAAAGCGTACAAAATTCCCCGGGGGTCGGCAGCCTCTGGAGCGTTTGCCAGGAGGTCATGACGCGAAAGCCGATGCCCCCCACGTCGAGCACCACATAGTTGGAACCGGTGGAGGCCACCGCCCCGCGCAGATAGGCAAACAAGATAAACCCTCTCCTTACGTCTTTATGTATGTGCCGGCCCGGCAGGGCATGCCGCCTACCGGGGAGAAAGCGTACAAAGCCGCGAGCCCGAGGCGTGGGCATGGCAGATGGCCAGCGCCAGTGCGTCGGCCGTGTCGTCGGGGCGGGGCACTTCCTTGAGATGCAGCAGCATCTTTGTCATCTGCTGCACCTGCTTTTTTTCGGCGCGTCCGTAGCCCACCACGGCCTGCTTGACCTGCATGGGGGTGTACTCAAACACGGGCACGCCGGCCTTTGCCCCTGCCAGCAGCACAACGCCGCGCCCATGCCCCACATGGATGGCGGTGGAGACATTGGTGTTGAAAAAGAGCTCCTCCACAGACATGGCGTCGATGGGGTAGCGGCGCACAAGCTGCTCAAAGAAATTGAAAATCTGCAGCAGCCGCTCCGAGAGCTGCTGGCCGGCCGGGGTGCGAAAGGTGTCGTATTCCAGCGCGGTAAAGCGGTTTTTCTCGTAGGAGACCACCCCATAGCCCACCGAGGCGATTCCGGGGTCGACCCCGAGGATTACCACCGGGGAGCCTCCGCCAGCTTCTCGTCGAGCAGCTTTTGGGCTGCCGTCAGAATGCCGATTTGGGCCGTATCAAAGATAATCCCGCCCTGCATATAGGCGGCGTAGGGCTCGCGCAGCGGGCCGTCTGCCGACAGCTCGATGGAAGAGCCCTGCACAAAGGCGCCCGCCGCCATGATGACCTCGTTGGTGTAGCCGGGCATGGCCCAGGGCTCGGGACGCACAAAGGCGTCGATGGCGGAGCCCGCCTGAACGCCCTGGCAAAAGGCCACGAGCGGCTCGGGGGCGTGGAAGATAATCTGCTCCACAATGTCGGTGCGCGGGTCGTCCCAGCGCGGCGAGCAGGTAAAGCCCAGCGCCTCAAAGAGGGCTGCCGCAAACACGGCGGTTTTCAGGGCGTTTGCCGTGATGGAGGGGGCAAAGTAAAAGCCGCGCAGCAGGTTGCGGTTTTGCCCCAGCGAGGGGCCCACCTCCTTGCCAAGGCCGGGAGAGGTCAGGCGGTAGGCGCAGCGCTGCACCAGCTTTTCCCGCCCCACGATGTAGCCGCCGCACTCGGCCATCGAGCCGCCGGGGTTTTTGATGAGCGAGCCGGCCATCAGGTCGGCGCCCACCTCGATGGGCTCCTGCAGCTCCACAAATTCCCCGTAGCAGTTGTCCACAAAAAAGACGCTTTCCGGGCTGACCTTTTTAACAAGCCGCGCCACCTCGGCAATCTCCTCCACAAAAATGGAGGGGCGCACGGCATAGCCTCTCGAGCGCTGCAGATAGACCATGGCGGGATGGTCCTTAAGGGCGCGCTCGATGGCCTCGTAGTCCAGCCGTCCGGCCTCGTCAAGCTCCACCTGACGGTAGAGAATGCCAAACTCGGCCAGCGAGCCGCAGGTCGGGCGCAGGCCGATGACCTTGTCCAGCGTGTCGTAGGGCTTGCCGGCGACAGACAGCATGACGTCCCCGGGACGCAGGATGCCAAACAGCGCCGTGGTCAGCGCGTGGGTGCCGCTTAGCATAAAATGCCGCACCAGGGCGTCCTCCGCGCCGAAGGTGGCGGCATAGACCCTGTCAATCACGGTGCGGCCCCTGTCGTCATAGCCGTAGCCCGTCGTGCCGACAAAGTGGCTGTCGCTGACGGCACAGGAGCGGAAGGCATAGTGGACCTTCTGGGAGTTGATGCGTCCGATTTTGTCTATTTCCTGAAAGCGCGGTGCAAGGCGCTGCTCCACCTGCGAAGCCAGGCGCACGAGTTCCGGCGAAAAGTCAAATTTGTAGTAATAATCCATGTGTCTCCCTCAAATATCTGCTTTTTTCTGCCCGGCCCATTATTTCTCCTCTTCCCCGGGCGGGTCAAAGCGGGCATAGATAAACTGGCCGCAGGGCTCAAAGCCCCGGTGCTGATAAAAGTGCTCGGCCTGCGACGCAAAGTAGGTCACGTAGGGCGTCAGGCCCTGGGCGTGCAGGTCGACACAAAGCTGGGTGAGCAGCGCGCTTCCCAGGCCCTGACGGCGGTAACGCGCATCGGTGACCACATCGGTGATGAGCGCCATGCCGTCAGCCTCCCCTGTGGTCGAGACGGCCGAGTAGGCCTCGCCGTCCAGACTGAGGAAGTAAGTGCGCCCGTTTTGGTTTGCCTGCAGTCCGCGCCGCGTAAAATAGTAGTCTTCAAAGCGGCCGAGCTCGTCCTCCCCCGCCCTGCCCAGCAGTGCATAGACCATGCGAAAGTCCTCCGTTCGCTCGGTCTTGTCAAAAATCAGGCGGAAGGACAGAGGCTCCGGCGGCTGCGCCTGCCGCGCCACCGTGCAGATGGTGGTGGAACGCACCCTCTGAAGCATGGGCAGCAGCTCCTGCATGACGCTCTCCTCCCCCGAAAGGGAATACAGCATGGGCATAAAGCCCAAAAAGGCCGAAACCTCCTGCAGGTCGGCCTGCGGCGTAAGACGCAGGTAAAAATCCCCATAGCTGCGGAAAAGCACGCCCTGGACGGCGTCCTGCTCGTCCCTTGCCACCCAGATGTCAAAGTAGAGCAGGTCCAGCGCCTGCAAACCCGCCTCCAGACGGATGAGCAAATGGGGATCTTCCTTGAAAAATTCGCGAATCTCGGGGATGTCGGTGCTAACATATCGTCTCATCATATTCTTTTACTATACCGTTCTCTTCCTCATTTTGCAACCCTGAATCCATCCGGAAAAATCCGTGTTCACAAGGGGAGGGGTGCCCTCCCCTTGTGAACACGGCCTCTTGCCTTTCTCAGTGGAGCTCGCAGGCAAGCGTCTCCAAAACCAGCGCGATGCAGGCGTCCACGTCGCGCTTGTCAACCATCTCGACGGGCGAGTGGATGTTGCGTGCCGGGATCGAGATGCCGCCCGTCACCACGCCCTCGCGCGTCGTGTGAATCACGCCGGCGTCGGTCCCCCCGTAGAGCAGCACCTCCATCTGGTAGGGGATGCCTGCCGCCTTGGCGCGCTCCTTCAAAAAGGACACCATCTGCCGCGAGCAGATAATCGAGCTGTCGCGCACCTTGATGGCTGCGCCCTTGCCCAGCTTGACGTCGTTGGGCGCGCTCATGTTGGGCATGTCGCCCACGCCGGTGACGTCGAGCGCCAGGGCATAGTCGGGGTCGATGGCGTAGGCCGCCGTGGTTGCGCCGCGAAGGCCCAGCTCCTCCTGTGTGGAGAAGACAAAATAGGTGTCGTAAGCCGTCTGCCGGAGCTGCTGGATGGCACGCACCAGGATGTAGCAGGCAATCTTGTCGTCCATGGACTTGCCGGCCCACCGGTGCTGCCCGCAGGCAAAAACCGTGCCGTAGGGCGCGGCAACATCGCCAATCGACACCATGGACAGCGCCTCCTCGCGCCGATGTCGAGATACAGGTGCTCCATCTGCACCTCCCGAAGCTGCAGCTTGGTCTCATACATCACCACGCCGCGCACCCCGTTTTTGAAGAGGATGGGCTGACCGATCAGATAGACCGGACGCAGGCCCCCTACCGGGGCAAAGCGCAGATAGCCCGTCTCCTCGGCATGCGTCACCATGACGCCGATTTCATCCATGTGGGCGCTGAGCATCATCTTCTTTGCCCCCGGCGCCCCCTTTTTGCGTGCAATCAGGTTGCCCATCACGTCATAGGTGATTTCGTCGACATAAGGGGCAATCTCCCCTTCAATGAGCTTTGCCAGCTCCTCTTCGTTTCCACTGACCGAAAGGGTCTCCACCATTTTCCTGAAGAGTTCCACTCTTTCCACCTCTCTTGATTCATCTTGTTGCTCAAAACGCCCTGCCAGTCCGCCCGGCTCGTCGCTCAGGAATTGCAAGGCATTTTCCTTTACAGTTCTCTGCTCTGCAGCAGGGCATGCAGCAGCGCCGCCGTCTCGCAGGCGTCGTCGAGCTTTACGGTGCAGGCGGCCGAGTGCAGGTAGCGGCAGGGGGTGGCAATGGCCACTGTTTCGCAGCCCCGCCCCGTTCTCTGGATGGAGCCCGAGTTCAGGCCGCCCTTTGTCACGGTTTTGTACTGCCACTTCACGCCGGCCCTGTTTGCGATTTCCGTCACGCGGGCCACGCTCTCGGGCTTGTAGTAGGTCGTCGCTTCCATCAGGAAGACCACGGCGCCCTCCCCCAGGCGCGAGGCCTTTGCCGCCTCGGGCTTTTCGATGTGGTCGGCGCTTGTCGTGGTGTCGACCACGATGGCAAGGTCGGGCTGGATGCGAAGCGAGGCCGTTCTTGCACCAAAGCCGCCGCTCTCCTCAAGCACCGAAAAGACAAACCAGGTATCATACTCGGGCTGCTGCTCCATGGCCTTGAGCAGCACGGCGCAGCCGACCCTGTTGTCCAGCGCACGCCCCTTGATAAACCCTTCCCCAAAGCAGATGAATTCGGAGTCAAAGATTCCGGTATCCCCCACCTTGACATATTTTTTGGCCTCCTGCGCATCCTTTGCCCCGATGTCCAGATAGAGCTTCTCCATGGCAGGGGCAATGCTGCGCTCCTCGAGCGACTGCAGGTGGATGGGCTTGGTTCCGGCCACGGCGGGAATGCGGTCTTTCCCAATCAGGAAGCGCCTGCCGTTGAGCACGCGCGCGTCCACGCCGACCCCCGTAAACTTCAAAAAGCCCTCTTCCGTGATGTAGTTGACCAGAATGCCAACCTCGTCCATATGGGCGTCGACCATGAGCGTCTTTTCGCTGCTGCGGCCTTTTTTGAAGGCAAGCACGTTGCCCAGGGCATCGGTCTCCACCCGGTCGGCAAGCGGCGCTGCAAGGTCTGCAATGAGGGCGGCAATCTCCTTTTCATCCCCCGTTACGCCACGGGGGGCGCACAGCGTTTTGATGAGCTCAAGCACCCGTCATCGCCTCCTTCTTGTCCAGCATGTAGGCCGCCAGCAGCCTGCCGACATTTTTCATGTCCTGCAGGTCCATGGTCTCTATCGCAGAGTGCATGTATTTGAGCGGAATGGAAATGAGAGCGGTTTTTACCCCGTAATTGGTGGCGAAAATCGCATAGGCGTTTGTCCCGGTCGTCCCGACCGAAGCCTCCACCTGGCAGGGGATGTTTCTCTCCTTTGCAACCTCCAGCAGCCTGTCGGTCATGTCCCTGTCCAAAATGGGGGCATAGGTCACCACCGGCCCCTTGCCCATCACCGAAGTGCGCTCCTTGGGGCACTCGGGAATCAGCGCATGGCATACGTCGATGGCGATGGCCTCCTGCGGTGCAATGCGGTAGGCGCCGACCTTGGCCCCGCGCAGCCCGGGCTCCTCCTGCGCCGACAGCAGGGCGCACACATGAAACGGCAGCTCCGCGCCGTGCAGCTCGTGCAGCGCATACAAAATGGCCGTGACCGACGCGCGGTCGTCAAAGGATTTGCCCGTGACAACGCTGCCCAAAAGCTCGGTGGGACGCTGGCGCAGCGTGACAAAGTCTCCCGTGGAGAAAATCTCCGCCGCCGCCTTTCCACTGTAGCCCACGTCAATGCAAAGCGTGTCAAAGGCGGGCGTTTTTTTGCGGTCTTCCTCGGTGGAAAGATGGGGTGCAACGGCGCTGACAATGCCGTAATAGTCCCCGTTTTGGGCATGCACCGTCACCTCTGCCGCCAGAATGGTGCGGCGGTCGATGCCGCTCAGGCTGTCAAAGTTGAGAAACCCGTCCTCCCTGACGCCGGTAATCACCATGGCAATTTCGTCCATATGGGCGTCAATGAGCAGCGTGGGTGCGTTTTTGTCCTTGCTGTGGCGGATGGCCAGCACATTGTGCAGCGCGTCGGTGACAATCTCGTCGCAGTAGGGCTCAAACAGGGCCCTGACGGCATCCGCCGCCCGATACTCCATGGCGGAGCTGGCCGTTGCGCCCGAGAGGTCAAAGAGCACTTTTTTCCAGTCCATTCCGTTTCCCCCTTCCTTATTTCTCTGTATCTTCCAGGGCGGCGACACAGGCCTTGAAAATCTGTCCCCGCTCCATGAAATTCTTGTAAAGGTCAAAGCTTGCGCAGGCCGGGGAGAGCACCACAATGTCCCCTTCGCGGGCAACCCCGGCCGCCGCGCCGACCGCCTTCTCCATATTGTCTGCGTGCAAAATCTCGGGGCTGCCCGGCACAAAGCCTGCGGCGCCGCGAATGGCGCTCTCAATGGCGTTTGCCGTATGCCCTGTCAAAATCACGCAGGAAGCCTTCTTGCACAGGGCCTCCCCCAGCTCGTCAAAGGGGATGTGCTTGTCATAGCCGCCCAGCAGCAAAATCAGCTTTTGGTCAAAGGAGTTGAGGCAGGCCATGGTCCTGGTGGGGCTGGAGGCGATGGAATCGTTGTAATAGCGCACCCCGTTTCTGGTCCGCACCAGCTCCAGGCGGTGCTCCAGGCCCGCAAAGCTGCCCGCCACGCGGCGGATGCTCTCCCTGGAAACAAGGTCCCAGACGGCGCAGATGGCCGCCATGTAGTTTTCGATGTTGTGGTCTCCCGGCAGCAGCACCTCGCTGCGCCGCAGCAAAATCTCCCCTTCGTGCAGGATGTTGTGCGCCTGGTCGGTGAAAAGGAAATTGTCTTTTCCCTTTCCGAAGGTCCTCACCCGGCCTCTTGCCTGCGGCACCATGGCGGCCGTAATCTCATTGTCGGCATTGAGCACCAGCAGGTCCTGCGGCGACTGGAAGCGATAGATATTCCTCTTGGCGTCGACATACTCCTCCATGGAGGTGTGCCAGTCGAGATGGTTGGGCGAGAGGTTGGTGATGACGGCAATATCAGGGCTTTTTCTCATGGTGTGAAGCTGAAAGCTCGACAGCTCCAGCACCGCCATATCCTGCGGCGAAATGGACTCAATGTCCGGCAGCAGGGGACGTCCCAGATTGCCTCCCAGGTGCACGGTATAGCCCTGCGCCTCCAGCAGCTTTGCCACAAGCGTTGTCGTGGTGGATTTGCCGTCGCTCCCCGTGACGGCAATGAGCTTGCAGGGGCACAGCTCAAAAAAAACCTCCATCTCGCTTGTGACCCGGCAGCCCCGTGCACGCGCCTGCTCCAGCGCGGGGTTGTCAAAGCGCATTCCGGGCGTTTTGAAAATCAGCTCCCCGGAAAGCCCTTCCAGGTAGTTTTCCCCCAGGTGCAGCGTCACTCCCAGCTCCAGGAGCTCCTTTGCAACCGGGCCAAGCTGCTCTGCCGTCCGCTTGTCGCACGCGGTGACGATGGCGCCCTTTTGGACCAGCAGCCTGATGAGCGGGGCATTGCTGACCCCGATCCCGATAACCGTCACATTGCGTCCTGCAATGCTGCGGTAAAATTCCTCCAGCTTTTCGTTCATAAAATAGCCTCCGTTTCGGTCAGCCCGACCGTCCGCACAAAAAGGGGCCTCCTGTCTGCGCGGGCGTCTTTCTGAGCAACATTATATTTTATATGCGTGCGCTTTGCAATTCTTTCTGAGGCCCCTTTTGCCTCTTTTTTTCCGGTTTGACAAGGCAGCCCTCTTGCGCTACAATACTGATGCGAGCAAGTCAGACAATCGCGTGTGCAGATGCCGAAAGGCCGCACATGAGGAAAGTCCGGGCTCCGCAGGGCAGGATTGTGGGTAACGCCCACCGAAGGCGACTTCAGGGACAGTGCAACAGAGAGATACCGCCGGCTTTGGCCGGTAAGGGTGGAAAGGCGGGGTAAGAGCCCACCGGCGTCCAGGTGACTGGATGGCCATGTAAACCCAATCCGGAGCAACACCGCAAGGAACGGTCCGCCCCGTGCGGGCAGCGCTTGCCCGGCGCAGGTTCAGGTAGGTGGCATGAGCCGCATGGCAACAGGCGGCCACAGATAGATGATTGTCAAATACAGAACCCGGCTTACAGATTTGGTCGCACCCGAAAATGCGCTCCCTTTTCCCAAAGAGGGCGCATTTTTCTCTATGGTTTTTTCGTCTGCGCAAGGGTTTCCCCCTTGCAGTTTTTCCGCACATCCCCTGCCTTATGTGAAAATGCCCTTTGTCAGGAAAAAGGAGGCCTTGCTTTGAGTTTACAGGAGCTGGAGAGCAATTGTCAGTCCTGCCGCGCCTGTCCCCTGTGGGAAACCAGAACCCATGTGGTCTTTGGCGTCGGCAATCCCCATGCCGACATCCTCTTTGTGGGAGAGGGGCCCGGCGAGCAGGAGGATTTGACGGGCGAGCCCTTTGTGGGGCGGGCAGGGCAGCTGCTCGACCTCTATCTGCAGGCCTTTGACATCGCGCGTCCCGAGGTCTACATCACCAACATCGTCAAATGCCGGCCGCCGCGCAACCGCGACCCTCTGCCCGAGGAGGAGGCCGCCTGCATAGGCTACCTCGAGCGCCAGATTGAGCTCATCTCCCCGAAAATCATTGTCTGCCTCGGGCGCATTGCCGCCATGCGTCTCATCAAGCCCGACTTTCGCATCACGAAGGAGCACGGCATCTGGTTTGAGCGAAACGGCACGCCCATCACGGCCACCCTGCACCCCGCCGCGCTGCTGCGCGACCCGCGCAAGAAGCCCGACGTGTTTGAAGACTTCAAAAAAATCCGCGCAAAGTGCGCCGAGCTGTCCGGCAGGGGCCTGTGAGCCTTTCCCTTCACAGGGGCCGGCCCCCGGCAGCAAGCAGCAAACAAAAAGAGTCCGTAGCGCCGCATCGGCCCTCCGGGCTCTTTTTGTCTGTTGTTTTTTTCATGTTTTTTGCTGCCCCGTACAGCGCCGTGCCCAGCGCGGTCAGCCCTTTTTCTCACTGATTAACTTGCTGACCTCCTCGTTGAGCGAGTCGATATCCCGAAACTGGCGGTAAACCGAGGCAAATCGGATATAGGCAATGTCGTCAATTTTTTTCAGACGCTCCATCACCATTTCCCCAATGGCCTCCGACGTCACCTCCCGCTCGAGCATGTTCTGCACCGTGGTCTCCACTTCGTCGACCAGGTTTTCCAGCTGCTTGACCGGAACGGGACGTTTTTCACAGGCGCGCAGCAGCCCCTTGAGCAGCTTCTCCCTGTCAAACGCCTCTCTGGACTTGTCCTTTTTAACCACCATCACCGAAACCGTTTCAATGGTTTCATAGGTGGTAAACCGCTTTCCGCAGGCCAGACACTCCCGCCGGCGGCGAATGCTTGCGCCCTCGTCAGTGGGTCTGGAATCAATAACCTTGCTTTCCGTGTGCCCGCAAAAACAGCACTTCATTGCCCGACCTCCCATGATGCCTTGCGCTGCCCGTGCTGCTGCACGGCTTTGACGCTCAGCCTTCTCTGGGAATATTATACACTTTTTTGAGCATGTTTCAAGGTCAACGCCAAAAGCCGAAAGAAAATGCTGTTTTTGACGCTTTTCCCCCTGCCTCAAAGCGGCCTCCCTCTGCATGGCCTATCTCAATATACCGGCGTTGTCTGAGCAACCAGCCAGTCATAAACCACGTCCTGCGCCGTTGTGGGTGTCACCCCTCCTTGCAACATCATCTCCAAAAGCTCCTCCACTGAGGCCCGGTTCACACAAAGGTCCTCGCAGCGATAGCCCGTACGTTCCTGCACACTGTAAACTTCCAGTCCGTACACCGGCTTCCCCTCTGCAACTTCCTGATTGATAATCAGGAAATACTCAATGTGAAACGGCTCCTCTTCCTCAAGCAGCTCCAGCAGCTTTTCGCCATGCTTAATCAGAGTAATGCTGCCATGCTCCATTGTAGACCCTCCTTAAAAATTACTTTTCATGCACAATTTTATCCATGTCTTTTGACAGATGCAAAGCATTTCTGTCGCGCGATTCGACGCCTGTCGACTTTCAGCTTATGTCAACTTAATTATTGCATATTGTAAATAAAAATCAACTCGAAAGGTGTCATTTCCTTTCGGAAATCCTCTTAATAATTTTGCAACTTCCCAAATTCAAAATAAAAGTTTGTAGAGTTTGCCATATCCATTTTTCGGTGTTTTTTCCGGATTTTGATTGTTGAACCACACCCCCTGGAACGATAAAATAAAGCTATTCCCACCTCTTGCGCCCTCTTGTGCGCCGCCTCAAGGAGATGAGTTTCCATTGAAAAAATCCATTGAACCCTTTTCGCTGGCCGTAGCGCGCGCCGGCGCCCTGGCCGCATTTTTCCTGCTGGGGCTTGCCCTCACCATCCGGCCCTACCTGAGCTACCCCTGTACATACTTCCACCTTGTCCAGCTGCACACGGCCCTCATTGAAACGGCGGCGCTGACCGCCACTGCCTCGGTGCTGGCCTGCCTGCTCACAGACGTCATCATCAAAACCGAAACGGCACGTCGCCGATAGGAGGGCCTCTTCAAAAAGATTTCGCGCCGCAACGCCAAAAAGGGCTTCTGTTGTTTCCAACAGAAGCCCTTTAACGCATGGCCGGGGAAATGTTTACTGCTGCTGCTCGTCTTTCCCCTCGCGCTGCGAAATGGCCGCCTTCATCATCTTCAGGCGGGTCTTTTCGCTGCCCGTTTCAATCGTGATGGTATCATCCTTGACATTGACAACACGCCCGACAATACCGCCGATGGTAATGACGCGATCTCCCGGGGAAATGTCATTTCGCATTTCCGCTTGTGCCTGCTCCTTTTTCTTTTGCGGCCGCACCATGAAAAAATACAGCAGTGCAAAGGGGATCAGCATCAGCAGCATAGTGTAAGCGCTATCTCCCATAACCAGTAACTCTCCTTTTTTGTTTGATATGTCACTTGCGTAACCTTCTATTCCCGGCTATCATATCATATATTTCCCCCTTTGTGAAGTTGTCACGCAAAAATATTTGTAATGTTTCTCACAATGGACTATAATAATAAGCATGGCCCCCTTGAGTTTTCGGGGAACCTTTGAAAAATACAAACGTCAAAACACATTCCAAATACAAGTAATTTTTTCCAAGGGAGTTAATATTATGGCCGGTTTGGTTTTGGAGGGCGGCGCATTTCGCGGACTTTTTTCCTGCGGCGTGCTGGATGCCCTTCTTGATGAACAAGTTGAGTTTCCCTATGTGATTGGCGTCTCTTCCGGCGCAAGCTATGGGATTTCCTATGTGAGCCGTCAGAGAGGGCTCAACTGGGAGGTGACGCAGAGCTACACCCACAGTGCCGACTATCTGCATCCGCGCAATTTCCTGCGCCATCGCTCCATCATGAACACCAGTCTCGTCTTTGACGATATCCCCACGCAGCACATCCCCTTTGATTTTTCCACCTTCTTTTCTTCTCCCACGCAGTTTGTCACCGTCTGTGCCGACGCGTTTTCCCTCAAGGGGTACTACTACCCCAAAGAGGACTACGACCGCTCGGGCCGGCTGTGCCAGGCCTCCTGCTCGCTGCCCTTTTATTTTCCCCCCGTCTATTTCAAGGGCCGCAAGCTGGTCGACGGCGGGCTGGCCGACCCCATCCCCCTGCCCCACTCGGAGCTCGACGGCAACGAGGCAAACCTTGTCATTTTGACAAAGCCAAAATCCTATCGTCACTACCTCAAGCCCGACGAGCGCGCCCTTCTGGCTTATTACGGAAAGCGCAGCCCCAACGCCTCGAGCTGGCTTCGCCTTCGCCCCCACTACTTCAATTACGTTTTTTCCCGCTGCCTGAAAGAAGACGGCTCCTCCAAAAACGTCAGCCTCTTTGTGGATGAGCAGTATATGATTCCCCGCTTCACCCGTGATTTGGACAAACTCAAGGCGCTGTATGACCATGGCTATGAAAGCGCCATGCACCGCATGGATGAAATCAAGGACCTGGCAAGGGCAAAATGACAAAAGAGCGCCGTGGCCTCCCGAGAGGCCACGGCGCTCTTCTGTCATTGCCTTTGCTTTTCTCTGGCACAGGACCCTGGGCGCAGACCGTGGTGTTCTGACATACAATATGTCAAACACCCCAAAGGAGGTCTGTCCCTTTGCGCTCTTTTGCTTACGACCGTGACGCCGCCTGCCAATATGCCACCCTCTGGGCCATGCACCGCAACCCCGCCTATCCTGATTTTTCAAAGCTTGGCGGCGACTGCACCAATTTTATCTCCCAGTGCCTCTTTGCCGGCGGCGGCATCATGAACCCCACGCCGACCTTCGGCTGGTACTACTATGATTTGCAGCACCGCTCCCCCGCCTGGAGCGCTGCGCGCTACCTTTGCAATTTTCTGAAAACAAATGACGCCAGAGGGCCGGTTGCGCGTCAGGCGGAGCTTTCCGAGCTTGAGCCCGGGGACATAATTTTCCTCACCAGGGGGGACACGGCCTATCACTCCCTGTTTGTCAGCGACATTTCCGGCCCGGCTGCACTTGTCAGCACCCATTCCTTTGACGCCTACCGCGTTCCCTTAAGTGCCTATTCCTCCGACGGTGCCGTTTTCATGCACATTTTGTATTTTCAGGCATAGCGTCCCCTTCTTTTGCCGCTTTCCCCCTCTCGACGGGTTTTCCCCTTTTTTTGAAGAAAGCTCTTGCATCCTCCGTTTTTTTATGGTATAGTAATTGAGGCTTCAAAATCTGGGTGTGGCGCAGTTTGGTAGCGTGCTTGAATGGGGTTCAAGAGGCCGGAGGTTCAAGTCCTCTCACCCAGACCAGGCCGGGACAAGGGATTCCTTGTCCCGGCTTATTTTTGTCAGCAGCAAGTCAAAAGCAGCCTGCCCTTTTTTCAAAAAAAGGCAGGCTGCTTTTTCAAAGGGAAAAACAAAAAGGGCGCCGTCCCTCCTCCCCTCCCCCCGCGCAAGAGGGGGCTTTTTTCAAAAGGAGGCCCGCCCAGGGCACCCGGGCGGGCCTGCCGCGCTGCACACCGCACAGCAAAGGGCGGTTTTTCAAAAGGCGCGTCCCTTATTCAAAAAACGCCCCTGCGCCCAGTTTCTCCTTATCCCGCTTATTTTAAGCGGCCATAATACATATCCCCAAAAATACCGGGCTGGCTGAGCAGTCCGTCAAAGCTGCCCCTCTGGCTGATTTGCCCATGGTCCATCACGATAATTTCATCGCAGTTTTTAAGAGTGGTCAGGCGGTGGGCGATGGCCAAAATGGTCACTCCGCGCCCAACTCTCAGCTTTTCTATCTCCTGCTGTATCTGCTTTTCCGTCGTATTGTCAAGCGCCGAGGTGGCCTCGTCCAAAATCAAAACCTTTGCATCCCTTAAAAACACCCTGGCAATGGCAATCCTCTGCTTCTGCCCTCCCGACAGGTTCCCCCCCCCGCCTCCGACACCAAAAAGTCAAACCTCTCCGGAAGGCCGTTGACAAACTCCGCCAGGCAGGCCCTCCTGACCACCTCTTCCAGCTCCTCGTCGGACACTTCCCTGTCAAGGCCGTAGCAGATGTTCTCCCGAAGGGTGCCTGCAATCAGGAAGGGCGTCTGAGGCACCATCGCCACCAGGCGGGAAATGTCTTTGCGCGACAGAGAGTCAATCTCCCTGCCGTCGAGGAAGACCTCTCCTTGGGCCTGCTCCAGCCTGCAAATCACCTTGATGAGAGAGGATTTTCCGCAGCCGCTCGGGCCGGCAATGCCGAGGAAAAAGCCTTTGGGAATCTCCAGGTTCAGATGGCGCAGCAAAAGTTCCCCCTCTTCGTAGCCAAAACAGACATCTTTGAGCTGCACCATGTTTGAAGCGTCCGGTGCGCCGGATGCTGCTTCCGGCAGCATCCGATAGGAAAAATCGGAGGGCAGATCGAGCATGGCAAAAAAATCTCCCGCCAAAATAGTGCATTCGGACAGCTCGTCCAAAATCCGGTGCAGCTCTTCCAGGGGCTTGATGAGCTGGTTGAAGCACAAATAGGCCGTCAGCACGCTGCCAACCGTGATACGGCCGACAACCGCCAAAAGGCTTGACACCCCTATCATAAGCACGGTGAAAAAGGCCTCATTGATAAACTTCAGGCTGTCGTATTTGGCCATCTGAATGTGGTGCTTCATCTCCTTGGCGCGCAGAAATTCCGAGCGCCCGTCAAAGCGTGCCTTTTCCCGGTCCACACTGTCTGTGATGCGGATGACCTCAATGCCGTTCAGGAGTTCGACCACCGTTCCGTCCATGGAGGCCTTTGTCTCCAAAAGCTCAACCCGGATGCCCTTTTGGGTTTTGATCTGCCGCAGGACAATGGCCGTCCCGATGGGCACCACCAGCAGCATGGGGAGCGCCAGCACGAAGGGAAGCGTTGTGAAAATGACAGCAACCGCCGCAAGGCTGTTGAAAATGGCAGGCGCAAAATCCATGAAAATGAGCTTTTCCAGCTTGACCGTTCCCTCCAGGCACCGGTTGAGCCTGCCGTGGATATTGCCTGTCATATTTGTCTTGAAATAAGACAGGGGCGCCCGCAGCAGCGATAAAATCGCCAGGCCGCGCGCCTTTTTTTCAGTTTTGGTCGCCGTATCTTCCACGATGATTCTGCGCCAGATTTTGATGAGCTCGTTGACCACGTTGACCGTCAGGATAAACAGCAGGAGGGGCAAAATCGCCGAAAAGCTGAGGCTGCTTTGGAGAAGGATATCGTCTGTCAGCCAGCCGATGGCCTTGGGCGTGAGCTGCGACAGCCCTGCCGACAGCATCATAATCAAAATGATGATGACAAAATTCCTCTTTTGCTTCCAGTCCAGCAGAGCATATAACCGCTTGAGCACATCTTTGAGACTCTTTGGCTGCTGCATGAAACCACCCTTGCCTTTTCTTATTGTCTTTTCAATTATACTCCCTTTTTCCCCTGCCGCCAGAGGAATCTCTCTTTGAAAAAAGGGGCCCTCGGGGTTTCCCTGAAAGCCCTGCCAGACGTGCCGCTCATGCCGCCGGCCTTTGGCGCGCCCCACTTTGGGCTTGTACGCCGGGAGGCGCTGTGATAAAATAAAGGCAATTTCAAAGAAAGCAGGTGAACTCCCGTGAATTCACAAGTACTTGACGAAGTCGTGCGCCTGACCAAGGAGCTGATGGAGGCCCCAAGCTGCAGCAGCGAGGCAAAGCAGGCCGCCCAGCAGTGGCTGGATTCGCTCGGAACCGACGCACAGAAGGAGCAGACCAAACTGTTTTTGGCCGAGCTTGAAGAGGATATCGTGACCATTGACGGGCTGATTGACTTTGCTCAGTCCGAGCATGGCATTTCCCTCTTTGGTGCCGAGGCGGCAAAGAACATGGAAGCCCATGCCAGAGAAATCAAAAAAGCGGGTGCAAAATACTGTGACTGCCCTGCCTGTGCCGCCGCAGAGAAAATCCTCGGCCATAGGGACGAGCTGCTGAAATAGCCTGTTCCCACCCGGGCGCTGCGCCAAAAAACTGCGCCCTCTTTCCGGGCCCCAAAGCGCACCTCCGTTGCGCACGCCCTGCGGCCCGGTCAAACTCAAACACCCAAAAGGAGAGAACACCATGCCGTACATTGCCATCAAAGCCCTCCCCCGGGATGAGGAAAAAAAGCGCTTGCTTGCAGAGAGAATCAACGAGGTCATGATGGAGGTGTGGGGCTGCCCGCAGAGAGCCATCACCATCTCCATTCAGGACATTGCCCCTGACGAGTGGGATGAAAAGGTGCAAAAGCCCGATATTGACGCTCATCCCGAAATCATGCTCATTGTCTCCGGGGAAAAGACCTACGAAAAATAGCCCTTGAGCGAGAGCCGCCGGCATCGGCCGCCCCCTCTCCGGGGCAGGCAGGCCCATGCCGCCGATACGGCAGCAGGCCCTTTCGGTATCCCGATACCGAAAGGGCCTGCTCTTCTTTTAATGGGGCTTTTTTTGCAAAAGCGGAGGGGAAATTTGTCGCTTTTTCCCGCGCCCCGCACCCCCTCCCCCCGCGATGTCATACACTGGGCAAAGGAGGGGATTGTCATGGAATACAACGCCGTATTTGAGGGCGGCGGCGTGCGCGGGATTGCGCATGTCGGCGCCGCATGTGTCCTGGAGGAGGCGGGGTACCGCCTGGGCTTTTTTGCAGGCTCCTCCGCCGGCGCCATTGTGGCTTCGCTGCTGGCGGCGGGCTATCCGGCAAGAGAGCTGAAGTCCATTCTGATGAATTTGGATTTTACACAATTTCTACACGAGAGCGGCGCGGCCCGCTTTGGCCGTCTGGGCAAGGCGGCCAGCCTTTTTACCCGCTTTGGCCTTTACGACGCCGACTTTTTTGAGCGGTGGCTGTCAGAGCTTTTGGCAAAGCGCGGCGTGCGCAGCTTCGGCACGCTGGCGCTGCCGTCGCCGCGCCAGGACGGCGTGCGATGGCCGCTTCAGGTGACGGCCTGCGACGTCACCGACCAGAGGCTTTTGGTTTTGCCGGAAGACCTCGCCGACTTCGGCATCGACCCAGACCTCTTTCCGGTTGCGACGGCGGTGCGCATGAGCATGAGCATCCCCTTTTTCTTCCGGCCCTTCCCCCTCAAGGACAAAAGGGGCAGGGTACATCTCATTGTCGACGGCTCTCTTCTGAGCTCCTACCCGGTATGGATTTTTTCCGAACGCTGCCTCTCCCCCGCCCTGCCCACCATCGGCTTTGACTTTGTGGGTGACAGGGCGCTTCCGGCCGTCTGCCGCAGAAAATCCTGGCCTGAATTTTTCTGCTACATGGCGATGGTGGTTGCCACCTCCATGAATGCCATCGACAAGCAGCAGGCCTCCGTCACGGGGCAGGCGCCCGTCGCCAGCATTCAGATTCCGGTCACGGTGCAGACCGACGAGGGGACGCGCCGCGTCAGCCCCATTGATTTTGAACTCTCTGACAGCGAAAAGCGCCAGCTCCTTGAAAACGGCGAGCAGGCGGCGCGGCGCTTTTTGTCCCAACGCCAGCCCCCGGCCGCCTTTTGCGCTTCTCCCTGCCCGGCCGCGCGCCCTCTTGCCCGCTCCCATCGGGGGGCATGACCCGCTTTCTTTGTGTCACACCCCCTGATATTCCTCGTCTTCCCATTCAAAGCTTGCCTGCCGGGAGACAAAGTCCAGCAGGGGGACTTTGTCCCTTGAGAACCGGTATCTCACGGTGCAGGCAACGCTCTCGCGGATGAGGCGCACCATCTCCCCCGACACCGGGGCGCTGAGCGCGTGGTCATTTTTCTCGAGAAGCTCCGCCGTCAGCTCCAGGCCGCCCTGTCTGACACACACACTGCCCCCTCCCCGGCGCACCCTTGCTCCAAGGTATGTGGCAAGCCGGTATTGCTTTTGTCCCGTCAAAACCACGCCGATGGCTCCGGTAAAGGCGCCAAGCGGCGTGGGGATGCTCGCCGCCGCAAGCATGATGGAGCAGGAGGGCTCCCGGCTGATGCACTGCGTCCACACATACCGGCTGGGAAAGGAGCAGCCCCTGTCTCCTTCCAGATAGCCCGCCCCGTCGTCAAAGACATAGCGCCTGCCGTTGATGTTCAGCTCCCCCTGCACGCGGTGGCGCATGCTGACCACCTTGTGACGGCACTCCATGCCCGGCACGAGGCAAAAGGGGCCCATGATGTCATAGCCAAGGGGCGTGACGCCTTCAAAGCACACCCTGCCAAACGCGCGTACGCCGCCGCCTTCGGCATCCAGCACAAGCCCCTCGGGAGAAAATACGCTTTTGCCCACCGCCATCCGGTTTTGCGCGCGGCTGATCACTGCCTCCATGCCCTCATACCAAATCTGATGCGCCCCCTCGTCGGTGACAATCTGCAGCGAGGCGCTTCTTCTTCCCCTGCCGTCCACATGGACGGCGGGGATGAGCGCCACGCTCTCTTTTTCGTTTTGCTGCTTAAAGTACAGTCCTTCAAAATACGCCTGCATTCAGTCTTCCACCTTTTCTCATCCTATTCCATTCTCAAACAGCCTTTCCCAAAATTCATGGAATATTCCTCTTTTTTGAATAACTGTTCTCCACAATCCGACATATGATGAGGTGAGGGTTCGCCCTCAATTCACACCGAAAGGATGACTCTTTTTATGTGCCAATATCATGGCCGGGTTCTGAGCTGCGAGGAGATTTATGAGGTTTTGCGCTGTGCAAAATGCACGCGCCTGGCCGTTTGCGGGAGCGGTCACCCTTATATCGTACCCATGAACTACACCTGGGACTGCGTCAACGGCCGTCTGCACTTTTTCCTGACGAGTTGCGGCTGCGGCGAAAAGGTCAGATGCCTTCGCAAAAACAACAAGGTCGCGCTGGAATTTGAGGTGGCCGGCGAAAACGGCTGCATGTGCACCGTGGTCGCCAAGGGCACCGTGGTCGACATGGGCCGTGTCGGCGGCGCCACCGACAACACCTGCGGCTGCGGCTGTAACTGCTGCCGCTGCAATTGCTGCCGCTGCAACTGCCGCCGCACCTGCGGCTGCGGCAGTACCAATACCTGCGGCTGCAATTCCTGCGGCTAATACTAGAATCTGTTAAAAAGCTTGAAGAGCTTTTTATAGCGCCAACGGCGCG
>ERZ857998.1901-NODE-1901-length-21498-cov-4.855897_pt1 | contig 21498 bp, 14 predicted proteins | sample MGYA00519954_ERZ857998 | MGnify/ENA primary metagenome ERZ857998 (study PRJEB31778, sample SAMEA3449424) | human gut metagenome | biome: human gut; feature: human-associated habitat; material: faeces | place: United Kingdom | collected 2010/2012 ...
GGATAGTATGGGACGGGAACCATGTGATACCTTATGTGATTGACAAGACGCTCGACCCTACCATGCTCCGTTTCATACAGCCCGCACAGCTTCACCAGACCGGAATGGAAACCTCAACCCCTACCCAGACAGCCAGGGAATGTGATCTGTTGAGGGATGCGGACAATATGCAGCTTGAGCAGATCAGGAAATTACATGAGCAGGGTATGTCGAACAGGAAGATAGCTGAGAAACTGAACCTCTCACCTGCCACTATCGGAAAAAGGCTGAAAGGGATGGATGTTGACGGGAAGGAATGAATGTAAGAATAGTTAAAAGTGAAGGGATTGGCTTTTGAGGGCCAATCCTTCACATTGTATATTATCTGCTGTTGATTTCTGATGTTTACTACTGTTTAAGGTGTTTACTACTGTTTACACTGTTTACTACTATTTAAGGTGTTTAGGAGTGTTTAAGGTGTTCACTACTGTTTACACTGTTTACTACTATTTAAGGTGTTTAAGGTGTTTACTGGTGTTTACTACCGTTTACACTGTTTACTACTGTTTAAGGTGTTTAGGAGTGTTTAAGGTGTTCACTGCTGTTTACACTGTTTACCTATGTTCACTATATAAATGAATGAACACTTATATTCATTTTTCCTTCTTTTTTTGGGTTATTCATTAGTATTATCCCATATATAGCCTATATATATGGGATATCAATAGGAAATGACCCAAAAGAAAGAAAAAACATCATTCTTTCTCTTTTCTTTGGGTTATTCCTTTTCATACCCTATTGCTGACTACTATTATAAAGGATAATATCACATAAGTAAGACTGGAGAATGACCCAAAAGAAGAAAAAATATATAGTGGTGTTCATTTATTTACACCCTAAACACTAGTAAACACCCTAAACACTAGTGATCACCAGTAAACAGTGTAAACACTCATAAACACCGTGAACACCCGTAAACACCCCTAAACACTGGTAAACACCCGTAATCAGTGGTAAACATCAAAATATACATCTTGGTGGGGTGTTCGCTCTCCAAACAGCGAACGCCTCCACACATCAACAGCTTAAAAACGAGTAGCAATGAACGATATAGATTTTTATACAAGCAAGAGCAATACACTTCCGGCAAAAAGGATGAGTATGGATTATGCCCTCCGTCTGATTAAGGAAGGGAAATACAGGGAATATGCGGACAAGGTCAGGAACGCCAGGACCGGGGAGGAAATGGACCGGGCTAAATTCGACGCTCCCGGATTTTCATTCTCAGGCATATTCGAGAAACGCGGGAAAGAGAGGCTGATAATCATGGCCATCGACATAGACCATCTGGACGGGGACGTGTTTTCAGAGAAGGAACGGCTGATGAAGAACCCTTATGTATACTCGGTCTTCCTCTCAATATCCGGAAAAGGGCTCAAGGTGCTGATCAAGGTTCCGGACAGTCTTGACGCTGAAAGACATAAACTCTACTACAGGGCCATTGCGGAGGATTTTGGCGTGGATGAGGATAGAAGAGCCCAGGATGTGGCAAGATATACGAACGTCACCTACGATCCTGACCTCTATCTCAACCTTGGAGCACTTGTATGGGACAAAACGGTTGAGGTAAAAGAGGAGATAACCATAAATCCGGATACAGCCAACTACACTATCCCGATAACCGATATGGACGAGAGGCTCAGGATCATACTCTCATGGACGGAAGGGGGATTCAGGAGAGGCAACCGTAACGGGTATGTCTATGATACGGCCTGCAATCTCTGTGAATACGGTATCGGGAGAGACGAGGCACTTGACATACTTCTCCCTTACGCCTCCTCCGACTTTACGCCCGGTGAGATTAGGTATACGGTCGGCAATGCATACAGGAATAAGAGGTTCGGGAGTAAGACGCTGAGAAGGGAAGGGGCGGATGAAAGACTGAAGGCGTTGTTCTCCAGAGTAAAAAATACCCCTTCGTTTCATCATCTCCCAAATCCGACAATGGAATACCGCCCGGACATGAGGATTGTGATAGTGGATGATGATGGCGTGGCTGAAGGGATGACGGGGCTTTTTCCGGGTTTCCAATGGTTCTCAACGGGCGGAAAGGTATTGTCGGGAGATTTGATGACAGGTATTCCGGGGTATTTACGTATCCTGGTCTGTCCGCGTCTTAGGAATCAATGGTCTTATCAGTGGAAAGAAGAGATAGAGACGCTGCAATGGAAAGGTTATGGTCTGTATGTCTGGGAATGGTGGAAGGAATTTGAGTCGGGGATAGATGATTATACAAAAGGCTGCTCTGCGTATGATGTGATATGCGGAAAGTAGACAGGATAATGGAAGGGATGAGCCGGATTAAAGGCTTGTCTCTTCTTTTTATTTTTTAAGCCTTTTGCTTTGTTGTTGCAACTGATTTTAGTTGCATTTGCAAAAAGAATCAGATGATATGGGTACTAAGGATAAACTGGTGACTCGTTTTTGCAGGCTGCCTCATGATTTTACCTATGAGGAGCCATTGAAGCTGCTTTCTGCCTTTGGCTATACGGAACAACTGGGATGATTTGACTGTTTTCTTCCAGTTCCCATTGGAAATCAGGAAAATAATCTACACCACAAACCTCATAGAAAATCTGAATGGAAAAATCAGAAAGTACACTAAATCAAAGCTTTCATTCCCGTCGGATGATGCTGTGAAGAAAATGGTATACCTCACTCTGATGGAGATTGAGAAAAAATGGACAATGCTGATTACTAACTGGGGATTGATTATGAACGTAAGCATCCGATAAAGTACACATTGTAGATTCATAAAACAACAAACTCTTCTCATCAACGAATATAAAGTTGCCAGGAAAAGTTTGCTATTCTATTGTATCTTTATTAGACTTCAATTGGATTTTCGTTGGACTTCTTCAACTTCCAGACATCCGGAAGCAGTTCCCGGATATCTTTGCCTGAGTCTTTGAGGCGCTCTGAACCAAGCCTACAGTTTGAAATCAAAGAGCCTCCTCCCCAAATACATCTCTCTTCAAAAGTTTTGTAAATCAGTATACACCATACAACCTGCACGAGCGAAGTGGAATAGGCATAGACTAGCCATTATTGCTTTTATATTATTATTTCAATGGCTTTATGGTTATATTCTTATTCATTAAACACATATTCAAGATTATATCGAACTCACATTAGTTATTGTTTCAAGATATCATTTTATTGGTCAAGTTGTTGCAACAAGTGGTTTACGGCAGCTTTCAATTGAGCATCTTCACCCCTGAGTACTTCTTCAGGAGTATTGTATTGTAACATATCCGGTTGAAGGGCTTGATTTTCAAGATAATGGTTGCTATTATCTAAACATCCTATCTGTGGTATCCCGAATACGATAGATTTATCCATGGGACGTTCCCACCACACAGCTGTCATGGTGCCTGCAACTGGAGTTCCCACCAGTTTACCAATACCTAAGGCCCTATACACAAAAGGAGTACCGTGGGCATTGCTATAGTTATTTTCACTTACTAACATACACGAGGGTTTTGTCCACTTGTTATAAGGATCAGATGACACATAATTGCCACGCACCATAAAACGATGATACTCTTTCCCATTGAGGAATGTAGCCACATCATCGTGTAGCCATCCGCCACTATTATTGCGAGTATCAACCACAACCGCCTGCTTGGCACGGCTTTTCTCACTGAGCAAGTCCATATAAAGTTTACGGAAACTTTCACTATTCATTGCCTTGATATGTACATACGCAATGCGCCCATCCGAAAGTTCCTCCACTTTATCATTGCATCGCTTGACCCAACGCTTATAAAGCAAATCGTCTTGCCCCCATTTGGATATGGGCTTTATGGTTTCTTCGAAACGCTTTCCTGTTGCAGGGTTATAAATTGCAAGTATCACTTTCTGATTTACTTTACCTGCCAACAACGGAAAGTAGTCCATACCCGCTTTAATAGTGACACCATCTATCTTTTCAATGATGCAGTTTACGGTTACTTCGCTTTCTTTTTTAGTAAGCGGGCTTTGGTCTATGATTTCTTTGATTTTCAGTCCATCCCCAACATGTGTCTCATCGTAAAACAACCCTAATGTTGCAGTACTTTGGGCATGATTGGGCGCATTGTAAGCCGCCCCAGTATGTGACGCATTAAGTTCGCCTAACATTTCGCTCAGCATTTCAGCAAAATCATAGTTATTATTTATATGAGGCAGGAACCTGCTGTATTCTTCTTTGACGTCAGACCAATTAACACCGTGCATATCTGCCACATAGAACTTTTCGTTGAGTTGCCTCCAAATGTGTTCAAACATACACGCCCGTTCCTCAACGGGACGATAATCGTATGGAGCCGAGAACGAAATGTTTGAAACCCTACTTCCCTCACTCTCAATTTTCTTCATCTGTCCACCGGTACACAGATAGATATTTTTCCCCTCTTTATCAGAAAGCAGCTGCCCGCTGCCTACATTTTTTTGTAAAAGCTTAGTAGAGTTGTCTTTCAAGTTATGCATCCATAAGTCATAGCCACCTTCGAAAGCCGAGAGATAGTAAAGCATATCTCCCTTGGCGGACAACATTGTTCCGGAAAGATTGGATGAATGAACGGTTAAACGAACTATACGGTCGAAACGTTTATCTAAATCTAACTGTAAAGGTTCGGCAAGAGTAGCATTCTTATTTTTAGGTTCTGTTTTTGACTTTTCCTGCTTCTTCTTATCATCTTCCGCTTTTTTTGCTTTTTCATCCACTCCATTCCTAATCGCCGTTTCCTCTTTGTTCATCAAGAAACGGTGGTAAGCATCAGAATCGAAAAACATAATATAAACGTCGGCATCAGCCCCCCAACTGCCGTGGCTCCGGTAACCGGCACGTTCGCTCCGCCACAACATGGCTTTACCATCCAATACCCATTGTCCATTGCTTTCTCCATAGCCACTTTGTGTAAGATTTACGATTTCCCCTTTTCCATCGGCAGGAATCAATGCTATGTCCATATTGTGCCAGCCGCCTACGCCAATATAGTTGGAAAGTAGCCATCGACCATCGGGGCTCCATCTATACCATTGGTCACCGTCCACATAAGAAATCTGTAGTTTACCGTCCATTACTGTACGTACAGCCTTGGTTTGTAGATTGAGCACACCCAAAGTTGTACGATTTTCCACAAAAGCTACTTCTTTGCCGTCAGGACTGTATTGAGGGGAGAAAGAGGTTTGATTGGATTGGGTGAGGCGTTCTTCAGATATTTCCGTAGCATACGTGAACAGTTTCTCTTCAGGGCGAACTATGTGGGAAGTATAAATCTGCCACAGCCCGTCACGCTCCGAAGCATATAACAATGAACGCCCATCGGGAGAAAAACTTACATAGCGTTCTTCATAAGAGGTGTTGGTGATGCGTTTCGTGGTATTGTATTCCACTGAAGTTACATACAAGTCGCCACGCACGATAAAAGCCACTTCCTTGCCATCGGGCGACACAGCCATTTCGGATGCTTCCGATTGCTTTATGCTTTGTATCAAACTACGCTCCTCATTGTCCGACACAATCTCTATTTCCACCTTGCGGGGTTGCCCACCAGGGGATAACGTGTAAATTTCACCATCGTAGCCAAAGCATAAGGTGTCATCGACAGAGGCACTGAGGAAACGCACAGGACTATGAGTATAGTGTGTAATCTGGCGGGCACTTGATGAGCCAATTTCACGGTGATAAATATTAAACGAACCGTTTTCTTCGCTCAGATAGTAGAAAGAACGGTTATCGGAAGCCCACACAGGGTCGCGGTCTTCGCCCACAAAATGTGTTTGCTGTGTATATGCCTTGGTATGTGTGGGGTTATAAGTCCAAATGTCGCGTGCTACGGGTGACTTCTGGTGTTTCCTCCATTCATTTTCATGTCCTTTTTTATCTTGATATAGAATAGTTCCCTCATTATTGACAGAGAGCTTCTCCATAGGCAAAGAGGAGTAGAGAGTAGGACGACCACCTTTTATGGATACTTGATATACTTGCCTGAAAGTACCTGAAGGAAAGATAACCGTTTCAGCTGATGGCATGATGTCTGCTGAAAATAGCAAGTTGCCATCCATGGTAAAGAGTAATGGATATTCTTGGCCTGAATGAGTAGTGAGACGGCGCGGAATACCACCTTCACGTGATACCACATATACATCCATACTTCCTTCACGATCAGAAGAAAAAGCAATCTCACTACCATCAGCGTTCCATATAGGTGTACCATCGAAAGCAGGATTAGAAGTAATTTGTTTGGCACGTCCACCCGCGACTGGTACTGTATAAATATCACCTTTATAAGTAAAGGCTATCTCCGTGCCATCGGGCGAAATAACACCATGCCGCATCCAAAGTGGCTTTTCATGGGCTGATACCACTGCCATAGAGCAGAGTAAACAAGATAATAAAAGAAGTTTTTTCATTGCAGTTGATAACTATGGTAAAAGAAAAAGTGGGAACTGCAATGCATATCGAAATAAATCGTCAGGCATACAGTTCCCACCTTCAAATATGATTTTCAACCTTCAACACAAAGTTTATTTTGTACAGAAAGTATTATATGAATGAGCAGCCAATTCTACTTCAAGGTATTTACCGGACAACTCTACAGTAAGTTTTTTAGGTTCATCGTTAAAGTTGCCGGCAATTACCAAGAACTTGCCGTCAGGGGTTTGCAGTATCATGGTAGGCAACTTGTCATCACCGGGCTCTTTAAAAGTGAGTACTTTGGTACCGGGTACGACCTTGTTGCAGAAGTGTTTTACTGCAAAATATTCAGGAGTATAGGTGATTTCGGCAGTAGCAGAATTGATACGGAGCATGGTATTTTGGTTCCATCCCCAACTGCTGGTGCCACCATCACACAAAATTGCGTTCCAGAAAGTGTACTCTTCGCAACCGTTGCCCAAGTAGTGGTTCATGAGTTCAAAAGTACGTTCAGAATCTTTCCAAGAGAATTTGCCCCAACCACATTCATTTTCAGTTTGCACATATTTGTAATTAGGATACTGTTCGCGAATCTTTGGCAAGATTTGTCCGCCCCACCATTGGAAGCCGATACCTTCAACGGCATCTTTCATGCGGGGATCTTCCAAAATCTTTTGTACATACTCGATACGGTTGGTGTTAAGTGTACCAAGGTAAACTTCCACTCCGGGCAAGTTCTTTTTCACAGTGGGTGACAGATACTCCACATTGAAGCGAATAATGCCTTCGGGAGTCCAGGCACAAGCAGGATAAATGGAATATGCCCACGGTTCATTTTGGAACATCACACGACCTATGTTGATACCCATTTCCTTGTAACTCTGCACAAACTTTACAAAATAGTCGGCATAGGCTTGCAAGTAACGGGGGTCTTGAATCATATAGTCATTTTCCGTCACTTGTTTCGGATAGAATTTTTTATCCACATTATCTTTTCCCTCATACAAAGCAATAGTAGCTTCTTCGGGAAGTTTATTCACTTTTGCATCACTGCGTACTGAATAATAGTTGTTCACCTTCATCCATGAGGGAGGAGACCAGGGAGAAACCCAAAAAGTCATATTGGGGTTCTTCTTCAAGGCACGCTTCACATACGGGATGAGTGTTTTCTTGTCACGGTCGATATTGAAATATTTCAATTTGAAATCACCGGGTACTTCATCGCAACTGTACCAGTCACGGGCATAGTCGTTGGCATTCATTGAGATACGTCCCATGGTAAACTTCATGTCGCCATCGGGTGAGAAAAGTTGGTCAAGCACTTTCTCTTGGTCTTCCATAGAGAGTATATTGAGTGCATCCCAACCTAATTCGTTGAAGCAAGTGCCCCACTTTTTGAATGTTACAATGTGTTCGGTTCCATCGGCTTTAAGTATAGGAGTATCAGTACTACTTGCCTGAAGCTTTACTTTTTGTTCTTGCCAAGTGTTGCCCTCCGTACTACTAATCCAGTTAAGGGTTTGCGCATTAAGCCCGGTAAGGCTCATTGCAAATGTACTCAGTACAAATGTTTTTTTTAAAATACCAATCATAAGTAAGATTTTATGTTAATTAAATTTTTAGATAATAATTATCACGATTTTACTTCCCCAAAATTTTAAGGCGTTTGGTTGCAGGAAGGTTTTCAAAAGGTCCGACAACCAGAGTTTCAATATTGCACTCATTGCCAAAATAGTCTTTGCTTATTACAAATTTCGAACCATCAGCATTTTCAAATGGATAGTTGGTAAGTTTTGTTTTGCCAAGACGGTCTGTATCAACTTTTTCCCTTTAAAGGAAGAAAACTCTGACAATCAAATTCCTGCGTAACCGGGATTCTGTACCAGATTCTTATTGGTTTGCAAGGCTGTACGAGGCAAAGGCAGCCATTGATAGTGGTCATCTGCGTCAGGTTGTTTGTCCCACCAAGTTCCTTTGGTGTACATACCGTAACGGCTCAGTATCTGTCTGCGCAAGCCTTCACCAATAAACTCACGTCCCCATTCATCTATCATTTCCTGATTGCTGATTACACTGCCGTCTTCCGGATAGAGGCTCTTAGAGCCTGCGGGATAGTTTTTCGCCCTCACTTTATTCAATAGTTTTTCAGCAGCAACCTTATCCCCTTTCTTCAACTTGATTTCAGCCAGGTTGTAATAGATTTCAGCTAAACGGAATATTACATAGTCAGCCTCAATCTTGTGTGAATCATCGCTGGAGTATGCGGGATATTTTATCACAAACCAACCACTGTTCTGGTCACCATGACGGATATCAGAGATGTCTGTTTCCTTGCCTGCAATGGGACGGGGGGTCATTTCATCAGCAGGTGTATCACGGAATATGCCCACTTGGTCACGGATGTAGAGCTGGTATCCTCCATTACTTTCCCACAAATATTTAGTTTCACCGTTTTCTTCATACTCCAGTTCTCCGTAAAGGAACATTCCTTCACGTTGTCCCAAGCCGGTATTCTTATATTTCTTAAGACGCAAATCATCAGGATATTTTTGGAATTTAAGTACCGATTTGCCCAGTTCTACATCGTTAATCTTGCTAAAGTTATATTCATCTCCTTTCAAGTCAATACCAGGTTGCAATTTGTACTTGCTTCCCATCCATTTACCCCAATCAAAGAAATTGAAATAATAGCTTGCAAGCCAAGGCATATTAGCCCAATGCCCGCTCCACCAATCGTAGTGCCAATGTGCTCCGCCAAAGGTACTGGGGAACGCGTACATCACCTCATCGCAGGTATCATTGTTCCAATCGAAAGGAGCATCCCAACGTGTTGCCAATTCGTAGGTACCATATTTCCCGTCAATAATATCTTGGCACAGCGCTTCACACTCACTGCTCATGTCCTTGCCAATCCACCACGAAGCATTCATATAGAGGCGGGCAAGCAACGCTGCCGCAGCACCTTGCGTCCAGACCCCTTGCTCTATTTTGTTTCCTCCGGTCCAGTCTTTTTTAAGCAGTTGAGGCATAGCTTCGAGTATTTCCTTTTCTATGAAATGGAATGTCTCTTCGGGAGAAGACTGAGAAGGAAGCTCTGTCTGCAAAGGATCGGTTACAATAGGAATATTATGGAAGACATCAAACAACATCATAAACAAGTATGCGCGAAGAGTCCTATGCTGGGCAATGAAATTGTCGATTTCGCTTTGCTGCATGCCCAACCTTTCCAGATCTAAATGTTTGAAGTCATAAATAGGCTGGTTGCATAAAGCAATGGTACGATAAAAGTCTTCCCAATATCTCTGCACCATCCAATGGTCCAAATCCCATCCATGATAATGCACTTTGAAGAAAGGAACATCGGTCCAGTCGCTTTCTTGTTGGCAAACCATATATTGGTCAGCAGATACTTCACTGAATTGAAAAGGCATCTGAGAGGTGCACCAATATGCGCCACCAAGGGGACGGACGAAACTCTGCATTACATTTTCTCTACTTTGGTAGAATTGGTCTCCGGGGATAAAGCTATAAGGTGTTTCGGTTAAATCGGTACAACCAACAAGTGACGCTAATCCGATTCCCGCTAAAATATATTTAAATGATTTCATGTCTTTCTAGTTTAATTAAAAGTCGATTTGTACTCCAAGTAAGAACTGTTTAGAAGAAGGATAGTAACCTGTTTTAGAACTGGGCACTCCAGGCTCCATGCCGTTAACAGCATAATTATCCGCATCTAATCCACCGTGATATCCTTTGATTGTAAGGAGATTACGTCCGGTAAGATATACTCTCATTTTTTCCATCCATTTAGAGGACATTTTCAAGGTATAGCCCAATGTGGCTACATCTAGTTTCAAGAAATTGCCTTTGTGTACAAAGTAACTGCTGTGCAAGTTCTCACCGGTTGTGATATGGGCATTTTCTTTGTAAGCAGATTCAAGCACATTAGCGTTTTCGGGACATGCTTGACGACCATAATACAAATTGTGAGAATCGTAGATGTCAAATCCGAAATTGCCCCGGAAAAAGAGTGAGAGGTCAAAATCCTTGTAACGGAATGAATGATTCATCGACATGGAGAATTTAGGCAAACCGTTACCTACCACTTTCTTGTCTTCATCGGTACCTTTGCTGATGGGAATTTTTTCACCCTCTTTGTTATAAATCAGCCAATCGCCTTGCTCGTCCACACCGGCATACTCGTAAGTGTAAAAATTACCGATACGTTCGCCCTCTTCAATGCGTTGCAAAGAACCGGGGTCTCCATTGACGGCAGGGAAACCATCAAGCCAGTAAAATGATTGTCCGTTGAATTTCTCGTTAGAAAACGATATGAATTTATTGTTTGAAGTAGAACCAATCAAACCGAAAGTGTAATCAAAGTTCTTTGATTTCACAACTTGCCAGTTAATGTCAAATTCAAAACCTGTATTCTTCATAGAACCTACGTTGACAAATGAATTGGGTGCACAATAAGGTGGAATGGGCACATTGTAACTTCCTAATAGGTCAGACTGCTTGCGGCTATAATAATTAAAGCTACCAAATAGGCGGTTGCTGAACAAACTAAAATCGATACCCACATTCCAGTTCTTGCCTTTTTCCCATTTTACATCCGGATTAGGTGCCGTGTATGAGTTAGGAGACCATCCGACAATGGTTTCTCCGCGATAGTAGTTCTTGTCGTACGACTCCATGCTGGCAATGGAAGTATAATTGGAAAATTCCTGATTGCCGGTAACACCGTAGTCACCACGAATTTTCAAATCATTAATCCATGTAATGTCCTTCATGAATGCTTCTTCACTGATTCTCCAACCGGCAGATACAGCAGGGAAAGCACCCCATTTGTTATTTGGACCAAATTTTGAAGAACCTTCATAGCGCAGAGAAAGAGTAGCGAAATATTTATCGTTATAGTTATAGCTGGCACGACCGAAGAAAGCTATAAGTTTGGAGTCCCATCTATAAGAGCCCATGCCCAAACGACCTTTCTCATCACTATTATAAGTACCGGAACCCAAATTATTGTAAGTGAGCAAATCTGATGCGAAATTCTTGTTCCAAGCATCGAATCCGTATTCTGTGAAGTATTGATAAGAATATCCTCCCATCAGCTTGAAGTGGTGATTGTCTTTATCAAACATATAGTTTGCCAACCATTCCAGTGACTCATGTTTCCACTTAAACCAACTTCTTTCAGCTTCACCCTTATAATTTTTTGCAATGGCTTGAGTGGAAGTGGAAGGACGATAAAAGAATCCGTTGGTATTGTCCACTTGTTGCGCCAAAGTAATTTGAGTATTCAGCACATGATATTCTTTCTTTCCAAACAAGGGGAGCAAATTCAGTTTGAAAGTGCCGTCCCATTCCAAATAGTCGCGTTCACTACCTCTATCGTCCAGTTTAAGGGCTTCAACAGGGTTGTAAGTTCCATACGATGTAAATGTGCGGTAAAGTGTAGGATTATCCGGATCCATTACCGACATGGTAGGATTTGCCATAATGGCATTCCAAAATGCCCCATAATCCGCACTTTTGATGCGCGACATTCTAGGTGCCACGTTCAATCGGAAACTGTAAAGTTCGTTTTTGGAATTGTGGTTGAAGCTCAAGCGGGCACCCACTTCATTCTTCTGTGAGCGGATATCAACACCTTTGGCATCCTTCACATCTACCGTTCCTCTATAGTTGTTCTGGCTATTTCCACCTGAAATTTGGAAAGTATGTCCGTGAGAGAAACCTACTTGGGTAATCTCATCAAACCAATCGGTGTCACTGCCAAAGTCGATACCTCTATTATGTTCCAAGAATTGTTCACGGTCCAGTACTTTTAAATCACGATTGGGGCTTGCAATATTAACATACCCTGAATATGAGGTATGTACTACTCCATCTTGAGTACCTTTCTTTGTGGTGATTACAATCACACCGTTGGAACCACGCGTACCGTAAATGGCAGAAGCTGCACCATCCTTCAATACATCGATAGACTCAATGTCATTTTCGTTGACATTGTTCATATCACCTCCGGGAATACCGTCAATGACAATCAGCGGGCCCAAGCCTGCCGAACGTGACGATACGCCACGCACTTGAATGCTTGCACTGCTTGTAGGGTCGGCAGCGGCAGTGTTGGCGATAGATACACCGGGCACTTTGCCTTGAATCTGCATGGCAGTATTACCATTTCCTACCCTTAACAAGTCCTTACTGGACACATGGGATACGGCAGAAGTCAGCTCTTTTTTTTGCATGGTTCCATAACCGATAACTACCACCTCGTCAAGCATCTCAATGTCTTCTTCCAATGTGATGCGCAAGGGACGATTGTCTTTTATTTTAATAGTTTGGGACACATAGCCAATATAACTAACCACTAACATGTCACCGGTTTTACCATTAATGGAGAATTTACCTTCGGCATCAGTCACAGTGCCTTGTGTAGAACCTTTTATCATTGCAGTAACACCTATCAAAGCTTCACCTTTAGCATCGGTGACTACACCGGTAATAAACTTTTGTTGTTGGGGTGCAGACACCCTCGCAGTTTCGGTAGTGGTAGAACCGCTTTTGGAAAGAATGATGTGATTGCCTTCCATCTTGTAAGTCACGGAAGAGCCTTCGAGCAAATCTTGCAACACTTCTGACAGCAAATCATTGCTTGCATTTATGCTCTTACGAACTTTTACATCTACGTCTTTTTTGTAAATAAACAAATAATCGGTTTGCTCTTCGATTTCTTCAAGAATAGATTCTAAAGTCACATCTTGTTTGGATAGAGTAACTCGCTTCGATTGCGAGTAGCTATTTATTGTCGTAAATGAAAAAAAGACAAAAAAAAGCACAAATAAAGAGTTTTTCATATTACTTTTATTGTTGTTTAAATAGATTTGTAAGGTAAATAAATTTCAGGCTGCGAGGTATCGTTCCTTGTTATAATATGCCTGAAGGGGTTTGTACTAAATTTAATAATATGTGCAATGTTTCATAGGCTACCAATGTTTTTTGAATGTTTAAATGAATATGATAATTAATTGATATAAACAGTGTTATCGACTTGACTCCTAAAATAGGTAAAGTCTATATCGTTTTGCATCACACGTAACGCATAGTCCAATCCATCTGAAATACGGAATTTACCAGAAAGAGTCACTTTGTCCATACGATTAGTATTGATTTTAATCTTCAAGTCATAGTATCGCCCCAAATCGTGCATGATTTCAGGAAATATTTTATCTCTAAAGCAATAAAGTCCCTCTTTCCAGCGATATTCATTAGAATCGGTTACTGCGCCTACCACCAATTTCCCATCGACTAAAGAGGTTTTTTGGTTGGGTGAAAGTATCACTGAGGCTTGTTTGTTTTGTGTTGATTGTACTTTTACGTAGCCTTCCATCAATGAGGTTTCAAAGACATGTTCTGAAGTATAAGCGTTGACATCAAATTTCGTGCCTAATACTTCTATGTCCATTTGGGATGTATGCACAACAAAAGGATGTCGTTCATTGCGAGTAACGTCGAAATAGGCTTGACCGTCAATCTTCACCTCGCGCTTGCCTTTGGCGAAAGCTGTGGGATAAGTCATGCGGCTACAGGCATTTAGCCATACATTGGTACCATCGGCTAATATCACATTGGCGCGTTGACCAGCAGGCACTATAATCGATTGCCATTCTTGATTTAAGCCTCGTGTCCCGTCACCTAACATGAATAAAGTGGAAGTGAGTCCAAAGGTTATAAGCACAACGGCAGCAATCTTTATCCATTCCGACATCATGAAACGGTTGCTTGACGTACGAAGTTTGGAAATAAAGTTTGAATTTTGATACGAATGTTCGGAAAGCAATATGGCATTATACAGCTTTCTTTCCCTGCGGAATGTCGCTTCGTTTTCTTCGGAAGTTTCTACCCAAGTCTTAATCTGTTGCATTTCTTCGTCAGAGGCTTGGTTCGCAAAATATTTATATAGTAAATGTTGCTCCATACGCTTTATCTTAGATTTTAGTCGTAACTATAATAATAGCGTATGGGGAAAAGAAACTCCTAGTAGAAAATGTTTTTTTTCAAATCAAATAGAAAAACAGAAGAGAAGTGGGCAAATAATCTTTTAACGATGCTCTTAATGCGTTGACAGCCTTGTAAATATGAAACTCAACTCCTTTGGTGGAAATGTTGAATATTTTTGCAATCTCTTTGTGGGATTTATTTTCGTCACGACTCATTTTGAAGATTTTCCGGGTTTGCTCGGGTAGATTCTGTAAAGTTTGATTAACTATGTCTTGAATTTCACGAGTGAATATTTCATAGGGCTCAAAATTTTGCAAAGAGGCAATGCGGGCGGAGAAATCCCACTCATACAAGTCGCTAATATTGTCTAAAGAGGCTTGATGTAACTGCTCATGGCGCAAGTAATCAATACATTTGTGCTTTATGGCAGTAAGCACATAAGCTGGTACATTGGTGTCAGCGTCAAGACGTCTTCTGTTCTCCCAATAATACATCATCGACTCAATGACAATATCCTCGGCGATAGTCTCATCATGTACATAGGTAGTGGCAAAATGGACAAAACGTTGCTGATAAGCAGTGAAAAAAATATTAAACTCGTTGATATTGAAAGCCATATTTATTTCCTATAGATTTTTTGATATAAATATATTCATTCTCCAAACATCGACTACGATTTAACGTAATTTTAATGATGAATCAACAAATGATTCTTTGTTAATTAGGAATATTACAGCAAAAATATCAAATTTCATATTCACAGAGGCATAAAACTATACCTATTTATTGATTAATAGACTATTTTCTCTAAAAAAATGTATACCAACAAAAAAAAATACCAAAAGTTTTGATACAAAAGGTACATTGGCTAAAATGTTCAATAATGCATTAAGGAATATTGCACAGATTAGGTTCTCAACGGCAGCCTAATGCAGAGTCCGGTTAAAGTGGATTCCTATCATTGCAGGCCCGAATCCTGGAAGCCCGTTTACGGCTGTTGACCATGGAAAGCCCCTGCCTTTGTCCATACCGGGAAAGGGAGGAGAAAACGGTGGCCTTTATCAGAGAAGCAGAACCCCTGAAACCCTTACCAGTGTGATTCTAGAAGAAATGACAACTGATTTAAAATTAAAAGTTTATGAAAGAAAAAACTAAAAGATTATTAGCGGATGCCCGGTCCGGTAATGCCGGGGCCCAGTATCGAACTAGTCTGTATTATGAAAATGAGGGAAACATTGACGAGGCTTTCTTGTGGTGAGCTACGATCCGGACATATGGGTCAATCCAAATCCTGAACCGTACCCTTATGTCCCCACCATAAAGCCACAGGTACAGATAGCACAATCATCCGGGACAAGAACAGTGTTGGACAAAAGCATCATCAGCATCATGAACTCCCACTGGAAGAGGAACAATCCGGAGTATTGGGAAAAAGGCAACAGGGGAAACTGCATCTTCAGGTTAGCCTGCTGGATGTGCAAATGGGGTGTTGACGAGGAATTGGCTACTGAGTATTTCATTGATGGCTGGGAAGATGACACAATGGATGAAAAGGAAATCAGAAGCCATGTGGGCAACGCCTATAAGACCGAAGAGAAGAACTTCGGAACATTGATATTTACAATACACTGATTTAATCAACCCTTTAAAAAAACAATTATGGCACTGACAAAAAGCCGGGGTAACATGTATCCTTTTGTTACCCACACGTGGAATGCAATAAAAGGGATGTGTTTTCATGACTGCCCCTATTGTTACATGAAAAAATTCGATGGTCTGCTTCCTATACGGTTTGACCCCAAGGAACTAGAAGTAAACCTGGGTAACGGCAATTTTATTTTCGTTGGTAGCGGAACGGATGCCTGGGCTTTCGATATACCTTCGGACTGGATTACCCGGTTCCTGGATTATTGTAACCTGTTTAATAACAACTATCTTTTCCAGTCCAAGGACCCTTCACGTTTTTTGGAGTTCATGGGTCATCCGGTAATACAGAAATCGGTTTTTTGTACGACCATAGAAACCAATGTCTTTTATCCGGACATCGTAAGGAATGCTCCAGGTACCCGGAAACGTGCCAAAGCCATGCAAAAACTGGCGAGCCTTGGAATGAGAACCTATGTGACCTGTGAACCTCTGATAAAATTCGACTTGCCCGAAATGGTTGAACTTGTCAGCATGTGTTCTCCTGTACAGGTCAATATCGGCAGGAACTCACGACAGGACATTACCCTTCCCGAACCGACAAGGAATGAAGTGCAGGCATTGATAACCGAACTTCAGAAATTTACCAAAGTGGTAGTCAAATCCAATGCCAAGTGCTGGATTTGAGAATGTACTGACTGATTGGAAAGATAAAGGAGATGCTGCATAAGCTCTCCTTTAAAATTTCGTCAAAGCCAATAAAGAATCCATATGTCAAGGATACAGGTGAAAAATATTGTAAAATAACACCTTGTGAGTTAACCGGAGGCAAGTTTATTATACATATACTGCATATTTTATTATAATACCCACTCAGGCGGCGTGAGCCTACAACTGACGAAAGAGAGAAAATATTATATTCCAAAATCAACTTTTTTTGCTAAAATTGAGATTTTTACTTAAAAGAAATAGAATGTATAAGGAAAAATATTGATGCGTTCCGTTTACTCATCGAAGTGTAAAAAGGGTATATAAAAACATTGCAAACCTTTATATATGAAATGAGTATAAACAAAAATAAAACTATTATGGATAATAATATAAATAATATGATATCAATTAGTATGCCGAAAGGTTGCAGGTATATGAGTGATTATGAAAGTCTCTTGAATGGGGAATTGCCATTGGATGGTAAGTTTATCCTGAACAAGACTGTAACCGATTGTGGTGATACATCCCTGTTTCTCGATTCGGACTTTCCTGTGGTAATAATTTCGCCACGACTTCAGGTGTTGAAAGAGAAGCACAGACAATACCCCGACAGTTTCCACTTCCATGTCCCATTCAGTGGTAATAGAGGACAAGCAATAATCCAAATGATGCGGGATCTTGATTCGTACTTGGACTGTCATCATGGAAGCACACCATTTACCCCCTTGCCAATGCGACCTGCCAAGATACTGGTTACACTGGATTCATCGGACAAGGTTCTTGGTGTCCTTAGAGGAAATAATATGCTGGATTCATGCCTCTTTGTGGTTGATGAATTCCAATGTCTTATGGGCGATGCGACGTTCAAGGGGAGTACGGACATGAATTTTCTCATCCGGCTTGACAGTGAAGTGAAACGTATCTGTTACTTGTCCGCTACACCTATCCCTGACATCTACCTTGACTACATACCTCAATTCGCCAACATTCCCTACTATAAACTGGAATGGGATCCTGATGTGATTGTGGAACCGACATTGAAGGAGAGGCAAATGAGGAACGGTGAGACTGCGGAGAAACTGTGTGGGGAACTGATACAACGTTACAGAAGGGACGGATATTTTGAAAGGAAAATAGTGGATGGAAATATTGTCTGTTCCCGTGAAGCCTGCATATTTCTCAATGAGGTCAAGTCAATCATAAGAATAATCGGGCAAAACAGTCTGAAGCCGGATGAGGTGACAATCCTGTGTTCTGAAAGCCAGTCCTCAAAGCTGCCCAAAGGATTCACGATAGGCGGGTTGGATACGGACAGGAACAAGCCCAGGAACAAGCCTTTCACTTTCTGCACGAAGTCATCTTTTGAAGGTGTGGATTTCTATTCGGATAATGCAAGCACCTATATCTTCATCAATACAGGGAAGGAGTGGCAGACCCTTGACATCATGCTGGATATACCTCAGATACTCGGCAGACAGAGGCTTGATACAAATCCATTCCGTCATGATGCCACGATATATTACAAGACCTACCCTGCCACCATGACGGAAGCGGAGTTTGAACACAAGCAGAAGATGATGGATTTGAAAACAAATAACATCCTCAATGTATTCAATAGTGCTCCTGAAGAATACAGAACTGTATTAATGGATTCTTACAGAAAAATGGAACCTGACAAGAAGTTTACAGATGATTATACTGACCTCATACAGGAGAACGGGCAAACGACGATAGGTTACAATCATCTGGTAATGGCGGCAATGTGGAACAGGTGGTACCAGAGGAATTACTATTATAATAATTCCTGCCAACTGTTGACAAGCATTCAGTCTGCGGTCGGGATGCGGAAGAAGCCGAATGAGATGAAGCTGTTCGAGCAGTGGTATTATAATGCACCCGACAAGGACAGGCTTGCAGGATATGTGAATTTCAGAAACCAATGTCCGCAATATGATTCACTGCTCTTACAAAATCCGTTCATTGATTTCAGATTTCACGGGTGGTATGGGACTCTTGGTTATGATACCCTGTCAAGTCTTGGTTTTCGAGAGGCTGATGTTGAGGATACCTATAATGTTCTTTGTGCACAGGCTCCGATAAGTGATGCTTGCAGACAGGAGTTCAAGATTGGTGTTTTGTATTCCAAACAGGAGATAAAGGCCAAGCTACAGAAGATATACGACAACCTGGGCCTTGTCGGGAAAACGGCCAAAGCTACGGACCTGAAACAGTATCTTCCTGTTGTGGAAAAACAGAGGACAAATGACAGGGGCAGGAAAGTGTATTTTATAGAGATACTGGAAGCATAGGCAAACAATATGGCAGTACGTTCATGGATAGGACGGTACTGCTTTTTTTCTTGACGATGTATCATTGACTAACATAAACGTAATAAAGTTATGCTCCATGCACTACAATTGAGTGAATGAATATTGCTCATGTATGGAATTATAAAGTTTGAAGTGATAAGAAAATATCCTACCGCTTTATTTACATTAAGCCAAATCTTTTCAATTCGGCCTTACTTATACGGGAATTCTCTTTTATTTTATTGCACACAATTGCAACATCTTTCTCCTCTAATATCCCTAAATAATTGCTTTTCAAGAGCTTGTTCTTCTTCACGATCTTAATTGAAGAACAGTCTATATAACTGTCATGTAAAAGGAAATTATAATCTTTTCCTTTTACGGGATGTTGCATTGCTTGTACAAAAGGAGGAAGATTGATGTTTATATAGGAGTTAAATATGACTCCTCCATAAACATTCCCGTTATCATCAAAACCAAGAACTACAAAATACTTGTCACGGTTAATATCTCCGGACTTGGGAGTTATACCGTTAGCTTTGTTCATGGTAACACAAAAAACATCCCCTATCTTAATTTCCGAAGACTTCATCAAACGCTATTGAATCATTGATATATTTAACAAGTTCTTCATTGGCACCACCGTCACGGGCAATATCTCCAGGAGCAATCACATGGCTTCCCTTCTGTGACCTAGCCTTTTCCCAACAACTTGTATGAGATGTTTTCTCCAGTTCTGTAAATTCCATTTTCCCATATTTGGAAATACATTCGTCCAAAATAACCATATCATATTGGGATAAATAGTCAGTATCAGCACCGCGTTTGGGAAGTAAATAATATTCTACAACATGAATGTCTTTTTGCATGTCGGATAAAATACTTTTTTCTCCCTTTATCGTATTATATAACACTGTCGGTACGGGGCCATGGGGAAGAGCACAGAATTTATCAGCTGTCATTAATTGCCCCCAATCAACGAGGCTGCGCTGGTTGGCAAAGTATAATATCTTGAACAGACGATAATAATCTATACCTCCGGTTTTATTAAGGATATAAAGTACAACCTCTATTATTTTTTGTTTCTCAAATGCAGTCATTTTTCAGAATCCCTTCTCATTAATAAATTAAAGGTAAATGATTTATCGTACAAAAATAGTGAAAATATAAATATAATACACGGGGTTTATATATAAATCGCATATTTAAGAACATTTTATCGTATCGACTAAATAGCACTACTTCTATCCCAATGTCCATGTAATTACCCAAATAATGGCATGCAAGAGTAAACTGAAAGCCCATTATACCATATTGTAACTATAATTAATAACCCACTCAGGCGGCGTTGGCCTACAACTAACGAAAGAGAGAAAATATCAACTTTTTTTGCTGAAATTAGGGAAATTACTTATAAATGATATGTTTCAAAGGAAAAAAAATTGATTGATGCGTTCCGTTTACTCTTTCAATGATGATTTGGAGAACTGGAAAAATTGATAATACGGCATGAGTGTATTATTTCCAAACTTGCACTTTCTCTTCCGGTTATATATTCCCCAAAGGTAGCAAAAGAATCGGGATTTTATTCATTCCCCGGCATTCCATAAACCCGGAGTATGATTGCTATAAATGAAGATATGTCATTATATAGTGAATCAGACAATGCAATTTTTCTGTATAACCAAATTACTGCTGGATGAGTTAACGGTACGCATCACTTTTTTTCTCAATAAAATCTTTCTCTTTTAAGTAATAATCCACATTTTAGCAAAAAAAGTTGATTTTGGGATATAATATATTTTCTCTCTTTCGTCAGTTGTAGGCTCACGCCGCTTGAGTGAGTATTATTATTAATTACAATAACTATGATACAATGGGCTTCCAGTTAACTCTTGTATCTCACCGTCTGGATAATGTATGAATGATGAACCTTGCCTTCTTCCTCCTGGCTGAATTGGAGTACTTATACATTGTTCCAACTTCTCATTTGTCCTGTACATATTGTTTTAGGAAGTATGGTTAAAAGTGTATCAGTATAAGCAAGGATCCGATAAACCACTTCCATAATCCTTACAATAGGTCCGGTTTAAACCAGGCTATATATGTCTCCCGTTAATATTGCGAGATAGTCCTTGCCCCGATGAATGGAATGGAAGAGTAATGTGAAGGAGTGATATGGTTACTTCACGGCTATCATCGACGGGCAAACCTATGACAGTGCCGGAAAACAGGTGGAGGAAATATAAACCTCTCTCCACATTACTTCAGGCACGTCTATCCATTGCCCGTTCATGTACCTTGCCTTGTGGAGTATTAAGGTATGAAACTGAAGGGATATTATCATTCAGCCGGTAAGGATATTATGACTCTTTTGCTGCT
>ERZ857998.1902-NODE-1902-length-21488-cov-6.583026_pt1 | contig 21488 bp, 20 predicted proteins | sample MGYA00519954_ERZ857998 | MGnify/ENA primary metagenome ERZ857998 (study PRJEB31778, sample SAMEA3449424) | human gut metagenome | biome: human gut; feature: human-associated habitat; material: faeces | place: United Kingdom | collected 2010/2012 ...
CGGTTGGCCGTAGGTTGCTTCGGGCTGGCCGTACGACGGCGTGTTCGCGGTCCCGGTCATGGGCACGGCCGGAGTCGTCGGCGCAGCCGCCGACACGGGCGTGGACGGCAGGGGATCGCCCAGATTGAGATTCAGGGCCATGCTGCTCTCCACCTGGCGCAGGGCCGCATCATGGCGATTGACGCGCTCCACCAGGGCGCGCGCGCCGCCCGCATTCTGCAGATCGTCCATCTGGCCCTTGAGGGTGTTCAACTCCTGCCGCATGGCCTGGAGCTGGTTCCAGGCGTCGGCCTGGGCGGGCTGCAATTGTCTGAGCTGCATGTCGTGCTGCTGCACCTGCTGTTCCAGATTCAGGGTGCTGCCGCCGCCGGAGCCGCTCTGCACGCAGGCGCCCAGCAACAGACTGGCGCAGCCCAGGAGCAGGAGATGGGAAGAACGGGATCTGTTCATGATAGCCTCGTTTCAGCGTTGAATTTTTCCACAGGCCTTGGTGCGGCCCGTAAATATGTAGATGATGCCGCCCAGTACCGGTAGAAAGACCACCAGCACCAGCCAGAGCGCACGTTGCTGGGGCGTCTCGAACTCATGACTCCAGATGTGCCAGATGCTCCAGAAGCTGGGAAGCATGGGAATCAAGGCTACCAGCGGATGCCACCAGGCAAAGGTCATGCTTTTCTCCCCGTGCCGGACGTGTCGCGGTCGGACGCGCCGTCCCGCGCGTTTTCCGGCGATTTGCGCCAGATGACCAGACAGGCCAGAAAGGCGCCGATACAGATGGCCATATCCGCCACATTGAAGGCGGGCCAGTGCCAGTCGCCCCAGTAAAAATCCAGAAAATCCACCACGGCCCGGAAGCGCAGACGGTCCGCCAGGTTGCCCAGAGCACCGCCCAGCACCAGGCCCAGCCCGGCGAAGAGCCAGGGTTGATGGCGTGAGCCGCGCACCAGGGCGATGATGGCCCAGGCCGCCACCACGGTGGCCGCCAGGAAGAGCCAGAACTGCCATTCAATGTCCGAGCGGTTCAGAAAACCGAAGGCCGCGCCCCGGTTGCGGATGTTGATCAGGTCGAAGAAACCGGGGATCACCACCACGGGCCGGTGCTCGGGAATGGCGGTCATGACCCACCATTTGCTGAGCTGGTCCAGCACAAAGGCCAGCGCGGCCAGGCCGCCCAAAATCAGATAGCGCCGTCTCATTCGGCCGTGCGTCCTTCCCGCTCCCCGAGGGGAAGGTTTTTGAGCACCGCCGCGCAACGCGGGCAGAGCGTGGGATGGGCCGGGTCCGTGCCCAGTTCCGTGCTGTAAATCCAGCAGCGCTCGCACTTTTCGCCGTGGGCCTTTTCCACGCCGATGGCCAGGCCGGACACTTCGCTGTCACTGTAGGCATCTTTCGGAGCCTCGGCCAAGGGGGCCAGTTCCAACTGGGAGACGATGCAGACCGCGCGCAGGTCCGTGTTCAGGCTTTCCAGGCGCTCGCGCAACTCGTCGGCCAGGTAGAGCGTGACCCGCGTATCCAGGGAATGGCCCACCACGCCGTCGCGGCGCAGGGGTTCAATGGCCCTGGTCACCGCGCCGCGCACGGCCAGCAGCACGTTCCAGTCGTCGCGCCGGCCTTCGGGCAGCAGAAATTCCTCGCCGGACACGGCCTGCAGGGCGAAGACCGTGGGCTCGGGCCCGCGCAGGTCCGCCGGAAGGTGGCTGAAGATTTCCTCGGCTGTGAAGGAGAGCACCGGGGCCATGTCACGCAGCAGCAGACGCAGAATGTGCCACAGGGCCGTCTGGGCCGAGCGGCGTTCCCGGCTGGTCGCGCCCGAGGCGTAGAGGCGGTCCTTGAGGATATCCAGATAGACGGAGGAGAGATCCGTGACGCAGTAATTGTGCAGGCTGTGGTAGACCTTGTGGAATTCAAAGTCCGTGTAGGCCTGCTGTACGCGTTCGTGCATGCGTGCGGCCACGTCCAGGGCAAAGCGGTCCAGGGGCAGCAATTGCTCCAGGGGCAGCAGGTCCGCTTGGTTCAGGCCGTCGATGTTGCCCAGGATGAAACGGCAGGTGTTGCGGATGCGGCGGTAGGCGTCCACCAGACGGCCCAGGATCTGGTCCGAAATGCGGATGTCTTCGCGGTATTCCACCGAGGAAACCCAGAGGCGCACGATCTCGGCCCCGAACTTCTCGATGAGTTCCTGCGGGGCGATGACATTGCCGATGGATTTGGACATCTTGCGGCCTTCGCCGTCCACCACGTAGCCGTGGGTCAGCACCGAGCGGTAGGGGGGCCGCCCGCGCGTGCCCTCGGACACCAGCAGAGAGCTGTGGAACCAGCCGCGATGCTGGTCCGAGCCTTCCAGGTAGAGGTCCGCCGGGTAGGAGAGCTCTGGCCGCGCTTCCAGCACGGCCGCGAAGCTGGTGCCGGAGTCGAACCAGACGTCCAGAATGTCGCTTTCTTTTGTCCAGTGGCTGCCGCCGCAGTGCGGGCACTTCAGGCCGTCGGGCACGATCTCGCTCAGGTCCGCCTCGTACCAGTAGTCGCAGCCCGTGGGGTGCTTGGCGAAGCGGTCGCTGATCTCGCGCATCCAGGCGGGATCGTTCCAGGCCTCGCCGCAGTCCTCGCAACGCAGGGCCAGGATCGGCACGCCCCACTGGCGCTGGCGCGAAATGCACCAGTCCGGCCGGGATTCGATCATATTGTAGATGCGGTCCCGGCCCCAGGCCGGAATCCACTGCACGTCCTTGTCGATGCTCTCCAGAGCCCGCTTGCGCAGGTCGTTTTTCTCCATGCTGATGAACCACTGGGTGGTGGCCCGGAAGATTACCGGATTTTTACAGCGCCAGCAGTGCGGATAGGAGTGCTGAATCTTGCCTTCCTGGAGCAGCGCGCCCTTTTCCTTGAGCTTTTCAATGACCTTGGGGTTGGCTTCGGTGACTGTGAGCCCGGCGAAAAATTCCACTGTGGGCAGAAAACGGCCCGCGTCGTCCAGGGGAGAATAAATGTCCAGGCCGTACTTGAGGCCCACTTCGTAGTCCTCGCGGCCGTGGCCCGGCGCGGTATGCACGCAGCCGGTACCCGTGTCCAGGGTCACGTGCAGGCCCAGGGTCAGGGGCGAGGGGCGGTCGTAGAAGGGATGGCGGGCCACCAGGCCTTCGAGCTGCGCGCCCGTGGCCCGGCCCAGAATTTTGGGATCGTTCCAGCCGAACAGGGCGGCGCAGGGCGCGAGGCGTTCCTCGGCCAGCAGATACTGGCTGCCCCCGGCCTCCACCAGCACGTAAGTGAATTCCGGATGCAGGCAGACGGCCATATTGTCCGGCAGGGTCCAGGGCGTGGTGGTCCAGATGACCACATAGGCGCGGGAAGGATCAGCCTGCGGGAAGACCTTGCTCAGCCCCGCGTCGGGCAGGGGAAAACGCACGTAGATGGAGGGGGAAGTGTGGTCGTAGTATTCCACCTCGGCTTCGGCCAGAGCCGTATGGCAGGAGCAGCACCAGTAGATGGGCTTCTTGGCGCGGATCACGCTGCCCTTTTTCACAAAATCGGCCAGTTCGCGCGCCGTGGTGGCCTCATAGGCGGGCTTCATGCTCATATAGGGATCGTCCCAGTCCCCGAGCACGCCCAGCCGCTTGAATTCCTTGCGCTGCACGTCGATCCACTTGGCCGCGTAGTCGCGGCAGAGCTTGCGCACCACATGGGCGGGCAGGGTCTTTTTCTTTTCCTTGAGTTCCTGCTCCACCTTGTGCTCGATGGGCAGGCCGTGGCAATCCCAGCCCGGCACATAGCGGGAGGCGTAGCCCTGCATGTTGCGGGATTTGACCACAATGTCCTTGAGAATCTTGTTCAGCGCCGTGCCCATGTGAATGTGCCCGTTGGCATAGGGCGGCCCGTCGTGCAGCACATAGGCGCCACGGCTGCCCGAAGCCTCGACCATGGCTTCGCGGGCGTTGATCTGGTCCCACTTCTTGAGGGTTTCCGGCTCGCGCTGGGCCAGATTGGCCTTCATGGGAAAGGCGGTTTGCGGAAGATTCAGGGTTTTTTTGTAGTCACTCATGCTGGCTCCCAGCGGCTGTGCCCGGCCCGAGGGCAGAAGAGGATGCGGGCGAAAGAAAAATCGCTCTAGTGTGGGCAAAGAGCGCCCTAAAGTCAAGAAGGCCGCTTTTCTGCGGCCTTCTTGGGCGTGGACTTGTCGGCATACATTGCGCGGAGAGGCGGTCTCGGAGCAATTTCACTTTGAAATTACTCCGGCGGCTGCGAGAGCTGACGTCAGCCACGAGCGTCAGCCGTTGGCGGCTATGCCGCCTTACGGATGACGACAGCAGAGATAGGCTGAAGGCAGCGCCAACGTTGAGAATGATAATTCCCAACGTTAATCCGGGCTAGAACGGGGCCGGCGTGCCCTCCATGGCTTCGGCCAGCTCACGCAGGGCCGCGAGACTGTCCTGGGCCTCCTGGGGCGTCATGGTATGCAGGGCGAACCCGGCGTGGAGAATGACATAATCGCCGATCTGCGGCGGTTCAGGCAAAAGCATGACGGAAGCGGTCAGAAAGGTCTGGCTTTCGCCCACGCGCACGCGGGCCATGCCTTCTTCCTGAAGTTCCACAATCTGGGCGGGAATGGCTAGACACATGGCGGGGACCTCACTGCACTGAAGAATAAGCATTCATGGCGTAACGGCAAGACGCGTCTGGCGCGCCGCCGGAAAGCTGTCGGGCCGGGAGAAATATCAGCATAGCAGGGGAGCAATGGCGAAGCAAGGGCGGCGAACCTCAGCGGGACAGGCGCGCCCGCGAGGCACGCGCGGCATGAAAAAAGGCGGGGCCTTGCGGCCCCGCCTTGCTTGCGCCCTGCTACTTGGGACTGTTGTTGCCTTTCTTCTTGTCCGGGAAGAGCACGAAGTTCCAGTACAGCACGTAGAGAGGCAGCACGACGAACATCATGACGTAAGCCCAACTCTTGGTGTACAGGAAGTAGTCATAAAAGGTATGGAATTCCATGGTCTTCTCCTTGTGTCTAGTGGGCATCCTTGAAGTCGGGATGTTCGTAGAGCACGGGCATATTGTAGACGATAAAGCGGTATGCGGTCACGATCATGGTCACCACGAAGATGGAGATGCAGATTTCCCAGATGCTCGGGAAGTACCGTTCCGCCGGAGGCAGGTTGTAGTTGAAGGCGATCATGGAGACATTGAAGCGGTTGAGCACGATGCCGATGATCGCATTGGCCGAGGCGAAGCGGCAGAGGCTGACGTTGCCGTCGCGCGCGCCCTTGGCGTAGAGCAGGGCGGGCATCAGCACGAAGAAGAGCATCTCCACCAGCCACCAGACCCCGTATCCCGTGAAGAGATAGGGAAGATTGGCCTGCACCAGCATGTCGATGAGCTTGAGCATGAAGTAGGCGAAGAGGATGAAGGACGCGGCCCGCGAGAAGCTCAGCACCACGCCGTCGGCCTCGCGCAGGTGGGTGGCGTCCATGTATTGATGCACGCCCTTGTGCGCGAACATGCCTTCAAAGATGACCATAGAGGCGCCGGCCGCCATGGAGCTGACAAAGAAGAACATGGGCATGAAGGGCGAGTACCAGAGCGGATGCAGCTTTTCAGGCGCGATGAGGTAGAGCGAGCCCAGTGAGGACTGGTGCAGGGTGGAGAGGGTCACGCCGAAGATGGTCAGCAGGATGGTGCAGCGGATGACCAGCTTGCGCCACTTGATCAGCCAGGGGAACTTCTGGGCCAGCCATTCCATGGGCGCCACGGAGAATTCGATGAAGAGCACCGTGACGTAGGTGGCCACGCACAGGCCCACTTCAAAGAGCACGGAGGTGGTGCCGGGGAAGAAGAACATGTAGGGCAGACGCAACGGATGGCCCAGGTCGTACAGCAGGGCCACCACCACAAAGGCGTAGCCCAGGAAGGCCGTGGTCACGGCCGGGCGCACCGCCGAGTGGAAATGCTTCATGCCCATGACGTAGCAGGCCACGGTGGTGAAGTAGCCGCCGGCGGCCAGGCACACGCCGCAGAGCAGGTCAAAGCCGATCCACAGGCCCCAGGGCTGGTTGTCGTCCAGGTTGGTCACCGAGCCGATGCCCTGGGTGAAGCGGATGATGGTGATGATCAGGCCCACAGTGAGGATGATCCACGTCAGGATATTGCCCGGAGTCCGCCGCAGCAGCGGATCAAGATTGAACAGTTTGTCCTTGGTGGGAATGACGATGCTGTGGTTTTCCATCTACTTATCCTCCCCGTGCTTGGAGCACGCCGCCTCGGCTTCCCGGGCCTTCAGGGCCTCGGTCATGGCCCGGCGGGCACGCTCGGCCGCGCCTTCGCCTTCGGTTTCCTCAATCTTGCGCACGGCGGCGTCCACGGCGGCGGCCACGTCTTCCTTGGCCTCCTTCGCCATTTTGTCCTGTTCCAGCTTGCTCATGGCCTCACGGCGCTTGGTCATGGCGTAGGCCCCGCCGAAGAGCACGGGCCAGAAAGCCACGATCATGGGCACGGCGCCCAGCGCCCCGTAGGTCAGTTCGCCCATGGGCCGGTTGCCCAGGTGGGTGTCCAGACCGAGCTGTTTCAGATCCGGGCTGGCCAGTGTCGGGTCATCCGGCGGCACGGGCGCTCCCTCGGCGGCCGGGGCCAGCACCATCCAGGCGGTGCCGCCGGCGTCGAATTCGCCGTAGATGTAGTTGACGTACTTGCCGGGATTGTCCGCGATGCGGGCGCGGGCCACCTTGATCAGGTCGCTGCGCCTGCCGAAGGTCAGCGCGTCCACGGGACAGGCTTCCACACAGCCGGGCAGTTTGCCTTCCTTGAGGCGGGGCTCGCAGAAGGTGCACTTCTGCACCAGCGGGTCAAAGGCCTCGTCATACTGGAAGCCGGGCACATAGAAGGGACAGGCCACCATGCAGTAGCGGCAGCCCACGCACTGCGAGCCGTCGTAGGCCACGGTGCCGTCGGGCAGTTTCTGGAAGCACTTGGCGAAGCAGGCCGAGGCGCAGGCCGGGTCGTTGCAGTGGAAGCACTGCAGTTTGCGGAACACCGGCTTGCCGTTCATCTCGTATTTGTTGACCACGGTCCACTCGTAAGCCGAGGTGCGGCGGCGGGTGTCGGTAACCGAAAGGTCGCTGAACGGTTTGGCCGGCTTGCGCAGGTGGTTCACCTCGTTGCAGGCCGCTTCGCAGCGGCGGCAGCCGATGCAGCGGGTGGTGTCGTGCAGCACCCCGTAGCTGTCGTCATAGTAGGGGAAGGTGTGCACGCTGGCTTCGGCCACCTTCGCCGTGCCCAATGCCGAAACCACGCCCGCGCTGCCCAGAATGGTCAGGAATTTTCTGCGATTCATATGCGTTTCTCCGTACTAGTCGGCGCGCTGCGGGGCGCGTTGCTTATGGCAGGTGGTGCAGTCGGTATTTTTCGGACGGCCCACCTTCATGGCCTTGTGGCAACCCATGCACTGCAGATGATAGGCGGCCTTGAGCCGGGGACGGTCCGGATTCTTGGGATCAATGCTCGTGGTGTGGCAGCTGCTGCACTTGGGCGGCGTGGCCGACAGCGGGCTGTTGTGGTGACAGGCGGAGCAGAGCGTTTCCGGCTTGGTGTGGAAGGCCTGGGCCAGCTTGTCGTCCTTGATGCGCTCCATGAGCGAGTTCACATGGCGACGGTGGGTAAAGACGCTGGGCTCGTATTTTTTGGCCAGGGCGTCGATGACCACTTTGTAGGGGGCCATCATGGGCGAGAGATAGGGCACGGGCTTCTTGGCCAGCACGGTTTCGGCGGCCAGTTCCTCGTTCTGTTCGGCGGGCAGATCCCCGGCGATGCCCTGCTGCATCTGCTCCTTGGTCATGGACGGAGCCACCGTATGGCAGACGGCGCACCATGCGTCGTTGCGCACGGGCTTGACCAGCACGTGACAGCCGGCGCATTCACGCCGCTTGAGCTGCTGCTCGTGACAGCTCACACAGCTTTGGGGCGTGTTGCCCTTGGCGCGCTTGGCGATCTTGGGGGCGTGCATGGCCCGCTCAAGGGTGATGAAGTTGCCCTCGGCTTTGCCTTCCACCGTATGACAGGTGGTACAGGCCACGGTATCGCCCGTGTGGTGACAGGACTCGCAGTTTTCGACTTTTTTCTCATGGACGAGGTGGTTGAAAACCACGGGTTTCATGGCCGCGCCCTTGGGATTGGGCTTTTCGCCGACCGGAAAGATGACCATGGCCGACGGCGCGCCGCTGTCCGTGGGTTCCAGGGAAGCCGCGGACGCAGACCCCGCCCCCCAGGACGTCAGACACGCCGCGCCAGCCAGGGCCATAGCCGCCAGCAGAAGCAGTGTTGTGCCATTCCTCATGTGCTTGTCCTTTTGCATACAGACATTACCCCAATTCCCGGCGCGGCAAGCGCGCGGGTCACCTCCGGCCCCCGCCCTCCAGCGGGGGACAAACACTTAGATTGCGGCAAAGCTAGCTCAGGGCGGGAGATACGTCAAGGAGGGGGCGCGCATTGGGAAGGCTTCTCGCGCCTGAAAGGCAAGGCTTTGAGAAAGTTTTCGCAAAAAAACCGCATTTTCCCGCGCGAGAAGGAAACGGGCCGGGAAGCTGGCTTGACACCCGGTTGGGCTTGGCCTATTATTCACAATAAATGAATTGTTTTGCTTTAAAAATAACAAAACCCATAATGCGCCCTGTCATGAACCGCAATCCACAACCATTCCGGACCTGCCCGGCAGTCTCCTTTCCAAGTGATACCGATGTGCTTCACGGGGCGGAGTCCCCATAACCGGCAGTGACCATATCAAGGAGAGAGTGCGATGAAGTTGTTGCAAACCATGGCCTGCATGCTGGCGCTGTGCGCCCTGACCCTGTGTGGATCCGCCCGCCCGGCCTCGGCCGCGGCCAAGGAGGTGAAACTGCTTTTTCCCGAGCCCTACAGCTCCGCCTCTTCCTATGCCGAAGGGCAGGCCGTGGGCATCTACTACGGCGCGCTTGATTTCAATATGCAGAACCATCCCGCCCTGCGCGGCAAATACAAGATGCGCTGGGTGGGCGACGTGGTGAAGTCCCCGGCCGACGCGATCAACGCCGTGGCCACGGGCGCGGGGCAGTTCACCTACACCCTGCCCCAGTTCATTGAACAGTTCGACCCGGACTGGCGGGTGATCACCGCGCCGGGCGTCTTCAAGGACATGGCCCACTTCCTGCGGGCCATGGACACCCCGGCCTGGAAGGCCAAGCAGGAAAGCCTGGCTGAAACCAAGGGCTTCAGGATTCTCAAGTGGACCAATTCCATCGGCCACTTCTGGATCTGGACCAAGAACGGCCCGGCGGACTCTCTGGCGGCCATGAAGAATCAGAAGATCCGCTATTCCGGCCAGCAGTCCTACGCCAATGCCTTCAAGGCCCTCGGCCTGGTGGGCGTGGCCCTGCCGTATACCGAGGTGGTTTCCGCCCTGCAGACCAACATGATCGAGGGTCTGACCAACGATATCTTCGGCTACACCTATTATGATCTGCCCCGCCAGACCAGGTACATGCTTCCCGTGCCCTTGGGCTTCTGCCCGCAGGCTCTGGTGGTGAACCGCAAGTGGTGGGATTCCCTGCCCGAAAGCGAACGCAAGGCCCTGGAATTCGTCATCGCGGCCACGGACGTGCACCAGTATTTCGAGGACGAGGAGCAACGCATCCTCAAGTGGTGGGATGAAAATCCGGACACCATCCTGGTGAAGATGACCCCCGAGGCCCGCGCCGAGTGGGAAGCCGCCCTGCGGCAGGCCACGGACGAATTCGTCAGGGGCGTGGACCCCGCCTTGCTGGAGGCCATCAGGACCACCGCCGGATAACCCGTTTACGGCCGGGCGCGGCGGGGACGGCATGCCCGGCCCGTCCGCCGCATTGCGGCGGAAAGGGGAAGAGCCATGTCACATCACAGCCATGCCGGGGCCAAACTCAAGCGCCGCTGGATCGAATTCTGGGGTCTGGTCTTCTTTGCGGGCATTCTTGTCAATTTCGCGGAAATCGTCTGCCGCACGCTTTTCCATTTTTCCATCGACCTCATGTACGACCTGCCTGTCTGGCTGACCATCTGGGCCGTCATGATGGTGGCCGGTCCCATCCTGCCCGACGGAGACCACGTTTCGGTGGACATGCTCCGCAGCGCCCTGCCCGGGCCCGCCCGCAAGGCCTGCGACATCATCAGCTGCTTCGCCACCATCGCGTTCGGCGTGGTCATCAGTTGGAGCGGCTTTATCTTCATCTCTCAATGTATTGAATTCAATATGAATATTGTCCGTTGCGTGCCCGTGCCGCGCTGGCTGGTGGAAAGCTGCGTGGGCCTGGGCATGGCCATGTTCACCGTATTCGCCGTGTATCGGCTCTGGGTCGTGGTCCGCGGCAAATACGCGCCTGAAGAAAAAGAGCCGGAGGAATAAAGCCGGAATCCGCGCCCGCGCTCGAAATTTATGCAATCAGACACCAGGAGAACGGCATGGACACTTTCGTCTACTTCGCCCTGCTGACCATTGTCATCCTTTTCCTCTTGGGAACGCCGCTGTGCGTGACGTTCAGCATCGGCTCCATAGCCATCATGATCCATGTCATGGATTTCCCGGTAGGCAACATTTCCCAGATCTTCTTCACCACCATCAGCGGCTATCCCATGCTGGCCATGCCCTTTTTCATCTTTGCGGGCAATCTGATTCTTTCCAGCGGCGGCATGGGGCATCTGCGGGACTGCATCAACCGCCTGGTGGGGCATCTGCCCGGCGGCATGGCCGTGGCCATCTGCATCTTCGCGGCTTTCCTGGGCTCCATTTCCGGATCGGCCACGGCCTGTCTGGCCATCATCGGCACCATTTTCGTGCCCATGATGGCGGCCTCGGGCTATCCGCGCGCCTTCGCCTCGGGCCTGGCCGTGACCTCCGCCGGGCTGGGGGCCGTCATCCCGCCCAGCGTGTTCATGATCATTTTCGGGGCCAGCAACCGCATTTCCATCGCCGACCTGTTCGCGGCCGGGGTGGGGCCAGGCCTGCTGGCCGCGGCCCTGATGTGCCTGCTCACCGTGTACCTTTCCATCAAACGGGGCTACCGGGGCGGAGAAAAAGCCGGTCCGGCGGCGCGCCTGGAGGCCTTCCGCAAGGCATTCCCCATTCTGCTCATGCCGCTCATCGTGCTCGGCGGCATTTACTCCGGCATATTCAGCCCCACCCAGGCGGCGGCAGTGGCCTGCATCTATTCACTGGCCCTGGGGACGCTCGTCTACAAGGGCATCACCCGGCAGGTCTTCATGGACTCCCTGGTGGAGACCGTGCGCCTGAGCAGCATGATTTACTTCCTGGTCATCGGCGGCGAGCTTTTCGGCCGGGTGCTGGGCTATGTGGGCCTGCCGCAGATGATCAGCCAGTGGGTCATCGACCTGGAGCTCGGGCCCACCGGCTTTCTGATTGCCGTGCAGGCCATGCTTCTGGTCATGGGCTTTTTCTTCTCCAGCTTTCCCATGGTGGTCATCGTGCTGCCGCTCTTTCTGCCCAGCGTGATGAGTCTGGGCATCGACCCCGCCCTGTACGGCGCGCTGGCCGTGTTCTGTTCCATCATCGGCGAGGTGACGCCGCCCATGGGCCCGCAGCTCTGGATCGCCGCGCCCATCTGCAAGGAGAAAATCGGCAACATCATGCGCGAGGCCTGGGCCTTTCTCGGCGTGCAGGTACTGGCCCTGATCCTGGTCACGTTTTTCCCGCAGATATCGCTTTTTCTGGTGCATTTTGTCCGCTAGGGGCTTGTTTGTTCCCATAAGGATGAGAGTTCCGGCCCGTGCTGGGCGAGGAGGTTTTTCATGGACAAGACGCTGATGATTCTGGGACTGGGCGGGGTCGGCACCTACGCGGCCCATCTGGCGGGCAGGCTGCCCGGCGTCCGGGTGGCGGTGGGAGACATTCGCGCGGACCACGCCCGCCGGGTCGCCAACAGCCTGATCGCGGACAGTTATTTTCTGCAGGAATACAGGCGGTTTCCCGACGTGGCCGGCTTCGGCATCGATATGCTGGATACGGAGGCCATTGCCGAGGCCCTGGAACGCTACCGGCCGGACGTGATCTTCAATGCCACCACCTTGCTTTCCTGGTGGCATCTGCACCGCCTGCCCCATGACCTGGCGCGGCGGATTTACTACGGCGCGCCGGAGGGCTCGGGCCTTCGGCCCTGGGCGCCGGGGCACGGCGTGCTGCTCTATAATCTTATGAAGACGGTCAAACAGGTTCTGCCCGGCGCGCATGTGGTCAACGTGTCCGGCCCGGACTATCTGCACGAGATTCTGGGCAAGGTGGGCCTGGCCCCCACGGTGGGCGTGGGCAACGTCTCGCTTTTCGAACCCATGCTCAAGGCCGTTGTGGCCGAAAAGCGCGGTACGCGGCCCGAAGCCGTGGACATCACCCTGGTGGGGCATCACTGCATGTGCATGCAGATTTTCCAGGAGGGAGCGCTGGCTCCCGGCATCCCCTATTATCTGAAGGTCGAGGAGAACAAAAGGGACATTACCGCCGAACTGGATGTGGATAAGGACCTCTGGGCCCGCGTGCCCGAACGCATGCCCCTGCTTTCCGAAGTCAACCAGCAGTGCGTGGCGGCCTCGGCCATGCAGGTGATCAAGGCCATGCTCTACGACGCGGGCGCGCTGCTGCACGCGCCGGGGCCCGAAGGGCTTCCGGCGGGCTGCCCCGTATGGGTGGACGCTGCCGGCGCGCGGGCCGTGACTCCGCCGGATCTGAGCCGGGAGGGCATGCTGGAAATCATGTACGGGGCCAACCGTTGCGAGGGCTTTGAGCCCACGGGAGCGGACGGCGCGGCCAGAGCCACGGAGCATTGCATCCGCGTGGTGGAGGAGGTTTTCGGCATCAACTGGCGCTACAAGGAGTTCAGACCCGACACCATGCTTGAGGCCTTCAGGGAGATCACTGACGCTTTCGCGGCCCTGCTGGAAAGAAAAGGGATCGCAACGTACTGAACCCGGAGCGCCTCAACGGTCCCGCGCGTGGGGCGCTCCGGCTCTGATCCCGCAACGGACAGGCCCTGGGGCAATTCGCCTTTGAAATACGTGCAATGCGCTATTGGTCGGCATGGATCTCCATGCAGGCCACGATGTCCTGCACTGTTTCCTGCAGGGGCTTGAGCATTTGCTCCACCAGCTGGCCCGCGGGACCGTAGATGGTCTGGGTGACGCTGACCGCGTAGCGGACCGGCGCGCTGCCGTTGATGACCGGCATGGCCAGGCCTTTGAGGCCGGGGTAGAGCTCGTCGTCCATGAGGGCATAGCCCTTTTCGCGCACGGCCTGGAGATCCGCGCGCAGGCGTTCGGCGCTGTTCACCGTGCTTTCCGTGAAGGTGACGAATTCGGTGCGCTGGATATAATTTTCCAAGGCCTCGTCGGGCAGATAGGCCAGTACGGCCTTGCCCAGCGCGGAACAGTAGGCCGGAACCGTGCTTCCCACGGTCAGGAGCATATATTTGTCGTTGGCGCTCTGGACCATGTAGACGATTTCCTTGCCGTTCCACATGCCCAGATTGCAGATGCCGTTGTTCTCTTTGTTCTTCTTTGCCAGGTTGTCCAGAAACTGCGCGACGATATTGTAAAATTCCCGCTTGGGCACCATGCCCTTGCCCAATTTGCTCAATCTGTCCGTGAGGCGGTAGCTGTTGTGCTGATCCTTGTCCACATAGCCGTGGAGCCGGAGCGTGTTGAGAAAGCGGTAGCTGGCGCTTTTCTGAATGCCCATGCGTTTTGCCACGCCGGTCACGGAAACGGTTTTTTCCTCCACCAGATATTCAAGTATTTGCAGGCCTTTTTCAAACGTCTGGACAAAAGCGTTGCTGTTCTGGGCCATACTCTTCTCACAAGCAAAGTTGGACGCGGAAAATCCGCGCCGGGCGGCCGTGCCGCAAACCAGTGTCTTCGGGGCTGAAGCTCAGTTTGATTAAGGTTACTCTATTTTTTCCCCGGCGTCGACTTTTTCTTGATTCAGGGTTTGACAAAGGGGGAAGTAGTATATAATAATGGAAAAAAGTTGATAATATATGAACAAAGGATGCCGCCGTGAACACAATTATTCTTTTTGATCAAAGCGCGCCGGCCGGGCATTCGGAAGGGCCCGCGCCCAATCCTGTGGACGGAGAGCCCCGCGCCAACGTCTGGCGTTGTTTCGCGCGGCCTGACGGCACGCTTGCGGCTGGCATCTGGGACTGCTCAAAGGGCAGTTTCGCCATTCCTTCCCATGCCACGGACGAGATGTGCAGCATTCTGGAGGGCGAGGCGGTCATTGAACATGCCGACGGCACGCGGGTCACGGTGCGCCCCGGCGACAGCTTTCTCATCCCCTACGGCACGCGCACAATCTGGCATGTGGCGAACTATGTCAAAAAAGCCTTTGTCTGTGCCGTGCCCGCGCGGTCCTGAAGAGGATCAATTCCGAGGACGGGCGTGGGCGCGGCGAAAAAATTTCAGCATGCAGCAACGTGGAGGCGGATATGAAAGAAACTCCTGTAGCCGTGGTGACCGGAGGGAGCCGGGGAATAGGCAAGGCCGTGGCCCGCGAGCTCGCGGGCTGGGGATACCGGCTGGTGCTTGTGGCGCACAGCCGGGAAAACCTGGAAGCGGCCCGCGCGGAGCTGGCCGCGCAACGCTCCCTGGCCGGGGCGGACCTGCCGGACATTGAGGCCGTGGACCTGGCCGACGCCGAAGCCGCGCGTCTCGCCGCCGCGGCCATTGCCGCCCGGCACGGCCGTGTGGATCTGCTCTTCAACGGGGCGGGCATCAGCATCCCCGGCAGCTTTGACCTGGACGAGGCCGTTTTCAGCCGACTTCTGGCGGTCAATCTGCGCGCGCCCTTTCTGTTCATGCGCGAGATCATCCCGGTGATGCTCAGGCAGGGACAAGGGCGGATAATCAATGTGGCCTCGCGCAACGGCAAGGTGGCCGTGGCCGGGCTGGGGGGCTATTCGGCCTCCAAGTTCGGGCTCATGGGCCTGGGAGAGTCCGCCTACCGGGAGCTTTCGGCCGGGGGCATAAGCGTGACCACCATCTGCCCCGGCTGGGTCAATACGGATATGGCCGCGGGCGAGGGCGCCTCCCTGGCGCCGGAAAAGATGATCCAGCCCGAGGACATCGCCTGCACCGTGCGCTGGCTGCTTTCCCTGGGGACTTCCGTGCGGGTCATGGACGTGCTTCTGGAGTGCGCCGGGGACGTGGAGCGCCGGGCCAGCGTGGAACTGGCCAAGCTGTATGCCCTGCGGGACCGGCACCGGGAAGAGTTCGACAACCTTGTTCTGTAGGCGCGGCCATGAAAGCCCTGATTGAAAATATCCAGCACTACAGCCTGCATGACGGGCCGGGCATCCGGACCACGGTTTTTTTCAAGGGCTGCCCTCTGCGTTGCCGCTGGTGCTCCAACCCCACCACCCAGAATCCTGGGCGGGAGCTGCTGCAAAAGAGAAACGATTGCCTGGGCTGCGGCCGCTGCGCGGATCTCTGCCCGCGCGGGGCCATACGCGCGGAGTCCGGCCCGCCGCGTCTCGACCGGGCCCTGTGCGACGCCTGCGGCCGATGCGCCGGAACCTGTCCCGGCAAAGCCCTGCTTATGGCCGGGCGCGAATACAGCCTGGACGAGGTCCTTGTGCGCATCAAGAAGGATATGCTTTTTTACCGCAATTCCGGCGGCGGGGTCACCCTTTCCGGCGGGGAGGTCCTGTCGCAGCACGCGTTTGCCGTGGAACTGTGCGGCCGCTGCGCCGCTCTGGGCATCCATACGGCCATCGAGACCTCGGGTTTCGCTCCCTATGAGCATTTCAGGGCCCTGGCCCTGGCCGCGGACGTGATTTTTTACGACATCAAGCATCTGGACCCCGTGCGGCACAGGCGGCTCACCGGGCAGGACAACCGCCTGATCCTGGAGAATCTGGCGCATTTTCTGGCCGAGACGGGCAAGCCGGTGCATGTCCGCCTGCCCCTGGTGCCGGGCCTGAACGACGATGCCGCGCATCTCGAAGCCTACGGCGCGTATCTGGGCGGCCTGCCCGGCGGCCCGGAAACAGTGGATCTGGAGGTTTTGCCCTACCACCGCCTGGGCAAGGACAAATATGCCATGCTCGGCCGGGAGTACGGCCTCGGGGATACGCCGCCCATGCCCCTTGACGAGGCGGAGGCGGCCGTGCGGCGGCTGCGCGGCCGCGCCGGAGGATTGAAGATTTTTTGCGCCGCCTGATATTCGGGGGCGGCGCGCCCTGCATTTTTACTTCCGTTAAGGAGATCGACCATGTCACTCACCAAGGAAGCACGCTTGGAACGGATCGGGCGGCTCAAGAGTCAGTTTTTCTCCCACAGGCCCGGCGTCTGCATTGAAGGGGCCCTGTCCAAGACGCGGATTTTCAAGGCCACGGAAAGCGAACCCATGATCATCCGCAGAGCCGTGGCCTTCAAGGAGCACTGTGCCACAAAAACCATCACCATCCAGCCCGACGAACTCATTGTGGGCAATGCCGGGGCCGTGGCGCGGAGCATCCACGTCAATCCGGAGCTGTCCAACAATTGGTTTTACGATGAACTGGACACCATGAGCACTCGTCCTCAGGATCCTTACCAGATCAGCGAGGAGCAGAAAAAATGCTACCGGGAGGAGGTGTACCCCTACTGGCGGGGCAAGACCCTGCGGGATTTCTGGAATGCCAGGGCCCCGGAGGACGTGCGCGAAATGGTGGCCGTGGGCGGCGTGTGCGATAATGACGTCAAGATCGAATGCGTGCCGGGGGACATGGTGCCCGCCCTGCCGCAGCTGATCCTGCCCCTGGGTTTTGACGGCATCAGACGCCGGGCCGAGGAAAAGCTGGCCGAACTGGACTTCAATACGATCGAAAATTTCTCCCGGCGGGATTTCTGGCGTTCGGTGATTATCTGCTGCGAAGGCTTTTCCATTCTTTGCGAGCGCCACGCCCGGGAAGCCCAAGCGCAGATGTCCGGAGCCGGGCCAAAACGCCGTGCGGATCTTGAGCGCATCGCGCGGGTCTGCGCGCACCTGGCCCACAACCCGCCGGAAACCCTGCATCAGGCGCTGCAAATGGTCTATTTCGTCTTTGTGGGCCTGTTCATCGAGGGCAACGCGGGCGGGTATTCCCCCGGCCTGCTGGACCAGTATCTGCTGCCTTTCTATGAAAAAGACCGGCAGCGGGGCCTCTGCGACGAGGAAGCCCTGGAAATCATCGAATGCCTGTGGGTCAAGATGGGCGAGCAGATCTGGTACTGGAACGAGCCCGCCGCCAGGCATTATTCCGGCTTCTGCGCCTTCCAGAACATCGCGCTGGGCGGCCTGGACACCCACGGCCGGGACGCGGTCAATACGCTGACCTATCTCATGCTTCAGGCGAGCATCGACGTCCGGATGGTCCAACCCTCCCTGTCCGTGCGCATCAGCAAGAAGAATCCGGAAGAATTCTTTCTGAAAGTGGCCGAACTGGTACAGACGGGCTCCGGCTTTCCGGCGGTCTTCAGCGACGATGTGGGCTACAAGATGTTGCTTAAGAAGGGCATTCCCGCCCACCTGGCGCGGGATTGGGCCCCCATCGGCTGCGTGGAGGCGCAACTGGCCGGGCGGCATTACCAGTGGAGTTCGGCGGGGCACTACAACCTGGGCAGCGCCGTGGAGTTCACCCTGACCAACGGCGTACATCTGAAAAGCGGCAAGCGGCTCGGCCCGGAAACGGGCGACGCGGCGGAATTCAAGACCTACGAGGAATTCAGGTCCGCTCTCCATGCCCAACTGCGTCATTTGCTGCGCCGGTTCTCCATCTCCCAGAACGTGTTGGAGGAGCTGCACTACCAGTACCTGCCCAATCCTGTGGCTTCCATGTTCACCCTGGGCTGCCTGGAAAGCGGGCGGGATCTCACCCACGGCGGCGCGGAATTCAACACCGGGCCGGGCATGAACGGCAATGGCGTGGGCGATTTCGTGGATTCCGTGGCCGCGGTGAAAAAGATCGTCTTTGAGGAACAGCGTTTCGGCATGGCCGAACTGGTGGCGGCCGTCAAGGCCGACTTCCAGGGCTATGAGGGCATCCGGCGCATCCTGGAGGAGGACGCGCCCAAGTGGGGCAACAACGACGACGAAGCCGATGCCGTGATGATCGAACTGTGCGGCGTCATCATCAACGAGATTGATTCCTACCGGGGCAAGCTCGGCAATCACAAGCTGCCCGCCCTGTATCCGGTTTCCTCCAATGTGCCGCAGGGCATGGCCGTGGCGGCCCTGCCCTCGGGACGCAGGGCCTGGCGGCCCCTGGCCGACGGCTGCTCTCCCTCCCAGGGGCAGGATCGTCTGGGCCCCACGGCCATCTTGCAGTCTCTGGGCAAAATGCCGCACGAAAGCATCGACGGCGGCACGCTGCTGAACATCAAGCTCACGCCGCAGGTGCTGGCCGGTCCGGAGGGCAGGAAGCGTCTTTCCGCCTTTTTGAAGACCTTTCTGGACCTGGACATCTTCCACGTGCAGTTCAATGTGGTCAGCCATGAGGTCTTGCGCTGCGCCCAGGCCCGGCCCGAGGACTACAAGAGCCTGCTGGTGCGCGTGGCCGGGTACAGCGCCTATTTCGTGGAGTTGAGCCGCGAAATCCAGGAGGATATCTTGAGCCGTACCGCGCACGAACTTTAGGAGCTGTTTCTAAATTGTCCTTTCGGGCTCGCCCCGTGCGAAGGCCGAATATGTTTGAATATACTCCCTCCGCCCAGGGCTCGCTTCCTTGGCAGAGAGCGAAAATCCTAATTTAGAAACAGCTCCAAGAGACTGTTAATACTATAGAATCTCGCGACCATATGTTTTTCGCGGTCCGTTTCCGGCAGGAGCGGACCGCAGGAGAGAAAGATCATGCAGTTTGTCCGCCCGCTGTGGGCCTGTCTGGCGATTTCCTGTCTCCTGATTTCCGCGGCGCCCGCGCAATCCGCGGATCATGCGCGGCCCGCGCCTCTGCGCACCGCCTGGCTGGCTGAATTCGAGGCTTTTGCGGCCTGGTACGCCCATGACCGCCAATGGGACCGGGAAAACAACCCGGCCGTGGAACTCCGTCCTTTTCCCACCGGCAGGCTGCTGGTGGACAATATGCACGCCTACGGCTGGAATCTGGCGGCCTGCGGCGGCGTGCCCGCCCTGCGCGCCCTGCTGCGCAAGGATGTCTATGTGGTGGGCGTCGGCACGGAGGAGGCCGCGTCCAACGCCGTGTACGCGCGCGCATCCAGTCCCCTGGCGCGGCTGAACGGCGGCGGGGCGGCGCGCTATTTGCGCGGCAAAACAGTGCTCTGTCCCCTGGGCACCAGCGCGCACCAGCTTTTGCTGGCCTGGCTGGACGGCATGGGCCTGCGGGACACGGATGTGACCATTGTGGACGTCGAGCCCGACGAGGCTGTGCGGGCCCTGGCCAAGGGCCTGGGCGAAGCGGCGGCCCTCTGGGCTCCGGCGACCTATGCGGCGGAAGAGCTCGGTCTGTTCAGGCTCACGGACGGGCGGAAAAGCGGCATCGCGCAGCCCGTGCTGCTGCTCGCGGAGCGCGGCTATGCCGATAAGCACCCGGAACGGATCACGGCCTATCTGCGCAGCTATCTGCAAGCCGTCGAGAGCTTCGGGAAGATGCCCGTGGAAGAACTCGCGCTTCTGTACCAGCGCTTCCAGCGGGAGTTTGCCGGTAAGGCCCTGTCCGCCGCCAACGCCCGCCGGGAGCTGGAAACGCACCTGCTTTTCCCCCTGGAAAAGCAGAAGGCGCTTTTGGGCGGCGTGGAGGCCGACGCCGCGCGGCCTGAAGGGCCGTTGCGGGACTGGCTGAAAGACGTGATCGCCTTTCACAAAAAAACCGGAGCGCTCAGCAGCAGGGAGGCTGGAGAGCTGGAAAGCCTGCCCCTCGTAACGCCCCGTTTTTTACCCTGACGATGTTCCCACAGGCCCTCCCGGCCGCTCCCCGCCGCGCGGCAGCCTCATCCTCCGGCCGCGCGGCGGGGGCTTTGCTCAGCAAACCGTGGAAACAGCGCAGTTCTCGGCCTCGGCGAAATCCGTCAGGCGTTTCTGCGCCAGGGCCAGGGCGGCCTCAACTTCCTCCTGTCCGGAAAAGCCGTAAATGACGGTCAGAATATCCCGGCTTTCCAACGAGATCATGGCCCGCTGCGAATCGCTGCTGGGGCTGCCGAAGGGGCCGCGCGCGTCGGCCAGCAGGGGCAGGCGGGCCAGGTCGATGCCGTCCTTGCCGATGCCTGCGTACATTTCCCCGGCTTCGCCCAGGCGGAAGAGCAGGCCGCCCTCCAGGCGGGCCAGGTCGTAGGAGCCCAGGGAAAAGCCGGTTTCCAGCGAAACCAGGTTGTTGGCGTCCACCACGCTGTTGATGCGGTAGAGGTCCTTGCCCTGGCGGATGCGGCGGTAAAGGGCTTCGGAGGAGACGCGCGTGCGTCCCGGGTCGCGGCCGAAGGCCTTGTACGCCCGGCGGGATGCCCCCAGGTTGGGCAGTTCGGCCAGGGGCGTGTCCTGAAGCGTCGCGTTCAGGCCGGGCAGGATTTCCTGAGTAAAAAAGCTCCAGAGCGCCGGATTTTCCGGAGCGGGCAGGGTGCGCCAGGTCAGACAAGCCAGACGGGCCTCGGGCCAGAGAGCCTTGAGAGCGGGGTCGATGCCGATTTGGGGAGAGATCATCTGCCTTCCTTTATTTCCCGCCGGTGGGAGCGGGTGACGGAAAAAACCACATGCGGCATGTCCAGGCCGTAATAGCGCTTGATGAAGCGCGCGCCGGGCCTCATGCCGCTTCTGCGGGCCACGGCCTGGGAAGCGGCGTTGTTGTCCCGGATGATGGAAAAGACTTCCCCGGCGTCCAGAACCGTGAAGGCGTAATCCCGGCAGGCCCGGGCGGCCTCCGTGGCATAGCCCTGGTGCCAGCGGCTTTTCCGGAACAGATAGCCCACTTCCAGGACGCGCTCCCGCGAGACGGGCGGGCAGTCCTGCCGGGTCAGGCCGCACTGGCCGATCATTTCGCCGGGCAGGCCGCCTTCCGTTTTGAGCGTCACGGCCCAGAGGCCGAAGCCGTCTTCACGGTAGCGTTGCAACTGCCTGTCCAGCCATTGCCGGGCCTCGGCCTCGCTGAAGGCGTGGGCGTAGGCGTACATAACCTCAGGGTCGCGCAGCATGGCGCAGAGCGCGGGGAAGTCGTCCGGCGTCATTTCCCGCAGGGCCAGGCGCGGCGTTTCCAGAATCAGACGCGCGTTCATACGATTATGATACGCACAGGGCGGAATTGCCGGCCCGGCTGCGGCACGCCTGCTCCACGATGGACGCCACATCGTCGGGCGGCAGAAAGATTGCTTCGGGCCGGGCCCGGAACCATGTCAGTTGGCGTTTTGCATAGGCGCGGGTATTGCGCAGCCAGAGGCGGCGGCATTCCTCAAGGCTGATCCGGCCCTGCAAATGGGCCAGGGCTTCGGCCGCGCCGATGCCCGACCAGCCCGGCGCGGCCGGGTCGTCGCAGAGCGCG
>ERZ857998.1907-NODE-1907-length-21432-cov-3.256257_pt1 | contig 21432 bp, 25 predicted proteins | sample MGYA00519954_ERZ857998 | MGnify/ENA primary metagenome ERZ857998 (study PRJEB31778, sample SAMEA3449424) | human gut metagenome | biome: human gut; feature: human-associated habitat; material: faeces | place: United Kingdom | collected 2010/2012 ...
CGCCGTGGGCTCAATGACGGCATTCATCGATTCGATGAGCGCCAGCAGCCGTTCAGAGTTGTCGTACTGCGAAAGTATCGTTTCGCGCCAGTTATCCACGGCCCGACCTCGTTTCGATGATAGTTACAGTGACGTTATCGGAGACGAGCGTGGGGGCTTCATCTATATTGATGGTGATGTAGTCGCCCCATGTTGGTGGGGAGCCTTCGCCGACGGGCGCCGCGATTTCGATACTCACCAAGTCGGTGACACCCGTTCCGAGCACGGCTGAATAAAAGCGGCTTGCATACACGGTATCCCCGATATGAACGCGCTGGCCCGTATTTCCGCAGGCATCAGCGGTTTCTCCGTAGAATTCGGCGACAACGGCGGTTTTGATGAGTTCTTCGACGTTGCTCGGCATTGAGGCATTTTTGCGGATAGTCACCTGAATGCCCACCGGGAGCGATTCCGGGCGCTCAAAGAGTACCGTCTCGACCGCTCCGGTTACCGGATCGGTCACAGTGACGCTGGTGTTGCCGTTGTAATCACATCCGGCTGAACAACGGGCGTAAATGGCCTCAGCAATATCACTATCCGTCGCGCTGCCGACGACCGCCACATAGATTGAGTGCGGCTTGAGCGTAACGCCCTGCACTTCAAGCGGTGCGCTGGTTTTGTTCTCGCGCACACAGACATCAAGCACGCCATCCAGATCGCCGACGTTGGCATAGACGGCGGCGGAAACGCTCCGGGCGTTTTTCGCGACGCTGGCGTAGCGCCGGGACTCGAACGAGGCCCGGCTCTCGACGTTTTGCCCGGTGATCCCATCGGATTCATTAAAAACGGTATCCCACCCCGGGATTGTACGCACGATGGACGTCACGGTTCCACGCCGGATTTCAATCGACCCCGGAACCTGACAGGCGAACTCCAAAACGATGCTGCCGGACTGCGGGATCGTGCCTCCTGTCTGGCAGATCAAAACATTCCCGTCCGCATCTTTCGCGAGCGCCGGGGCGTCGCTGCCGATGCCGGGGATGACGGTGCCGGGAAGCCCCGTACAGGTACAGGGGACGACCGTGGAGCGTGCGGGCTGCCGGGTCAGAAAGTAAATCTTGGCGAGCGCGTCTTGATAGATACCCTCCGCAGTCTCGGGGTTGAACATGTTTGCGAGAAACAGGAGCTGGCTGTTCTTGTCCTGCACGATGGCCGTTTCGGATGTGATGAGCTGTCCCTGCGGCGTGGCCGGATCCGGGTTCAGCCGATTGTCGAATGCCGCCTGCCAATTCGTTTCGACAGCGTCCCGGACGGTCGCGGTATCGGGTACGACCGGGCCGTTTTCGGTAAAATCGATGCTAGACTGCGACATCTGCGGTTTCCCCCGTTTCCGTGGTGATGCGTATCGTCCCGCTCAAGATGCGTTTTTCAAGCCGAGAAAGCTGCGTATCAGCCTGCGCTACGCCGGGGACTTCAAGCGCACGGGCATTCGAGCGCGCCCGCACGAGCTCGGCGGGAGGGAGGGAACCAAGCTCGCGCATGAAGTACGGGATTCCGTCTTGCTGCGCGTAGTACGGTTCTCCTTGGAATGTGCGTACATACGATGCGACATCCTGCACGATGCGCATAGTCCCCCCTGCCGAAGCAAGATTGCCCCCTACGGAGAGCGTCAAATCCCACTGTCCATCAAGACGTAATGATAGGAGCCCCGAATCTACCACTTCGGCAGTTGCTTGCACTTCATCACGAATATTAGACAGCGCGCGGATATTCAGAACCGCTCGGAAATTCATAAAGCCCCTTCTTCCGCTTTTACAGATTCAGCAAGCCGAGCCTGCGCAGCGGCGACAAGCGTCGCTATGTCCCGCCACTTTCCATCGCCACAGAGCACGTAGTTGGCTTGCCCGGCGGCTGCGGGCGGTACGAGGCCAGACGTTCCGGCGGTCGATGCCGTCGCGCCCTGCATTTCGGGTACGGAGATGATGCCGTTGTTGACAGTGAGGCCGTCACCGATGCATGAAGACGACACAATTTCTGACCAAGACGACCAATCATTACTCGCTATGCGATACTGCCTGAGGAACATACGTTCTCTTGCTGATGAATAGGCATATACTATCTGATACAAATTCTTTGTGAATGCTTCTTTTTTACTGTAAAAAACTTGCAGGAAGGCAGCACTTCCAACGATTGGGCCATTCACGCCGCCTGTTGCGTTTATTAAGTAAAATCCTGCTTCGGTAACTGTATTGTAGTCTACATTACTCCCAAGTTCTCGTGCTGGCCCAACCTGCCCCCGCGCACTCGCAAGATCCTCAATGTCTCCCCCAATCGCCACGTCCTTCGCGGTGATCACGCCGCCCGCGTCGGACTGCGTGGTCTTCCCGTCGACAAGGTTTGAGGCTTGAGCTCGCTCGATCGCCTCGTTTGCAGTGATCTGTGCAGCTATTGCGGTAGACTGTGCTGCGTCTGCGGCTCCCTGCACTTGCTGAAAGAACCGTGTGGTTTGTCGCTCGAATTCGCTGCCGGACAGCGGTCCTGTAGGCGGCTGGTACTGAAAATCAGGCATAACACCCCCCGTTACTGTGGTTGTCCGGATATGCCGGAACCGGGCTCGACCCCGGTATGAACATGGGTTTCCAAGACCTTACCGTTGCTCTCAACCGTCCCTCCCGCGTTCGTGAGGCCGCCGGAGAACCGGGCCGGACCGCCGTCGCCCTGCGCCGTGCCCGTCCATGTTAGAGAGCCGTTGATGCGCACGTCGGCGTTGATGGTGAGTCCATTTTCCGCCGTCAGGACGGAAGTTTCCCCGTGCATCGTCAGTTTGGCCACTCCTTCGATGGTGACGCCCTCGTCGTCGACCAGCACATAGCGTTCAGGCGCGGCGTTCAAGAAACCTCCGAGATAGAAGCCGTCGCCTTTGCTCATGGCACGGGCTGACCCAGGATTGACGGTCCCGTCCGCTCCCCGGCTCTCTTTGAGTGATTCCGTGTCGCGCATGGCGTAGACGGCGAGGCCGATGTCGCCCGGCTGCGGGTCGATGACGAGGGCGTTTTTCCCGCCCTGGATACGCAAGTACGGGAGCTTGAAGAGCACGCTCTGCTCCTGCGCCTTCTGTTCGCCCGTCACGAGGTTGACGAGAGGCTGCACGTCGACGAAGCCCACCGGGGAGACGCCCGAGCCGGAGACGGCGACCACACGCACGGGTTCAGCCGTGGCGATGCGCCCGAGCATCTGGCTGATCATGAAGTCCTGCGCGTTGTACTCGCTGGAATTTGTCGAGAGGCCGCGTTGTCCCTGCATTATTTCTTGTCCTTCTTCGGCTTCGCGCCGGGATAGCTTGCCTTGATCTGGCTTACCCACTGCGTTGCTCCGGGATAGCCTGCCTGCAATTTGTGGCTCAGGCTTACGATCTGCCAGAGGCCGGATGCGCGGGGGACGATGCTCTCAATACGCACCGGGCCGCCGATCTGGAGCTTCGGCTCGTAGATGCCTTTCACCGTCACGCCTTCGTTGTCGAAGCTCGGATAGCCAATCATGCCGCTTTTCGCGGACCAGACGGGCGTCGAGCCGCCGTCATCGCTGCGAAGCGTCGCAAGCGGGGAGATGACCATCTCGCCATCGTCCACGATGAGGTCAATACGGGCATCGTGGGCAAGCTGCTGCGCCTGTTCCATCGGGCCGCCGACGAGGGCCACGTTGCGCAGGGAGACGGAGACGCCGCGGTTGACGAAGGCAAGCTCCATCTGCTTTGCGAGTCCCTGCATAAGCGTGGCCACGTCCTGCGAGCCTTGCGCCGTCAACGGCGGCACGGGCGTGATGCTGGCGACGTATCCCGTGATGCACTCGATATCGAAAGAGGGGTCCGGTGCCGCGTTGAAGTTCGGGACGGCGCTTACGATATCGCCGGAGAACGCCAGAGACATCCCGTGCTCTTCATCGCCCGCATACACGGCGATACGGTTTTTCGACGCCTGCAACGGCTTGAACGCCAGCGTCGTCAGTGTCTCCATATCCGCCAAGGGCATGTTGAAAATTTTGACCTTGGCCTTGTTCTTCTCTTTCCCGCCGGGCTTCTGAATGTCTACGTCCATCCCCAGCCGGATGATCTTGGTGTTCGCACCTTGCCCGGTGGCCGTATTGAAGCCGCCCTCGGCGAGCGTGATGTGCGCTTCAAGCAGCTTTTTGGTGAAGCTCGTGTTCACAGCGTTTCCCCTTCTTCGACATAAACGAGCTGGAATCGGTCGCCGAGGCCCGACCAGTGCGGATCCTCTTCGCCCTGCATATCGACAAAGTAGAGCTGCCCCCGGAAGGCGAGATAGTCGTACAGCTTCAAGCCGACGAGGTTGCGGCAGATGAACCCAGACCAAATGACCGTCTGGTCGACAGCAAGGTCGCAGTACAGGTTCACGCCTCGGGAGATGAACCGGAGGGTGCAGTTCTGTTCCCCAAGCACAATCTGGAGGCTCTGGTTCGGCTCCTGCCGGAGCGGTACGCTCATCATCCGAAGATCCTCTTACGGCCTTTTTCCAGCACACTCGCCGATGGTTTTTGTGGCTGCTGTTTCCCTGCATCCGTCGTACTGGCGTCGGTCGGGTTTTTGGCCTGCGCCTTGCTGATCGGCTTTATCGTTTCATTGCTGTACTGCGGATCGACCTGCCGGATTTCTTGCAGCATGAGCCCCACAAGCAGCCTGTCCACGCCGTTTTCAGCCTTGCGGTCGTAGTCGTAGGAGACGAGGTTGTAGTCGAGAAACGTCTTTTCCGGGGTAACGATGCTCACGAGATCGGTACTTTCCGCCAGCTTGTCCAGCGCCTCCAGAAAAGCCGCAAGCTCGTCGCTCTTCCCCGTGCGGCCCATCACGACCGACACCGCCGTGGGAGAAGCGACCTTGTTGTAATCCGCGAAACTCCCTTTCTCGACGGGATTGGAGCTGATTTTGTTCTCGGCCTTGATCGAGCAGGAAAAGAACGTGTCGAAGTCGAGGGCCTTGGCGCCGTCTTTATCGAAAATCGACCAGTTGCCGGGCTGTCCCGGCGGGAGCGCGCCGAATGCCATGTCAGTACCCGAATGCGCTGTCTGCCTGCGCGGTCTGATTACGAAGTGCCGGAACCACTCCTTCGGCCATCCCCTCCGCATCCGTAGCCTGCGTGTAGACCTTGACCTCACCCACATTGGTGGTTGACGTCATCTGACGAGAATTGTTGACGTTGCTCACGTTTCCCGGACGCGCATCCCCGGCGCGCACCTGCGGCGGCAGAATAGACGGGCGGACATCACCAACCCGCATCGAATCGGCGACGCCGCCGGGCTTGGCTTCGGCCTTCGTTTCTTCCGGGCGCGAAGACTCATCGCCGCCGAGCCAATCCTTGATCCAGTCGGGAAGCAAATTGTAGAGCTTCTGGGCTACCCAGTTCAGCATTTCGACAAGCACATCATTGATTTTGGAGATGCCTCCCCAGATCGTTTTGAGGGCTTCGATAACGCCTTTTCCGTCCAGTGTAAGAACGGAGTTGAAGAGCTTGGCGACCCCCGAAAGGGCATCCCAGACGCCCCCGAGGATACTTTTGATGCCTTCCCAAATAGCCTTGAAACGAGCCCCGATTTCATCGCCAGTTCCGAACATCGACCAGAGCCCGGAAAGTGCGGATTCTCCGCCTTTGATGTAGGTAATGAGATCGTCGACAACCAGCGCGATCGCGCCGATGCCCGCAATCAACGGCGTAAACGGCGCAATCGCAGCCCATGCCGCCGTCGCCATCGCGCTCAACGCCGGGAGCATGAGCGTCGTAATGACCCCGGCTAACGCCGTAAAGAAGACGATCACGAACTGCTTGTTTTCTTTCACCCACCCGAGGAGATCGCCGAGCAGGTTCGTCAAAAACGTGATCGCAGGGGAGACGGTGCTGGCGAAAAGGGCTGAGATGGCCTCCCATGCGTCATTGAGCCGCTGCTGCGCCTCCCGTTGCTTCTTCGCGTTTTCGATGTCCTGCTTGCTGTAGATGGCTTGAGCCTTCTGGACTTTCAGAAGCTCCTCAATCCCTTTGCGGCCCTTGAGGATGAGCGGGATGGTTTTTTCGTCGAAGCCGATCTGCGTGAGGATCGAGGTCGCCTTCTGGCGGTCGATTTTTGACGTGGCGTCGGAAAGCCGAAGAAGCCCTTCTTCAAAGGAAACGGCCTTCCCTTTCGCATCCGTGAAGCTCACCCCCAGGTCTTTGGTCGCGTCCTTAAGCGGCCCGGAGTCGTGCAAAATGAGATCCTGCATCCAGTCGCCCAGATCCATAAACCGAGTCGAAAGTTCCTCGGCGTCAACCCCGGCGGCGGCTGCCGTCCGTTGCCATGCCTGCCAGTCTTCAATGCTCATGCCGAGCGCGTCCGAAGTCTTCTCGATAGCCTGAGCCTGCTCGTAATACTGCGCTATGGAGCTTTTCAGGATGGAGACGCCGCCGATGACGGCGAGGGCCTGCGCTGCCACGCTCTTGAGCCGTTCAAAGCCAAACGCGCCTTTGTCCGCCGCGTCTTCCAGCGAAACGCCCAGTTTTTTCGCTGCATCATCAAGGGCCTCAAGACGTTCTTTTGCCGCTCCGGTGCGGATAAGCTCCTCGCGCATCCGCTGATACTCTTTCGTCACCTCGCTGATTTCGCGGCCTTTTTGCACGGCTTCCTCGAAGGCGGCTTGCAACGAAGAGGCGACATCGGCAGACTGGCCAAGACCTTGGGCCCCCTTGACGCCTGCGTCATATGTCGCGCGCCCCGCGTCAACGGCTGCGGCCTGCACGCCGTCCAGCCGCTCCTGTGCGGCCTGCACCTGCGCTTTAAAATCCCCTGCTTTCAGCAAGAGGCTGACGACGAGTTCACCTGCGTTCATGTATTTTGCTCCAGAGGCGTTGATTATGTCCGTCCACGGCGATGATTTCCATCAGCTCGTAGGCATCGGACAGGCCGTACACGGTCTGCATCTCGTGCAGCGTCGCGAGGTTCCGGCTTACCGGGATGCCGACGCATCCGGGGAGGTTTGCGTAGTCCCGGAGCCCGAAGGGTTGAGGATCTGCGACAGGCGGGAGGTCAAGCCCTCGCCGCCATGCAAAAAATCCAGACAGACTGCGATGGCCTCCCAACGCAAACGATAGATCGTGCCCACGTCCTCGACATGGGCGTCGAGGTTTTGCGGAGTAAGCCTGATGGCATCATCGGGCTTGTGGGGGTTCGGGACGCGATAGATCTGCCCGAGAAGCTCGTCATAGAGCGGTTCGGCCTGTTCCCACCGGAGTCCTGAGAGCCCCCGGAGCCCGGCGGAAAGCAGCGCGGCGGTGTTCGATGACGCTGAAAGCGTTCGGATGTCGGCGGGCATCTCGGAACCGAAGACGGCGAGCAGCGCACGGGCGGCCCATTTTTCCAGCTTGGTGACGGGCATTTCCTTGACCTTGAAGGTCTTCCCGGCGTCGCGGCCCTTGTCGATGGCAATGAGCTTTTCGTTGAGCATGACGGCCTCCACGGTTTAAAGCGGACTCGCGGTCCACTGGTCAAAGGTGATGACGAAGGCGCTCGCCTGCAAGGTCTGAGCGGCGTTGGGGCTGGACTGTACGGAGGTGAGGCCGCCCCGTTTCCCGGTGATCTTCCGGTTGATGCTCGGCATGGCGAACTCGGCATTGCAGAGCATCACTTCCCGGGCGGTTTCCTGATACGTGGCCCAATCTTCCATGATTTGGCGGCTCGGACTGTCCGCCGCGAGAGTGATTGTGACTTCCTTGTTTGTCGGAACCCACCCAAAAGAGGTATGCCCGTCAACGCCCTTTTCCGCGACGACTGGGGTATTCGTGGCGACGCTGACCATCGCGTCGGTGAACCCCTCGATCTGCACGGGACTGTCGTAGAGCCCGGGAACCGTCAGGAAAAGCGTGCAATTTGCCGCTGTAATCGTCATGTTGCCGAAGTTGTCAGCCATGTTTTACCTCATCACTGAATGGCCGTGGCGGGCATGACGATTTGCTGCACGCTGCCGCCGTCCATGTAGTAGAATTTGCATTCGGGGGACTGGCGCTGTCCGCGCACGGTCGCGCCGGGGTCCTTGACCTGCATATACCAGCCCTGCGTTTCAAGCGTCTGGGAAACGTCCAGCCCGATTTCCGCGAGGAGCTGCACCTTTTGGGTGTTCGAGAGGGTCACGCCCGTGCGGATAGCCCCGAAGTCGAGAAACCGCGTGATGGTGTCGAGGCAGGCCGTGCGGATCATGCCGTAGCCGCTCTCGTTGTAGGGGATGCACTTTACGGCCTTGAACAGATCAAGGAGGTTAAGCTGGAGGCCGTCTTTGATGGCGATGGCGTCAAGGTAGGTGTCGAGCCAGCCCCATTTGCCGGAAACCTGCCCATTCTGGAAAAACTTGAACTGGCTGGAGGCCGTGGCGAAGTCCGCATAGCAGTTGTAGCCATTGGCGATCAGCGCATCATAGTTCTCGTCGTTGTCGCAGGTTACGGCAAGCCCTTCGCCCTGCTTGAAGGCGAATGTGAGCCGTCCGTTCGTCTCTTCAAAGTTGATGGAGGCCGCCGTGCCCATGACCCACGCGGCGAGCTCAGGCGTGTTGAACACGGGAACCGTACCGTCGAGTTCGAGCACCTTGGCGATCTGATACCCCGCCGAGGCCGTGGAACCCGCGACCTGCGCGGCGTTGTCGGTATCCCACATCACATAGGCGAAACGGGTGTCATATCCGGCGCACCATTGTGCGAGCGCGATCTTGTCGTCAAGCTCTGGCTCCCATACCGTGGAGAACGTCACCCAATCGCGGGCGTACAGGAGCACGTTGGTCATGCAGTCGGGGAGCGTCTGGCCAGCCATGCCTACGGACTGGACGGCACCGGACTGTTCGGTGAGCAGAAGCAGTGCGCCGAGGTCGGTCCCGGCTTCCGGCGGTGTCGGAAAGGCCACGGCGGAAGTTGCCCCGGTCGTCGGGCTATCGATCTGGAACGCCCCGGTCTGGCTGGAGTACGTCACCTTCGCCCCGGTCGCGCCCGCCGTCGTGAGCGCGGTCTGGATCGCCTCCGCAACCTGCGAGAAGCTGGTCGCAGCGGACAAATCCACGGAGGAAAGCGTGTGCGGCGTGTTGTCGATGGAAATGACCATCGCGCCGTTGGTGACGGCCTGCAACACGGCGAGATTGCTTGTATACTTCGAGCCGCGCAGCCATGCGCCCACGGCCTCGCCGTTGTACCTGGCAAAGAAGATCTTGTCCGGGAGGCTCGTCGTGTTCACGTAGCCGGAGAAATACATGGAAGCCATGCTTGCCTCTTCCGAAAGCGAGCCGAAATAATTGGCCACGGCCTGCGCGCTGGCGAACTGAACGACTCTACCTGCGGGCAAAAGCTCGGACTGCGAAAGGATGAGCCCGGCGAAGGTCAGGCCCGGCGTGCCGCCTTCGATGATGCGGGGGATGATTTGAACCAGTTTGTCGGCATTGACGCTCATTGCGCCCTCCTTTTGCTATGCCAGCGGATGTACGGAAAGTTCCGCGTCGGTAAAAGTATCCATCTCAACATGTTCAACGCGGTTTGCCTGAACCAGCACGTTGAGCATGAAGCGGGGGTTGTACTGCTCGTCACCTTCCACCTGCGTCATGTCCTGCGGGTCTTCGACGTACAGGGGGGCAATCCCGTACGTTTGCAGGAAGCGGCACCCGACGCCGTCGCGCAGGAGCGTTGCGAGCGTCTGGGCACGGTCGGCGGCGGTCGGGCCGTAGACGTCAAGCTGGACACGGCGGCGCTGCGGCTGCACGATGGCCTCTCCGCCGCACTCGGTCTGGTGCAGGTTCGTCGAAAGGCGCGTCATGGTCATCGGGGTGACGAGCACGTAGCTTTTCGTCTTCGGCTTGCTCACGCGGTTGACGTAGCCGCGTACAACAACGGCGGAATCACCGAGGTAACGCTTACAAAAATCGCCGAGGGCCTGCACGAGGATGCCGTCACTCATCGTCTCCCCCTTTGGGCGGTTCCGTGGCCCCGACTTCCGGCGGCGCGGTTTCCCTGAGCTTCACGCACCGGATTTTCGTCCAGCCTGCCGTGGGATTCCAGCGCTCCAGAACTTGATCTCCCTGCCACTCGGCGCCATCCCAGTAGAGAAGATCGCCGCCCTGCTCCGCCGGACGATCAAGGGCCGACCAGTCCCCTGAAAGATAAAAGTCGTGCCAGATCGTGTTCTGGCGCTGCTGCACGAGGAATTGCAGCGTCTTGTCGGCGACAGGCTGAGGCTGCGCCATGACTTCAACGGCGGGGGCCCATGCCGGGACCTGCTCATACTGCGCGGTTATGGTGAAGCCTGTGGAGACGAGAATCACGACCGACTGGAAAGGGTTCACGATGCTGATAAGCGGACGCACAAGTTCATGGAGATTCATCTTTTGACTACCTCGTAATCGATGGACTTGAGCAGGCTTCCGGAATCGATGAGCGTCCCCTTTCCCGCGCCCTTGGCGTTCTTGCGGCGCTTGGTGGATTCGGCGTTGTCCGGGGGCATATTGCTCTTGATCGTTGCTTGAATGTCGTCTGCCATGCGGCGTCCCACAAGCCGCATCGCCTCTTTCGGCGTCCGTCCGGCTTCCAACGCTTCCGCGAGGTTATCGCACCATGCGTCTGCCTTGGCATCGAGCGTTGAGCGCAGGAAAGGCCGGGAGGGGATGGTGACGGTGTGGGCTTTGACCGACGCATCCTGCGCAAAATCACTTTTGCCCTTCTTCACGAACCGATTCCCGACGCTGCCGTCACGCTTCCGCTTGAAGTACAAGGTTTGCGTCCGCTCAGGAATTTCGATTGTTGCGCCGTATTCGTTGTACGCCGCATACTCCGCGACGGGAGTACCACCTTCGCCCCGCGTCGCATTTTCGAGCACCCCGGCCTTCACGACGATATCGGGGGTAATGTACCGCTTGAGCAGCTTTTCGAGTTCTCCGGACACCATTACCCCCACGGATGCCAATACCGGGCGGCATAGTAGCGCCCGCCTACTGCATAGGGCTGGATGGCCTGCCAAAACGTCTGTCCGCACGGTGTCTGGTTGTAGAACGCCTTCCCCGTCGCCGTGGGCATGGAGAAGCTGATGCTGACAGTCCCCTCCGTCGCCGAAGCTACCGGCCCGGCCTGTCCCATTGGCCACAAGGCCAGCGTCGCCAGATGGCAGACGAGGAGATACAGAAGCGTCTTGCGGATCATGATGCCGTGGGCCGGATCATAAGGAACCGGGGATGAGCTTGTGTTGTCCAAGAGCAGACAGGCGACGTCGAACGCCTGCCGAAGCTGTGCATCGGTCAGGAGGGGCTGCCCGGTCTTCGGATCGACGAAGCGCGGATAGGCCTCCCGGAACTCCTGCGGGTCAAAGACAACAACAGCCACGGGTTAGAACCCCGCCTTGCTCTGGAGCGGTTCGGTCTGCGCCTTGGGGTCGTTCTCCACATCCACGGGCTCCAGCCCGTTGCGCAGTTCCGCCCTTTCGTCGGCCTCGTCCACGGCGTCGGCCTTGCGCGCCTGCGCGAAGATAAGCCCGGACTTGAAGATTTCCATGTGCGGGCCATAGGTCTTTTCAATGTATGCCCAATCGTCGGCGTTCACCCGCGTCAGCCCAAACGCGCCCACGGGCAGCACGCCCTTTTCCTTTCCGCGCAGGCTGGCGGCGTTGCCTTCGATGAGCACTTTGCGTCCGTCGGGCATGGGGAACGTGATCCCGGTCGTCCGGTTCAGGGCGACCATTACGGTATCCATCTTCGTCGCCTGCGTTGTTTCCGGGGCGGTATTCTTTTTGGGTCTGGCCATATCTCTGTATCCCTCCGTTGTTTTGGTCATCATGGCAAAAGAGCCGGGACGAAATCACCGTGAACAAAGTTCGGCTATGCAGCACGGCGAAGGCGGTACTTGCCCAGCATGTTCAGGTCGTTTTTCAGGGCCAGCCGGAAGGCTTCGAGCACGTCGACGTGGTACGCCTTCACGCTCCCGAAACGGCTGTCCTCGATTTCCCGGATTTCGTAATCCATACGGCGGGACATATCGGAAAGCTTGCGTCCCGCGACGGAGTACGCGGCTGGCGTATCTGCGAAGATGTCAAGGAACCACGGGATGCCCTTCACGGACTTGTAGTCCCTGCCCCGCCCAAGTTCGTTCTCAAGAGCCGCAGCCTTGCGTACGGCTGCGGAAGCGGTGGCCATTGCGGTGGCCTCGCGGCGTGAACCAATTTCGGCCTTGGTGCGGATTGCCTCGTCGCGCTCGGCTTCGATGCGCCTGATGGTGTCCTGCGCGACCAGCACGGCGCGGGCAAGGATGGCTTCGGGGGTATCGTCCGGCTTGGCTATCAGGTAGCCGCCCGTCTTACGGATGGAGGGGATGACCTCATGCGTCACCCACCGCTTGAACGCCTTGGCTTCGGGCTTGCGGGAACGCAGGATGAGGGAATACAGGCCCGGTTCGGAAATAATTGTCATTTCCTGCTTTCCACCGGGGGTGTCCATACTATGGACGCCCTTTTCATCCTCATCCAGAAGTGCAAGGCTTGAACGAGGGTTGCCCATTTCAAGAATATCGCACACGTCTTTCGCCACGAACCATGGTTGCACCTTGCGCTCAACAACGCGAAGGGAACCGAACTTTTCATGCTCGAAAAGAGCTAAGGGGGAATTTTCCATCGCTGCACCTCCATAGTATTTTGGAGATGATGCAGCATGGGAGGAGATGGGCACACCGTGAACAAGGTTCGTGCAGGCAAAAGAAAAGCCCCTTTCGGGGCGGAGGGCGGCGGCGGTGGATTTTTAGAACGGCCTATGCCATGATAGCCTCATCTATAACAAGGGGGATGATGTATGGCTACCTACATCAAGTTTCTGGCAGGGGACTACGGGAAAGAAGAATATATTTACATTAAGAATAAAAACAAGTTGCGTTGCTCTTCAAAAATGTTTGGAGCAAAGGAACTTTTTCTTTCCAGTATTGCCTCTTGCGAAGTAGCCAATGAAGAATCGGTCAAAAAGCTCGGCGGAACTTTGGGAGGCGCACTTGTCGGCGGCGTCTTGCTTGGAGGCATCGGAGCGGTTGCGGGTGCGGTAGCTGGAGGCAAGACGACTGAGTCTACCGTCATTATTGAGTTCAAAAATGGAAATAAGGCATTGGCAAAGGTGAATAGCCCCATGATGGAGGTTATCCGCGCACACCTTTTTGATGACCAATTGGCCCAAGAGCGTGGAGAACCAAACCCGCTTATACATCATGAACGTTCTCAGACGCCCCCTAAAAAAATTGCCCTTATCATTGGAGTGCTGATAACAGCAGTGCTAGCCGTATTGTGGCTGAGTTGTGCCCTCCAAACGCCGCCCAATACGAATGGGGCCTTGTTATGGGGAATCCTCACTATCCTTTCCGGACTGTATTCTTGGAAAACCTATAAGAAAATATATAAATCTTAATATATTAACTTGAATCCGAACAGGGAGAGAGGACCATGGATTTTTCGGAAAGAATTGCTGAATTGTCGAAAAAGGTAAAGAATCTGGGAGATAGCCTCAAGACCGAAGAGGCCACGAAAAACGCCTTGGTGATGCCTTTCATCGCGGCCCTGGGATACGACGTTTTCAACCCTGCGGAAGTCGTGCCCGAATTTTCAGCCCCCATCGGCGAATATAAGGACGCCCGCGTGGACTATGCGATTCTTGTGGACGGCAAGCCTATCCTTCTTCTGGAGTGCAAGGCTTTGGGCACGTCTCTCGACATGAAGCACTGCAACCAGCTACAGCTTTACTTCCACGGAACGGAAGCCCCCATTGCCATTCTGACGGACGGCAACCGTTACCGGTTCTATTCCGACCTTGAAGCAGCCAACAAAATGGACAGCAAACCCTATATGGAGTTCGTCCTTGACGATATGGATGAAATGCTGCTTCCGGAACTGCGCAAGCTGGCAAAAGGCAAATTTAATCGAGACGCCTGCATGAGTGCTGCAAACGAACTTAAGTACAACCGTGAGTTCAAGCGCATCATGGGGGAACAGATGGAAACGCCCCACGAAGATTTCGCACGCTTTTTCATCGGACAGACGTATGATGGGCGTATCACGCAAAACGTTCTGGATCGCTTCACTCCAATCCTTACCGCTGCGCTTGACCAGTTCATCAACGACCGCATCAACGACCGATTGAAAAATGCCATGACGCAGCAGAAACCGGAAATTGTAGAGATAGAATCCGAAGATACCCCACAAGGAAAAGAGCAGGATTCGCGTATAGTCACCACCGAGGAAGAAAAAGAGGCGTATTACCTTGTCAAATCGCTTCTGGTGGGCACCGTTGATCCGGGGCGCGTAGCCATGCGGGACAGTATCAGCTACTGCTCCATCCTTCTTGACGACAACAGGCTCAAGCCTCTGTGCCGTCTGTATTTCAACGGAAAACAGTGGAGGGTCGGACTGTTTGATGGGGAGAATAAGGACGCAAAGGAAGACATCGAAAAACTGGAAGATATTATCCCCTTTGCGGATCGAATCCGGGCTACGGCCTTGAAATACGATAACAAGTAAAACTTTCCAACGTGGCGTTGCTCGCCAATGATGAAGAACATCCAGATACGGGCAACGCCACTGCTTTTCTCTTTACATTTTTCGCGTTTTGTGCTGTCTTTTTTCTACGGTGCTCATCACACCAACAGTAGGCGGACAACGCCACCCGATAGTATGGCTCTTTTTGTGCCCTTTTGCCGAAGTCAAGACTCTTTTTGACTTTGGTTTTCTGCTATACTTGCATCTTCCTGATGCCGGGTGTCCCTGATATGTCCAAGCGTAAGCTAAAGGCAGGGAGCCGCTCCTACTGGCGGTGATGAACACCCGGCATCGTCATTCATCGGCGATGCCAACTCTTAACAGTAGGAGTTGGTTATGTCTCATTCTCTTTGCTTCAACGATTTCACTTTCTCCCCCATAACTCGCGGCAATCAGCCTTGGATTCGCGCTACAGAACTCGCACGAGCTCTTGGGTATGGACGCGAAAATCAAGTTTCGCGTCTTTACCGAAATAACGCCGATGAATTCACGCCAGACATGACGCAACTAGTTGAAATTACCGCACAGCCCCAAAACGGGGCTGAGGGTCGCGCCCGCATCTTCTCACTTCGCGGCTGCCACCTCCTCGCCATGTTCGCCCGCACTCCGGTAGCAAAGGCATTCCGCAAGTGGGTGCTGGACGTCATCGAGCAGTACGGCGACAGGGTGCCCGTTGAACAGCCTGTGACGCTCAACGACGAGCTGATCAGTGCGGCGGAACGCGCGGAACTCAAGCTCATCGTAGACGCCAAGCTCTCGACCTACCCGGCGGCGGTGCAGGGCAAGGCCCGCGCCGAGATATGGGCAAAGTTCAACCGCCACTTCCGCATTGCCGAATACAAGCAGCTCCCGGCCCGGCTTATGCCCGAGGCCCGCGAGTTCCTGCTTTCCGTCCGCGTCCGCGCCATCAATGCCATACCCACGGCGGAATCCGCGCTCCCGGCTCCGGCGCTTCCCGTCGCATCGTCACTATACCGCGACCGCGTGAGGGAGCTTGAACGGCTCGAACAGGATTGGATGGAACTTGCAGTCCTGATCCGCGACCGCGCTTATGGACTGGAACGAGACTTCCGCCGAGTGACGCAAGGAACGTATCCCGAACTGCTCCGGCATGTATCGCCATCCGGGAAGACGCCCGTTGACGCGCTTATCCAGCTCATGACAGCCCCAACCTACACCGCCCGGCAAAACCTCGAATCCGCGCTTGATGATATGCGTCTTGCCATCCGTGCCGCGAAGACGGCAAACAGGTTGATGCTAGGGTAATCCTTGGCAAGCCTGCATGAATCATATAAGACTTTACCAACGGAGGGATTCCCCCATGCTGCTGTTCGATGATGGGAAAAAGCTTGAAAAGGCCGTCGGCGAGGAAGCCGCAAAAGCCATCGTGGAAGTACTGGAACGCTTTGACGAGAGTCAAAGGAACGCCAGTGCCACCAAGGGAGATCTGCGCGAAACGGAACTGCGGTTGCAAAAAGAAATTCGGGAATTGGACCTGAAAGTGCAAGCGGAGATCGAAAAAATTCGTGCTGAAGTGTTGAAGGTCAAGTATGATCTTTTGAAATGGCAAATCGCCATAGGGTTTGCCCTTGTCGCAGTTATGGCCAAGGGCTTCGGCTGGCTCGGATTCTAATAAAGAAAGAATATCGTAGAAAAGGGGTGGCTTTAAGAGCCGCCCCTTTTTGTTTTTCTGCCTCTCCCTTCTGTTACTGACGAGTTAAAAAAGATAAAACTTTTTTTGAAAAAATTGTTTATTTTTTCAAAAAATGGTGCTATTGTATTTTCAACGAAAGGGTAAAGGAGAAGCCACCATGAAGCTATACCACGGAAGCATGATTGAACATCTGGCTATCTCTAACTCAGGAACAGGGTTAGGGTATAACTTCGGCGCGGTGTTCTTTGCCCGTACTTACGGACATGCAAAGGAATACGGAAATTACGTCTACCAGTGCGAAATAGACATCAAGGACATCTTCTTGAACGAGGATCTCCCGTATCTTGAAGATGGCGCTGCTGGAACGGCTCTACGTGAAGTTATGGCAGAGCGCGGTATAGACGAAAAGTATTTTGATCTCTGCTGGTATGCCGTGGTTGAAGAGAAAATTGGTTATCAAGATGAAGACTGGGTAAACCTCCTCAACATGGACGACGATGACGCAAGTTGGGAGGCTCAGGCCATGCGGATCGCCTTTGCCCGTAAGCTCGGCTTCAAGGCTGTTGAAATGGATGACGAATGCGGCAGCATTGCGGTTCTTCCCGAGTTCATAAAGCTGGAAGCGGCAACGGAGGAAGACGATGAAGAGGAAGACTAAGATAGACATCGACGATCTTATCGATTTCAGTTCAAAGCTGGTGAACTCGAATTCCAGCGTCGGTATTCGATTGTCGTCGGGTGCCGCGCTCGCCCTTCCGTACCTGTCCACGAGGACATGTCTTGCGGCAGGGATTTCTATGCCGCTGGATACGGCAAACGGGGCCAAGGATGTGGGAAAGGTAAGTGCTCTATACAAAAAACTCGAAGAAGGGGAGGAAGGAGAGAAAGCAGATACAGAGGCGGCATTGAAGAAAATCCGTAAAACAGGATTTGCCAGAAAAACAGAGTCTGTCGACAGACGGATTCGTCAACTGCTCATTCCTAAAGACGTACCCTCTGGGTATGTCTCTTTGTCTCCCCTCCCCTCCATTGGACTTTCCGTTTTGCTGTTAGGAGCCGTTACAAGGCATAATCAAGATGTCTTTTCAAAAAAGAAGGAAGGTATCAAAATTCGACGGGCACATCTCGCTTTGGGCGGGGCAAACCCTCAGAATCTAGGATACGCTGCGTCCAAAAAGGCGATACAATATCCTGTTTTTCTTTCTATACCCAAATCCGTGCGCGGAAATGCCAGCCGTCAGGCGTCAGGAAAGGGAACTTACCTGATCCTTTCCAATCTCTTTGTGCAAACGGCAAACATCTTGACGAATTATACTATGCTCAACGGCGCGCCCCTCTTTGCAGCATGGGGGATGGGACATGCACTGGAGCGCGAGATGCATGGTCCCAAAGTTACCGGAGTATGCCTTGTTGTGCATAGCATCGAACCCCTTGGGGAGCATGAAACCGCTATTTTCGAGCCTAGCCAAAGATTAGGAGCGGCTTTTACTTTTGAAAAATCCCGTAACGGGAGCGACTACGCAAAAGGCTCCACACATCTCTCTTTGCAGCCCGGTGCAACGGGGCATATACGGGTGAGCCTTATCTTTGAACTGTCGGAAGCCCTGCATTCCGTACCGAACGCCGTGGATCTTTTCTTGAACTTCGGAAAGTTCTCCGGTGGGCTGATCACTTCATACGACGCCCCGGCTTTGCATGATGACCGCTCTACGCTTCTAGAGTGCATTCCCGCCGGGAAAGTTGTTTTGGATCGGCGCGACGTTATGAGCCCTGGAAACCCCATTGAACAGCTTGTAACCGCGATAGGAACGTACAGCGGAAAATGGCTGTCCGCAACGAATATCGGTTTTTCAGCAATCACAGACTTTCAAGTTCGCGGAGGGGCACGGAACGGGTACCTCCATGCTTTTGCGGAGCCGCTGATCGGCATTACAGAATACGTCTCTACTGAAAAGAGGATACACGGGTATTTCTGGCGCAGCCAGTGGGAAGAAGATAGCTTTTTGATGAGGGGAGATTCAACAAATGAATGATGCACAAGAAAAAAAGCAGGGTGGACGCCGTAAAGGATCTGGACGTAAAAAAAAGGTTGAAAATCGTGCAACAGTAAAGACTGTATCTATGCCGGATCATGTCTGGGAACGGCTGAACGATGTATGTACGGATAAGGGTATCCTACGCTCACAGGTAGTACGGGAAGCAGTCGAGATGTGGCTGGACGCAAATATACAGCAGCTTGGAAAATGACGCCTGACTACGTAAAGAAAGCCCCAACCGTTAAACAGGCGGTTGGGGCTTTCGCATGGGGGGAAGGCAGCAGCTTTACATGCCTGTCATTTGCGCAAAGGCAAAGGGCATGAGCACGATGCCGCCGTAGGTGGTGCCGACGAACTTCTGGCGGAAGCTGGAGAGGTCGGGCACGACACGGCCGGCACGCATCTTTTCTCCGAAGGCCAGCGTTCCGGAGCGCTGCCCGTTCACTTCGGGGGCGATGAGGAACATGGTTTCCCCGGCGGTCATGCTGTGCAGCTCGGGGACGGTCACGATGTCAATGCGGGTGAAGTACCGCTTCAACATATCCAGCACGGACACGTTGAAATCGGTAGCCGCGCCGAGGCGAACGGCCAGTTCGGGGGAGAGGCAGAGCTTGAGGGGCGTGTCTTTGTCAATGAGGCCGCTGGACTGCTCGGAAAGCTGCGCGAACAGGGCGAGGACGTCATTGTAGATCTGCACCGTGGTCTTGTCGGCCCATTTCGTGGAGCCGCCCGTGCCCGTGGCCCCTGCGGTGATCGCAGCAGGGAGGTTCGGATCGTTAAGGATGCCGTAGATTTCCTTCCCGGCGACTCCGAGCAGGTAGAAACGGTTCTGGTCGATGTCGATGACGTTGGCGGCCGCACGCTGCTTGGAGGCAGCGAGGTTGACTTTTGCCGTGCTCGACATGTCCACTTCAAAGTCGCCGTAGGTGATGGACGTCTGGAAGACGTACTGCACGCGGGTCTGCCATTCGGAGTTCACGCCCGAAGTCGTGCCGTTGGCATAGTCGGAATACGGCTCGGTCTTTCCGGTCATTTCGTCGACGCGCCACTTCATGTACGGGGTCGTCCAGTCGCCCTTCTTCTCTTCGCCGAAGATTTCGCGGGCGCGCCGGGGCGCGGTCAGGATTTCGATGACCATCGGGTCGATATACGCCAGAAGCTCGGCGGGGACGGTCGTGTTCGGAGTAGTGATGAGCGCGGCGTCCTGCGCAATGCGGGCGCGGTTCTCCGGGGTTGCCCACATGCGGGCGCCCGGGAAGATAAAGCCGTAGCGCTTGGCCTGTTCAAAAGTCGGATTCATGTAGTACCTCCTACGCTCCGGCGGCGGCTGCGCCGAGGTTGGTGCGGGCCTGTTCCGCAGTGGTTGCGCCAGTTCCGCCGTTGGCCACGCCGAGCGCTCCGGTGGCGTTGCTGAAATCTTTCTGCATCAGGTTCGAGGTGTCGCCGCCGGATCCCGACGCTGCGGCCTGTCCCCAATTGCTTATGATGATCGGTTCCCCGATTTCACCTGGCGTCTTGACGACCCACCCCGTATCGAGGTGCGTCCCGTCGGGGGTCCCGGTGCTGATTGAACCGTCAGCGGTGGAGGCAAGGACGGCCTGCCCCACCGTGGCCTTGGTCGTGGAAACGGCCCAATAGTCGCCCTTCACAGCCACGGTGAGGTTCGAGCCTGCCGGGACAGTCAGGGTGCCGTCAGAAAGCAGTTCGTAGTTCACGTAGTTGATGACGCGCTCCACGAAGCCGAGCACGGCTGTGGCGGTGCCCGCGACGTTGGTGGCCTGCGTGTTGTCGATCACGCCGGAATCCACGACAGGGAAGACGAAGCGCCCCACAGGGAGGGCCACCGCCGCCAGAGGGTTGAGCGGGGTGTAGATGCTCTGGTCGGGCGTCGCTTTATCGCCCGCAACGCCGGGAGCGACGGAAAGATTGACTTGGGACTGCAAAGGCATGGTGTGCCTCCTATTCTGCAATGGTGATATTGGAAAGACCGGCGAAGCTGCCGGACATGCGCCCGACGGGGGCCGCGTCACGTGCAACGGAAGGTGTCGCCTTCTGCTTGCGGAGGATATCGATCATACCGGGCCATGCCTGCCGGGGATACTTGCGGGGATTCTCCCCAAGCTGCTCCAGCGCGTAGCCGTAGACGTCGGACGCGGAGTCGAAGGACAACGGGTCAAGTTCGCCCACCAGCCCGCGCACGTCGCGCACGGCACGGGTAAGGTTCCGCATATGCTCCTGCGCTTCGGCGACTGCGGATGCCTTGATGCGGGCGGCGTCCATTGCGGTGAGAGGACGCGGACCACGGCGGCGGAATGCCCTGTCCTGAGCGGCTCCCTTGTCGTCCGGGGCTTCATCTCCGGTCGCGGGGGAATAGGCGAGATCGGCGAGGGAGTCGGTCAGCTTCTTTTTCTGCTCCGGTGTGAGGTCGGGGACGGAAGCGAGGATGCGCTTAATGGCCGCGTCCTTGTCCTCGTCCTTGCCGAGTTCGCGGCGTTCGCCCTCGGATTCGTGTTCCCGGTCAAGCTTGCTCCGTTCCTCGGGGTTCCGGATCCGCTCCTCGCCGTACTTCACGCCTTCGGCAAAGGCGCGGGACTCGGCGGGGTCTTCCGCATCAAGCCCGCAGGCGTCCATAGCTTTCTTGATTTCTTCGTCCATCGCTTCCTTTTTCTCCGGCTTCTCATCACCCGTGGCCTTGGAGTAGGCCAGATCGGAGAGGGAGTCCGTCAGTTTTTTGACGTCCTCGGGGTCGAGTTTGGCGGACAGTTCACCGATGAGCTTACGGATTTCCTCCGCCTTGTCCTCGTCTTCGGTGATATCCACGATTTCGCCAGTCACGGGGTCGACCTTGTGCAGGTCGATGATGGCCTGCGCAAGCTCCACTTCCTGCTTTTCGATGTCCGGGTTGTCGTCTTGCGCGCCCCGGAACCATTTCTTAAACGTGCCCATAAGCGTTCCTTTTTTCGTTGAAGTTGGATGAGAATCCGCCACCACCACGTCCGGCCCGGCCCGCCCTTCTTCGACCAGCGCGACGTGGTTGCCTCTGATGTTCCGCATGATGAAATCGTAGGGGGTGCCCTCGTAGCTGCCCGGCGTGAAATCCGGGTCGTAGCGGTAGGCGCAGGAGAGTTCCCGGAAGGAACCGTCTTCGATGGCGTCGATGGCGGCCCGATCCCACACGGTCAGCGGCGCATCCACATACGGCGGGTT
>ERZ857998.1913-NODE-1913-length-21364-cov-13.139941_pt1 | contig 21364 bp, 23 predicted proteins | sample MGYA00519954_ERZ857998 | MGnify/ENA primary metagenome ERZ857998 (study PRJEB31778, sample SAMEA3449424) | human gut metagenome | biome: human gut; feature: human-associated habitat; material: faeces | place: United Kingdom | collected 2010/2012 ...
AATTATACTATCAATAACTATAATCATTTCTTTATTACTACTAATTTATTCTATTTATAATATAGTAAAATGGAAGTTAGATTCTAATAATACAAATAAACAAATAGAAGAAGTTCAAGAAACAGTTAAAGTAGAAGAAGTAATAGATACTGAAAATACTGAAATAGTATTACCAGAAGAAGAAATACCAAAATCTAATCCATATTGGGATTATATAAAAATGAATATGATAGATATTAACTTTAATGAATTAAAAAATATTAATAATGATGTTAAAGGTTGGATTAAAGTAAATGGTACTTATCCTTTCGTGCAATCTAACAATAATAAATATTATTTAACACATAGTTTTGATAAATCTTATAATTCAGCTGGTTGGTTATTTCTAGATTATAGAAATAATAATAAAAACACTATTATTTATGCACATGGTAGTTCATGCTAAATTAATTAAAAAAGAGCAAAAATAAAAAGATTGGATAATATATAATATGATACTTATTATATATTATGGTGTTCCAATCTTTTTTCATTTTGATAATTTCAGAGAAATTTGATGAAAAAATCAAAATATAGTCAATCGGCTGACTAAACCGATACATAAATTATACCACAAATCTTTGTTTTTGTACTAATTAAATTTAATTATTTTTCAAAAATTGAATTAAATATATCACTACTTATATTAATTACATCATTCATTTTTATAATACTATTATCACTAAACTTTATTATTTCATTAACTGAATCAATTCTTTTTATAATACCTATTTTGTTAATATATTTACCACCATTCTTTTTTTTATCTTGAATAAAATAAGTAATTATTACTTCATTATTGTCTTTAATATGTTCGTTAAGATAATTTAACTTACTATTTATCATCTCTTTTAATCCTTCATCAATTTCAATTCTTTTATCTGTTAATCTAGCAGTTTCTTTTACAACTTCATCATAACCAACTAAAGCAGCGAAGGGTGCAAACTGAGCAGACCTTGAATCAATTCCTAGATGTTGATGTTTAGATATAGGTCTATTTAAATTGATAATATCATCATAATTATTCATCCTTTGTGTCCTCCTACTTCTTCATTTCTATCTTTAGCAGTTGCTCCTTCTTCTAAATTCATACCTTTTAAAATTGCATTTTTACCATATTTTCTTTTTATATCAAGCAGTGTCTTTTGAATCTTTTTTTCATCTTGTTCTTCTTTTATGTTTTTTTCTTTTTGTTTATTAAAAGTTTCATAATTAGTAAATATATCTAATTGTTCTGCTACTACTTTATTTTCCTTATAGTCTTCATCAACTAAATTACAAGCAGTTAAATTAATTCTTCTAATTAATAATATAGGATTAGTAATCCTATCATAAAGTTTTATTACTTCATTTGTAATTATTTTAGTGGATGATGTCATATGATCAATATTAATAGTTCCGTGTGAATGTTTTGGAACACTTCTTCCATAATTATCAATTGTTATATCACCATTATATATTCTAGCAATTTGTGGATTAGTTAAATTTTCTATATCATAACCAATAGTTAAAACTAGTTGATTAGTTTTAAGATGTTTTTCTACTAAGTCTAAAACTAAATTATCTGTCATTTCTCTAACAATTAATTTTGCTTTTTCAAATGTATAAGGACTATGTAACACTTGTCCTTGACTTATACTACTTGAAGCTGGTTTATAACTTTTTGCTTCTTTAATGGTACATGGTTCATAACCCCAAGCATGGTCAATTAAAAATTCTGCATTTACACCAAATAATTTAAATAATAAATCTTCGTTGTTAATTGACATTCTTGCTACATCACCCATAGTAAACATATTATTTGCTTCTAATTTTTTTTGATATCCTTTACCTACTCTCCAAAAATCAGTAAGTGGCTTATGATCCCATAACTCTTTTTTATAAGTCATCTCATCAAGTCTTGCAATTCTTACTCCAAATTCATTAGGCTTCATTTTCTTAGCAGTAATATCCATAGCAACTTTTGCAAGATACATATTAGTTCCTATTCCAGCTGTTGCTGTTATTCCTGTTGTTTTATATACATCTTCTATCATTTTAATAACTAATTCTTCTGGTGTCATTTTATAAAAACTTAAATAATTAGTAATATCACAAAATACTTCATCTATAGAATATACAAGTATATCTTCTGGTGCAATATATTTTAAATAAACATTATAAATTTCTGTACTATATTTCATATATAGTTTCATTCTTGGAACAGCTTTTATAAAATCTAATTCTAAAGATTTATTATTGTTTAATTCAGATACAATATAAGATTTTCCTATAAATGGTTTATAATTATTATTTTTTCTTCTTTGATAATTCACTTCTTTAACTTTTTGCTTTGCTTCAAATAATCTACATCTTCCAGATAAACCATAAGATTTTAATGATGGAGTTGCAGCTAAACAAATAGTTTTATCTGTTCTTGATTCATCTGCTACTACTAAGTTTGTATCAAGAGGGTCAAGTCCTCTTTCTCTACATTCAACTGAGGCATAAAAGCTTTTTAAATCAATACACATATATATTTTATTCACTATATCACCACCTATTTTTTTAAAGAATCTATATAAAATATTATATCATGAAATTCTTTTTATAAATTTTAAACATCTAAATAATCTTCTTCTTTTAAATTATTTGGGGCGATTGTGTCTATTAGTTCACCGTTTATTTTTCTTATGATATGAGTTCCATCATAATCTTCATCCTCGTATTCCCAATAAAACTCATCATTAGAACATAATTCACTATATTTTTCTACAATTCCTGATGGAACACTCCGAGCAGTTGGAAAAGACATATCATATTCGTTTTTATTCTCATCATAAACAACATCTACATCATCTTAAACATTCCATTTGGTTCCCCAATTTTCTACACACCAATCATACTATCCATATTTTTTATATTTTCATCATATTGCTTTCCTAACTCTAATATATTACTAAAATGTTTTTATCATCAAAATCAATAAGGCCATGATAATTATCTATTTCTTCTCTTAACTTATTAGGATTATCTTCAGAGTTTTTAATATCACTTTTATATTTATTCCAATAATTATGATGAAAGAATACTTCTTTATTTTTTAAAAGTTTCATTAATTTAAATTTATCCTCATCACTTAAAGATAAATAATAACAAGATATAGATTTATTCTCTATTGTTCCAGCATCAAGTTTTAAATCTTCAGGCATAGGTATTAGTTTATTAAAATCTAAAGAATAATTATCATCATTAATAGTTAATAATTTATCTCCTAATTCTTTTTTACATTTAATTCTGTTATAAGTCCAATTAGGCATTAATAAATCTCCTTATCAATTTGTTTAATCTTAGATAGATAATCTTCATATTCAATATCCTGATACAATTTTTATGTAACATTTTTAAATGTAAATATAATATCTATCGTCTTGTCTTGATAGATATAAATCTTTTCAACTAAATTAATTATCAATTCTCTAGTTGGATTATCTAGTGATAAAAATTCATTTATATATTTTTCTATTTGTTTTTTGTCTATTTTATTAGATTCACTATTTTCATTTTTAAGATTATCAATACTTTTTTTATTATTACTTATCTCGGTTTTAATATTTTCACTTACTCTTATGTATTGTTCTTCATCAATAATACCTTTTAACATATTCATATAGTTTTTATCCAAGTTTTCTGTTAATTTATTATTTTCAAGTTCTAAACCTTCCATTTGTTTTTTAATCTTCAAAGAATTATCTTTAATAGGATAAATTGTCAATATTTTCTTTTATATAACTAATAAATGTAATATAATCATCATATTTATTATCAATATTTAAATTATATTTATTAATCATATAAGAAATAAAGATCAAAGGATAGACATTATTATCATTTATAATACCATCATGAAGCATAGTATTTAATTCATTTTCTAACATATTTATTTTTTCTATTTGAACGTCTTATTTTTATACCCTTTCCTTTCTTGACTTGTTTATACTATGATTAAGGGTGTAAATCAACACCTATTTATTAATTTTAAAAAAAGAAAAACACCATAATTGGTGTTTCGTATGCTAAGTCAATATTTAAATATATAAATCTGCAAAATACCTTATAATATAAGGTTTTTCACTCAAAGCTACTTGCCCTCTTCTAACTGTTTCATATACTGAGTTTATGGAGTGACGAGACCTCTCGTTATTCTTAAAAAGTAGAGATAACTCTTTCAAAGATAAATAATACCTTTTTTCTTTCTCAATTTTCATAAGATTAGATACACAGTAAAGTGGCTAGTTTACTAATTAAACTTATATTATTTATTTTAAGACACTAACTACTATATTAACTATAAAATTAAATTATTAGCTGATTCTCCAATATTAAAGGATGTCATGATGAAGAATATAAACCTCCAGATAATCACTAATATTATAGATAATTATTTTCTTCATCTGTATCATCCTTTAATTTTTATGCTATATACTGATTTATTATTAAAGATATTTTTTGTTCAGCTTTAGTAGTAGCGGTTACTTTGACATCAGTTGGTATTTTGCTAATAGCACCAGTTGATTCTGCGATACTGTCAATAATATATCCACCAGTTACAGATGTAGCTGTTCTATTTTTGTAATCGTTATAATCGTAACGATAAGATGGCTCTACAGCAGCATTTATATCCCAACTAACATTTTGATTTGCATTAACAGTGAATGTTGGAGTTCTACCACTTGTTTTAGCATCTTGAGTGTAAGTTTCGCCGTTGTAAGTTAAGGCTAAATCTTTTTCATAATAAATGATAGCAGTTGCACTTTTTCCACCAGGTGTTTTAGCAGTTACCGTAATAGTAGCTCCATTAGAACAATTTTTAGGATTAGAAGAAACGCTAATCGCACCGGTATTTTCATTAATAGTCATACAGTTCGTATCACTTAATGAATAAGTAACTTTTCCACTAGAATTTTCAACTGTAGCGGTAGCTGTAGCTGTTTTAATACCATTAACATGAAGAGTATCTCTACTTAAGGATAAAGATATTTTTTCTTCTTTCTTAGGTTCCGGTTTAGGTTCTGGTTTAGGTTCAGGTATTTTTTCCCACTCAGCATATAAAGTAGTGTCTTCTTCTAGAAGAACATTATTATGTATTGGAGTTTCATTTATATCATACCATCCTTTAAAAGTATAACCAGCATATGTAGGATCTTTTGGAAGGATAAGTTCAACTCCTTTATTAATAGTAATAGAGTCGATAGTACTACCACCTTTAGAATCAAAAGTAATAGTAATTGTTTCAACTTTTCCTTCATAAAGAGCTTTTAGTTTGATATCCTTATCAATTTTAGTATTAAAGTCAAATGGTTTATCTGCTAAGACATCTTCTTTTTCTTTAACACCGACTACTTCATACCAAGCAATAAATAATTCTCCTAGATCTTCTTGATCTTTGATATCTTTTTTGTTAATGGTTTGATGATATTTAACTTTAACAATTTCTTCTTTGGTACCATTATTCAAATCAAAAGTGACATCAAACTTTCGATTGAAAAACCATAGTAAGAAAACAATTATAGCAATTAATATAATACCAGATATAATAGCAATAATTTTTTTCTTATTTTTGTCTATTTTATTCATATATTATTCCTCCTTTAGTTTATTATACTATAACAATTATAAAAATCCAAATATATTTATATTTTTTTAAGTGTAACTACAAAAAAATAGTTTACTCGTTTTTTAGCTTGTATTGTAAATAGTGTTGGTGAATAAAAATCACTACTTATCATAAGTTTACATTAATTCATTAGGAATATTATATATATTATTAGAACTATCAAAACCTACTATATAACTATTAGTTTCTAACTTTTTAATTTATTTTCTAACTAATATCATTGGATATAAGACTATTAATCACTAGAACATTAAATGATTGAATAAAAAAATTATTTATAATATAGTTGAACGAAAAAGAGGTAGTCCAACTATACCAAAAGTAACAAAAAAAATAAAAGAAGCTATTTAGCTTCTACAATTAACTTAATTGCCGTACGTTCATCCCCATCAATTACAATATCTGTAAAAGCTGGAATACAAACTAAATTTTTACCAGATGGAGCCACAAACCCCCTTGCTATAGCTACTGCTTTTATTGCTTGATTTAGTGCCCCTGCACCTATAGATTGAATTTCAGCACTACCTTTATCCCTAAGTACATTTGCTAATGCTCCTGCTACTCTGTTAGGGTCTGACTTTGATGAAACTTTTAATGTTTCCATATTTATTGATTCCTCTCTTTCTACACTAAAATATATGCTGATATTTAAAAAAAAGAACTTTATTGTTCTTCTTTCTTATTTATAATATTATATAAAACAATCATAACTACACCAATTATAGTTAATAATATTCCTGGTATTAATAATGGATTTAGTAATACTTTAATAATTGGTTCTAAATTAAATGGTAAATTAACGTTTAATATATTAATTAGTAAACTTGGTAAAAAAATTGTGACTATGAGTGTTATTCCTGTTAACATAGTAGGTATACTTAAATATCTTAATGGTTTATGGAAACTCCAAGTTAATAATGAAATCAATAAATAGTTTATTATAATGAAACACATTATAAATATATACATATATTTACTTTGTATAAATTTTATAATAGATATTACTTTTTCATCTAAATTAATTTCCTCTTTATATTCAATATTTTCTTTTATTGCTGTATTTATTTCATTAGTTAGTTCATTTAATTCTTCATCACTAATTTTTATATCTATTGGTATTTCATTTATTATTTTTTTTAAATCTTCATTTGTTACTTCTATTAATTTTTCTTTCGTTATTATACTACTAATAGAATTACCTATTATGTTACCTACAAACTCTTTTAGTTTTTCATTTTTTAAAATTTCTTTACTTGTTTTTTCATCAATACCAGATTCTTCTAATTTTTCTATTAGTAATTGTTCTATTGTTTTATTATTTTCTTCTTTTATTTTTATTTCACTTAAATCTATTTTCTTTATTGTTTTTACATAAAATTCTTTAGTTATAAACTTACTTGAAAACATTAAAAATAACATTATTAATAGTAAAAAATAATATATTGTTGAAAAAATTAGTGCAAAGAATTTACCTAAGCCATTTAAGAATTTCATAGTTTCACCTCTGTAATAAGGATAGCAAGAAAAAATAGAAAATACAAGTAATTATTTTCTATTTATTAAATATGCTTTGTATAAATTTTGATATAATGCAATAACTGTCATTTGACCTACTCCCCCTGGAACAGGTGTTATATAACTTGCTTTTTTAGATACATTTATAAAATCTACATCTCCTACTATTTTATCTTCAATTCTATTTATTCCAACATCTATAACTATTGCGTTTTCTTTTATCATATCTTCAGTTATTAGGTTAACTTTTCCTACTGCTGAAATTAATATATCTGCTGATGCTGTTATTTCATCTAAATTTTTAGTTTTAGAGTGACATATAGTAACAGTTGCTCCTTTATTTAATAGTAATATTGATAATGGTTTACCAACTAAATTACTTTTTCCTACTATTACTACATGACGTCCTACTACATCTATTTCGTAATTATTTAATAATTCTATTATTCCTAGTGGTGTACATGGTATTAAACATTCTTCATTATGAAATAATAGTCCAGCGTTTGTATCAGTTAAACCATCTACATCTTTTGTACTTATTATTCTATTTTGAATAGTTTTTTCATTTAAGTGTTTTGGAATTGGCATTTGTACTAATATGCCATCTACATCATTATTGTTGTTTAATTCATCTATTTTATCTAATATTTCTTTTTCAGTACAATCTTCTTTAAATTTTATATGTTCAAATTTACAACCCAAATTTATAGCCGTCTTTTCTTTATTTTTTATATATATGTTACTAGCACTATCATTTCCTATTTGTATTACTGCTAAACTTGGTTTTATATTTTTTGTATCAATTTTATTTTTTAATTCATTAAGTAATTCTTTTTTTACTTTTATTCCATCTAACAATGTCATAATATCACCATCCTAATTATAACAAAAAGAGATTACTTTTCCAACAATCTCTTTTCTAATTTTTCTTTTAAATCGTACACTTCCTTACATCCCATAAATACTATTACTGCATTATCATGTTTAAGTAATGGTTCAATACATTTTGTATCATTAATATCAATTAAGTTTTCTATACTACCTACTTTTAAGTGTTCCCCATTTTTTAAACGATTTACTATAAGCATTGGACTTACATTTGGATACTCTTCTTTTGTTTCTCTATCACTAAATATATCAGTTACGTATGCTTTATCTGCTACATTTAGTGCATCCGCAAATTCTCTATATAGCATCTCTGTTCTTGAAAATGTGTTTTCCAAAAATACTGCAACTAATTCTTTATCAGGATATTTTTGTCTAACTGCTTCTAGGGTTACTTTTATTTCTGTTGGATGATGTGCATAATCATCAATAGTTACAACATTTTTAATGAAATTTTCTTTGAATCTTCTTTTTGCACCTTTAAATGTTTTTATGCTATCATGTACGTCTTCCATATTAAGCCCTTCTAAATAACTAAATATTATTACACTTAGTGCATTAAGTATCATATGTTTTCCATATAAAGGCAAATCAAAGTGTCCAATTAATTCATCTTTATGATATACATCAAATGAACTTCCTTCTTTTGTTAATTCTATATTTTTTGCTGTCCATTCATTATTTTCATTGAATCCATAGAATATTAAATTTTTATCTGTTTTTAAACTTCTAACATTTTCATCATCACCACATGCGATTACATTCTTTTCACATTGTCTTAAAAATTCTTCATAAGTACTTTTCATGTCATCTAAATCTTTATAACAATCTACATGATCAAGTTCTATATTAGTCAATATTATATGTTTTGGATAATAGAATAAAAAGTGTCTTTTATATTCACATGCCTCAAAGAAAAAATATTTATTTCTGCTATCTGCGTGTCCGGTTCCATCACCTATTAAATAGTTAGCACCTACTAAATCATCAAAGACATGGGAGATAAGTGCAGTTGTTGTTGTTTTACCATGGCATCCACATATTGCAATACTTTCATAATTAAAGGCAAGTTCCCTTATCATTTCACAATATGTATAATGTTTTACACCTAATTCTAGTGTTCTTTTTACTTCTTCATTAGTTTCGTCAAATGCATTTCCTATTACAACTGTCATAAATTCGTTAATATTATTTTTATCAAACGGCATTATTTTTATATTTGCATCTCTTAAGGCATCTTCTGTAAATAAATGATGTACTACATCAGATCCCTCTACTTCATTTCCTAAATCATGCAATAAAAGTGCTAGTGCTGACATTCCTGAACCTTTTATTCCTATAAAATGATATTTCATATTATCACTCCTTTATAAACTATATGTTTAATTATACCACTATTTTATTGTTTATTGCAATTTTTCAATTTTTTTACTTATATTATCTTCTAAAGTACTCGGATTATCAAATATATATTCAAGCATTTTTACTGATTTTGCAAAATAATATCCATCAGCAACTCTTTCATCAAAGTTTATACCAAACTCACATATTTTTCTTATTTTTTTCTTTCCATCTCCATAAATTATTTCTTCGTTTTTTATTTCACCCATAGTAGTAAGTGATGAACATGTTCCAAAATTAGCAATATTATGATATATTGCATCACAATTTATTGAACCTAGATTTGATACTATCATACTACTATAATATAAATTATCTTTTACTAATGAACTTGGTAAAAATCCATTTTTATCACACCATTTAAATAGTCCTACTATAGGTATTCTTATTATATTGGGAAGATGTCCTAATACATCAATAGCATCGTTAGCACCTTCTTTTTTTGCCTTTTTATTTCTAAACAAACTAACTTTTTCTTTAATTTTTTTACTTATTGTGTTTATATTATCATTTTCATTTATTGGTATCATAATCATAACTTCTTCACTAGAATCATCAAATGATAATTTTGCTACAAAACTTATAATTATTTCATTATGTTCATACACATGACGATTGGCAATAAATCTATTTAATTTCGGTCTATTATATAATACCTTTGCTATACCTGTTACAAATGCATGAAAGTATGTTATTTCACTATTTTCTTTTTTCTTTGATTCAATATATGTAACTAAATTAGTCACATCAATCTTCCTATTTATATAAACATCACTATCACATCTATCTGGTTTTAAATCTATAAGTATTTGTGATAATCCACTTATGTTCTTTACTCTTTTAGCATCCCTTCTCATATATCCTCCAAAGAAATTATATCAAAATAAATATTAAAAAGCCATAATAAAAAGCTATTATTTCTAATAACTTTATCCATTTAAATCAATTAACTCTTGATTTAATTCATTATATTTTTCATTTATTTTATTAGTTGGTGCAGTTTCTAATTTATACCAACCATTTCTAAACATTATATTAAACGTTTCTCTTTGCATTTCAATTAAAGTATCAAATATATTTTTATACTCATTGTAAAGATAATCATTGCTTGCTTCTGTAAGTACAATAGCATAATTTTTAACTTCTTCTTTTAAAATAGTTAGAAGCATATTCATATAATCTTTACAATTTAAATTTTTTCCTTTTGGTACTTCTACTTTAGTATTTTGTATTTTCTCACTATTCATTAGATCCTCCATTATTTAATATTGATAATATGCGTGTTAGTATGTTATAAAATTCATCACTTGCTTTTTTTAACATATTAGTTACGTCTTCTTCTTTTTTATTATTAAGTGCATTAAGAGTAAACTTATATGCATTATAAGACCAACTAAACATATCTGATAAATAATCTAGATCTTTTCCACTTATAATATTTGGTACATTTTCATACTCTATATTCATAAAATCCCTCCAAATATATAATTAACTTAAAATTAATATTTATACACTAAGTTTATCAAAATTGTACTTTTGTAAGAATTATTTAATTAGTTCATAGAATAATGATAGTAATATAATTTAATGCGATAAGTACTTTTTTTATTATTTAATTTGTTTTTATATTCCATAACAATCACTATTAGTTTTAAACCAAATATGTTATTGTTTATTTATTATACCTAGATATATTAAGCAATATTCCCATTTCACATAATGTAATAAGTAAACTAGATCCTCCATAAGAAAGGAATGGAAGGGTTACTCCCGTTATTGGTATTAATCCAACAACAACCATTAAATTTAGTAAAGCTTGAAATGATATTTGAAATATTATTCCGAAGGATAGATATTTTGAAAATAAATCTCTTGAATTAAGTGATATTTTTATTCCTCTATATATTATAGTTAAGAATAATGCTGATACAATTATTATACCTAGAAAACCAAGTTCTTCGCTTATTATTGAAAATATAAAATCTGTTTGTGGTTCGGGTAGATAGAAATGTTTTTGAATTGAATTACCAAGTCCAAGTCCAAGAAGTCCACCAGGTCCGATTGCAAATAAACTTTGTATGGCTTGAAAACCAGTTCCCAATGGATCTAACCATGGATTTAAGAATGATAATATTCTTTGAAATCTGTATGGTGCGATTATTATTAAAAGGGTTGCACCTATTACACCAAATATACCTAATATTAAAAAGAATTTCATATTCACGCCTGATATAAATAGTAAACCAATTATACTCATTACAAGAATTACACCTGTTCCAAAGTCTGGTTGTAACATTATTAAACCAAATGCGAATAGTGTTACTCCTAGTATTGGTAGTATACCTTTTTTTATGTTTTTGATATCTTTATTATTTTTATATAAGTATTTGGATACAAATACAATCATGGCAAGTTTCATAAATTCGCTCGGTTGTATTCCAAAACCACCAATACCAAACCAACTTCTACTACCATTTCTTACAGTTCCTATTCCTGGTATTATTACTAATATTAAAAGAACAAAGCATCCAAATAATAATGTGTTTGCTTTGTCTAAATAGTACGTATATGATATTTTTGATATTATAATCATTAGTATAGTTCCTACTACTAAAAATACTGATTGTGTTATTAAATATTTGTATGGATTATTGAATTTATATTCTGCCCATATACTGGACGATGAATATATCATCATTACTCCAAAAAGTGATATCATTATTACTGCAAATAGAAGTATTAAATCTAATTTGCTTTTTTTCACTATATCCACACTCCAAATGCAATGCCAGCCATTGCTAAGATAAAACCAACTACCCAAAATGCTTTTACTATGTCACGTTCTTCCCAACCAAGTTTTTCGAAATGATGATGAAGTGGCGTCATTAGGAAAACTTTTTTATGAAAGAATCTTACTGATATGGATTGAATTATAACTGATAACGTTTCTATTATAAATACTCCCATTACCGCAAGAAGTGTAATTTCGTGATCTGTTAAAACTGCTACTGTTGCCAGTGTTGCTCCAAGTGCAAGGGAACCGGTATCTCCCATAAATACTTTTGCTGGATATGTATTAAATATAAGAAATCCAAGTAAGCTTCCTACTAATATAAAGCAAAATACTGCTATATCTTGGTATCCATCTACCCATCCAGAACCCCATGCAATTATCCCAAATGTCAAAAATGCAATTGCTGAAAGTCCTCCTGCAAGTCCATCTAACCCATCAGTTAAATTAACTGCATTTGAGCCCCCTAACATAATGAACAGAAGAAAGAATCCATAAAACCAACCCATATCTATTTTAATGTTTAATGTATAAATTTCTAGAACTGGGTTATTTCCACTTTTCATATATATAAAGAAGAATACTACTGCTACTATTAGTTGTAAAAATAATTTTTGCATTGCTGTAAGTCCTACATTAGTATCTCTTTTAATACTTAAATAATCATCTAAAAGTCCAATTAATGCATAACTTACAAATACAAATAATACTATGAACAAATTAGGCGTAAATTCCATTTTATCTAATAATAATAAAGTTAAAATTGATATAAATGTACCTAAGATAAATATTATTCCACCCATTGTAGGCGTACCATCTTTTTTCTTATGAGAATCTTCTAAATATACACTTACTCTTTGTCCTATATGTTTTTTTCTTAATATAGGAACAATTACAACTCCTAAAAATAATGTTGCTAAAAAACCAATCATAAGAGATAAAACTGATTTAGCAAGTATTAACATATTATCACCTCATTAACAAAATAATTATACTATATAACTTCTTTAAATTAAATACTTTTTTATTCACCTAACAAAATTCTTACTTTACTTCCACCCTTTATTCTTTCACCTGCACCAGGTGATTGTTCTTTTACAATATCTCCACTACCAGTATATGTTACAACAAAATTTTTTAGTTCTTTTATTGCATCCTTTTTATTCATACCTACTACATTTGGTACAGTATAATATTTTTTTTCATTCCATTGATATTCTTTTTCATGAACATTTTCACTTTTTCCTATACCTAAAATACTTATGCAATCAGTTAATATTGATTTAGCTACTGGTGCTGCTACAGTGCCTCCATATTGACTAACTCCTTTTGGATGATCTATTGCAACATATACTACTACTTCTGGATTATCAGCAGGTGTAAAGCCAATAAAAGATACAATATAATTTCCTACCATATAAGTTCCATTCTTTACTTTTTGTGCTGTACCTGTTTTACCTCCAACACTATACCCTTCTATATAAGCATTTCTACCTGTACCATTTGCTACTACACTTTCTAATGCACGTCTTACTTCTTTACTTGATTCTTCACTTATTACTCTTCTTACTAATGTTTTATCGTTTTCCTTTATTATACTATTAGTAACTGGTTCTAACATTCTTTTTACTATATATGGTTTATATAAGTACCCACCATTTATTGCTGCGCTAACGGCTGTTATTTGTTGTATAGGGGTTACGCTTACTCCTTGGCCAAAAGATGTTGTTGCAAGTTCAACAGGACCTACTTTATCTAATTTAAATAATATTCCACTACCTTCTCCATTTAAATCTATTCCTGTTTTTGTTCCAAAGCCAAAATTATTTATATATTTAAACAATTTTTCTTTTCCTAATTTTTGTCCCATTGTTACAAATCCAGGGTTGCTTGGTGTTACTATCAGAACATAAAAAGTTATTATTCTCACCACAATCAATTTCAATGTTCTTGTACCCACTGTTTTAAATTTCTTTATCAGTATGAGAAAATATCGTTTAATAAAAAGTTGATAACTCAAGCTTTTTTTGTTATCAATATATGCTGTATTAACATTAAAATTAAAGTAAATAATTAGCTTACATGTTTTTATCACTATTTATTTTTTCAACTTCTACTCTTTCAACTAATAATATTATTTATAAAAAAAGTGCATTTAAGCACTTTAATTTACCCATCTAATTTTAATTCCTTCAACTGTATTACCTATATTTCTTAATAATATAAATTTTCTAGTTCTTTTATTTTTATGCTTAAATCTTAATTTTATTTTTTTCTTTTAAGAACTAGCATATTACTTTTTTTTAAATTACCAGATAATGGCTTTGTTATTGTTCCTGAGTATACAATATCTAATTCATGCAATGCTCTAGTTAAAGCAACATATAATAGTTTCATATCCAAACTACTATTAGAGGAATATATTTCTTCATTAGCATTATTAAGTATTACTGCATCAAACTCCAATCCTTTGGCCAATTGGTTAGATATAGTACAAACTCTAAATTTTTCATCGATTAAATCATCATTTGCTGTTACATTCGGAATATTAATTCCAAACATTTTTAAAGCTTTATTAATATAATTTGATAATAAATCAGTTTTACTTATAACTGCAATTGTTTTATAACCTTTTTCTTTATACTCGCATATTTTTTCTGCAATATACTCAGGTATATTATTAGCATCTTCAATTTCAGATACTTGTACTGGATTTCCGTGTCTTACAACCATATCCGAACGACTTAATCCAATGCTGTCTAAAACATCATCAGCACTTTCCATTATTTCAGCAGTTGTACGATAACTTTTATTAAAATTAACAATCTCACCATTTCCACTAAACATAACTTCATTGACTTCATTCCAATTATTTATTCCTCTATAATCATAAATTGATTGTGCTAAATCACCAAAAATACTAAAAGTTGATGCAGGTAAGCTTTCTTTTAAAACATAAAAATTAAATTCGCCTAAATCCTGTGCTTCATCTATAACAGTATGTTTAATTCTTTCATAATTTTTATTTAGGCCAAGTGCCGTCTTAATATAAATTAAGGCCGATAAATCTTCAAAATCGTAAGAATTGTTTTTTATATTTTTTTGTGTTTTTCTTTTTAATTCACTTATATTATTATAGTTATATATATCATAATCATTAATTGAACTAATAAATAATTTGTAAAGTTTAATTGTACTAACTTTTGATTTATTAAAATATTTTCTTAATATACTTCTACAATTTTTACTTAATTCTGCTCTATCTTTAGAAAACATATTTCTCATTTTATTTTTTTCTTCATCAGTTTGTACATTCTTAAATAATTCAAAAGAATAGTTGTTATATCGTGAAGTAATAAAATCATAATTATTTTCTATATATTTACATAATCTATCAATCGTAATTTCAATTTTATTGTTTAAATCTTTAGAATATACTTCTTCTGTACCTTCAAATATCTCTCTCATTATATTTTGAGGTATAACCTCAAAATTTCCTAACATAAGTGACTTTGATGTTATACTATAAAAGTATATTTTAAGAAATTTATCAATCATTTTTTTATATTTAATAGAACATTTAAACTTGTCTACATCGCTATTATTTTTACCTTCAATATTATCAATAACCTTTTTATCTGATGAATTAACAGAAATATTTTCATCAATGTACATTTGTGCAAATTGTTCAAATGTACATTGTTCTACACTAGAAACATCTAAATCAGGCAAAACAGATTTTATATATTTTAAAAATACTGGATTTGGTCCAATAACTAAGTATTGGTTTTGTTTTATAGTTTTCATATAATTATATACAAGATAAGCAATTCTATGTAATGCCACAGTTGTTTTACCTGATCCTGCTACACCTTGAATTATTATATTATCAAATATTTTTTTTCTAATAACATCATTTTGTTCTTTTTGAATTGTTGAAACAATGCTTTTCAATCTTGCATCATTATTACTATTTAAATATTTTTGTAAGAGTTCATCATTTGAAACTAAATCTACATCAAAATATTCTTGTAATTCACCCAATTCTATTTCGAATTGCCTTTTTAAAGACATATTACCACTTATTGTTCCATTTGGAGCTTCAAAACTACATCTTCCTATTTCTGCATCATAATATAGTGAACTAATAGGAGCTCTCCAGTCAGTAACAATAATATCTGTATTTTTTATTACTCCATTTTTACCAATATATACAGTGCTAACTTTTCCATCTTCATCGGAAGTAAAATCTATTCTTGCAAAATATGGCTTATTAACAGACGTTTTTAAATTTCTTATATGTATTTTTTTCATATCTGCAATTTTCCATAATTCTTCTCTATCACCAATAAAATTATTAAAAAGATTTTTTAATTCTTCTTCTTTGTCAACTAATATATCTTTAATTATTTCAATTGTTTTAAATAATTTTTCTTTTTCTAATTCAAACTCTTTAGTATTCATACTAATATCCCCTAATTTATAATATTTTATATATTTTTAGGATTATTTAACTTTCTATCAAAGTTTAATACTTCTAAAATAAATTTGGTAGTTTCAAAATTACCTTGATTATAAATTTCCATTATTTCTTCTTTAGTCATCCATTTAACATCATTAACTTCTTCTTTTTGAATAACTACATTTTCAATTGAAACATCAAGTTCAAAAATATAAACATCTACAATATCAGGACAATTTTTAAAATATCTTGTTGTAGAGCCCACAAACGCATAAGGTGCATTACTTATATCAACTCCAAGTTCTTCTTTTACTTCACGGATTGCTCCTTGATAAGTATCTTCATTCATTAATACTGATCCTCCTGTGCATTCCCACATTAATGGGTGAGCTTTCCACTCTACTCTTTGACTAATTAAAAATTTTCCTTCTGTATTTCTAATCCAAGCATTTGTAACTAAATGGTATTCATCATCACTTAATTTTGTACCTCTTTCTATCTTTCTATCTAACATTTTACGATTTCTATCGTATAAATCCCACATTTCTTTCATATAAAATTACCTCCTCAAACATTATAACATTTTCGAATTTTTTTACACCTTTTCAATCCAAAACTAACATATATTTGAATTAAATTTCTTTAATATTTCTAAATATGTTTTATAATTATCTTTTTGCTGTTCAAAACTATATAAATCAATTTTATTTGTATAATATAAATAAAATTTTTCTAATAAAATCTTGCATAAATAATATTTAACAATATTACTAAAATCAGTATTATCATAGCAATCTAGCTTTTGTAATACTTCTTTTCTAAGTTTAGAATATTTTTTCATATTTATACAACCATTATCTATAAAGTTTTTGACAACTATCACAGCAAAATCATATAATGGTGTTGTTACACAAGTTTCATCAAAATCAATAATATAATAATCTTTTTTATTAAATATAATATTTGATTTTGATATATCACCGTGATTTATGCTTTTTTCATCTAATATTTTCATATCTTTTATAGTAGAAAATATTCCTAATACATAAGATATGTCATTATATAATAATTTTTCTTTATCATTATTTAGAAGCAAATAATTATAATAATTATTACATTTTTCTTTTAAAGTACTTTTTAATGTAGTTTTTTTATTTAGACCAATTATATTTGCATAATCAATATTTGTTTTTATAATTCTGTTACACTTTATGTATTCAAAAACATTGTAGATATTTCCATTTATTTCTATTGGTTTATTATTTATTGGTTTACAAACTTTAATATTATTTTTTTTATATATAGAATATAACTTATCAGATAATTTAAAATTATAATTATAATTATATTTTTTTACTACATATTCATCTTTTTGGGTAACTACTTTATATACAGTGTTTGCAACTCCTTTATCAATTTTTGCTATTGACTTTATATTCTCATCTATTTTTGCCTTAGATAAAACATTTGACATTTCTTTAATTACAAATGGTTTATAATTATTAATTGCCTTTTTATAAAAGTATATTATATTTGTAACTACACTTTTAGAATTATATATATCTTTAACTCTTTTTATATTGTTTTTATTAATTTTACTTTTATTACTTAACTTATATTTTTCTATAATTCTTTTTGCCAAATCTAAATAATCTCCAGTATTGTATATAGATGTATCGTCATTTAACATCTCCACCATACCTGAATTTTTACTTCCTACAATATGAATTCCTGTGATCATGGATTCTAATATTACATAAGGAAAGTTATCAAATAGTGATGGGAATATACCTACTTTTGCTTGATTCAAATATAAGTTTAAATCATAATTAGGAATTTGTCCTACAAATATAAGGTTATCTTGATATTTTGTGTCAACTAACTCTTTTATATATTCTATTGTGGAAATATTTTTACTGTTTCTTGTAGTATCTTTACCAATAAATTTAATTTTAAGATTGGGATATTCTCTAAATACTTCATTTAATGCTTTTGCAAGAACAATTACACCCTTTCTTTCTTCTAAACTCCCAATGAATAATAATTCATCATTTTTTTTAATATTTTTATCATAGTAGAAATTCTTTATATTCGCAGGATTTGGAATTACAAAAATATCATTAGGTGACATTTTGAAATCTTTAACTATTATTTCTTTTAAAACTTGAGAACAGCAAGTAACTAAATCAGCGTGTTTAATCATATAATTTTCCCATTTTAGCATTTTTTTAGTAATTTTACCAAAATTATTTTTATTATATTTTAACCATACTTTTAACGGAGTATGAAGTCTAACAACAATAGGTATCTTACGATATTTCTCAAAAAAGATTGTTTCAGCACCCCAGTCTGGAACTTCAATTATATCAATTTTGTCATTGTCTTGTAATATTTTCAATTCTTTTGCTACTAATCTCCTATATTCTTCATAATTCCATATCTGATTTTTTGTTTGCTCCACAAATATCCTTGTGATATTAACACCATTCTCAACATATTTCTTATTTTCTTTCAAACTTCTACATATAACAAACACTTGATTTCCTTGTTTAACTAATTCTTCAGCCATATTTTTTTGATATGTAGCTATTCCACCAAAATTAGTTTCTTCAGGATATTCTTCGTGTACAAAACAAATTCTCATATATTATATTCCCTCACTTCTATAAAATTAATAATTTTACTTTCTTAAGATTAATTTTTTTGATACTATATCAAATGTTTCTTGAACTGATATAGTATCAGTATACAATCTAACATCTGCATTTTTTTCAACATTTTTACCAAATAATAGCTCGTCAGAATATGCACTATTAATTCTTCTAGATAATTCTTCTTTTGTATGATCTCTTAATGGATCATTCATTAATCTATCATTCATATTTGAAAAATTAGAGTATGTTAAATTAAGCATTTTTACACTAATTCCCAATTTACCTAATTTCTCTCTTAAATTAATTATTGCTTCTAAATCTTTATAAGAAACATAAAGAATTATTTTCTTTTTCTCAAGTAATTTTTCTTCACAATCTTCTAATAAAATACCATAAAATGTACCATTTTCTTTACAAATTACTTTTGAATCCCCACTCCATAATAAATATTTACCATCATCAGCATATTTTTTAAATTCATTATGCTCTAAATATCTGTAAAATCCTTGCTGATCGTCTGCTCTTTGTTTCCTTGTAGTGCAATGTCTAGGTACACCATAATCATAAATTTTTACTATCATATTTCCGATAGTTGTTTTACCTGCACCAGAAGGTCCCATTATTGTAATTATATCTTTGTCTTCCATTTTTCCTCACCAAATTTCTTAAAACCTTTAAAAACACAAGGTTTATGGATACCAACAATATTTCCTCTTTAAAATTATCAAAAATGTAAATGCCTCATTTTGTAAACTTTGTGCGTATACTACCATTATTTTTATTAAATGTCAACGACTTTTATAAATATGTAGTGTTAGTTGCACATTATATATATTGGGTTTATGCATCAGTAAAAGAAGCTTGATATTATGACAGAACATTGTGAAATAATCGATGAATTTATAAAGAAAAAAGTTTTTTTATTGATAAATTTAATAATTCAGCATCAATTTATTAAATAATATCTTGGTATAATTTAAAATAGTATAAACATATTTATTTTAATACAATAAATCTAAAAAATGTTATTGTACCCACTATTTTAAATCTCTTTATCAATATGGGAACATATTACTAAATAAAAAGTTGATAACTCAAGCTTTTTCTTTTGTTATCAATTTCTAATTCTCTATATATTGTATCAGTATTAAAGTTAAAGTAAATAATTAATTTTACATGTTTTCTATCGCCATTTATTTTTTCAACTTCTACTCTTTCAACCAATATTCTCATCAAATTAGGTAGCTCATTTTGTAGATTAACTTTTGAAGTAAGTGTATTTCTAACTTCTGTTATTTTTTTATTTAATTTAATAAGTTCAGAGTCATGGTTATTTAATCTATCAGCTTTTGCTCTTAAAGAATTAATTTCATTATTAAACTTATCATTTCTTTTTTTAAACTCTAAATCATCAATCATTCCTTTAGTACTTAAATCTAATAATTTATCCTTAAGATTCTCTATTTTTATGATTTGATTGTTTATGCTTTCAACATTATCTGAATTCTTATTACTGCTTATAATATTTTCATATTCATTTATTACCCCATTTAAATATTCTTTTTTATTATCTATAAAATCACTAAATATTTGGATAAATATCTTGTCTAGATAATCTTCTCTTAAGATTGGTGAAGCACAGGCACCAACACCTTCTTCCTTATATTTTTTACAGAACCATGTAGGATTGTTTGTTCTATTACTTCCACCAGCCCTTATAAATACATTTCCACAATCCTTGCAGTATAATAAACAGCTATATTTTGAATTCTCTAATGATTTTTCAGAATTTAAAATGTGTCTTGCAGATGATTTTTTTCTCATCTCATGTAATTCATTTGCTTTATTCCATAACTCTTCAGATACAATTGCTGGAACTCTATCATCTTTTTCAATTATTTGTCTTTCTTTTGGAACTTTTTTCTTTTTATGTGTTTTATAATTTTCAACCTCAGTTAATC
>ERZ857998.1918-NODE-1918-length-21334-cov-20.668452_pt1 | contig 21334 bp, 21 predicted proteins | sample MGYA00519954_ERZ857998 | MGnify/ENA primary metagenome ERZ857998 (study PRJEB31778, sample SAMEA3449424) | human gut metagenome | biome: human gut; feature: human-associated habitat; material: faeces | place: United Kingdom | collected 2010/2012 ...
TTTTAAATTGTCAACAAATTTTCAATTACTTAAAGAAATGAAAAAGCGGGTTTTGGCAAGCGGGGCTTGCATGGATTCGCTAATAGGCGTGCCGCCGGAGAGCGAACGCTTTAACAATCTGCTGGAGGTAGCATTACAACAGCAGGAAATGGCGTGTATTGAAATGCGCCGTCTTTACTGGCAACTGAAAAGTAAGGAAGAGACAAGCACGGAAATTAAGCACGGCAAAGCAAAGGAAATATACGGAGAAATATCCGTAACGCCCGAAGGGTGGGTACATATAAAGCTGAATGCACTGCTGCCCCATTGCAGAGTGACAGGCGGCACGCAGTATGTGACCGACAGTATTTTAAGGCTTTTAAATTCTGCCGAGTTCGACGGAATAAAGCTGCCGTTTTTCAGTAAAGCGTATCTCGGAATAATAGAGGTGTGCCCGCGGGATTGCAGCGATGTTTTCGACCACGACAACAAGGGCTTTAAGGCGGTACAGAATGTTTTAAAGGGAAGACTTTTCCCGGATGACGACCGCTTTGAAATGTCCCTCGGATTATTTACCGAGCAGCGGAAAAAGAGCGCCTGCCATATCTTTGTACTGCCGGATGATGAAGCCGGAATCTTTACGGATATGCGGCTTTCGCATGATTTGGTATAGTGTGCAACCTCAAAAAAATCGGCAAATTTCGGGCTTTCGGTTTTTCAAAAAAGCGCACAATACAAAACAGCGCATAAATAGGGTGTTTTCGGGATAAAATTTGACCGTTTTAAAAGACAAATGTTACACGGGTATGGGAGGTAGTGCGCTTGTGTTATACACCAATGCAGAAATAGAGCTTTTGAAATTATGTGCCTGGTGTAGAGATTTACCTGCCACCAGTACATTTTTAAACAAAGAAAATTTAATGGCTTTGGTGGCTACAGGGCAGTTGAGAATAAGCCGTAACGGTCAGAGTGTCCGTGTAACGGAATCGGGTAAACATACGCTCGATATTCTCGGCTTGCATTTTGATTATGACAGCAAAAGCCGCGGAATGGGAAACTATCTTATTCGCAGATTGAACACCGCAAACCTGATGTTATTCTTCTTCGGCGGAAAGACGGATGTATTTTGCAGCTCCGTTCCCGACCGAAACAGCCCGCTTTCATTTTTGCCGTCCTTTGCACTTAGGCGGGAAAAGAATAAAAACCCATTAGGCACGGCACGCTTTAACGGAATGTTATATACCAAAAGCACCGCCCGCGCCGTGTACTACATAACCGAGGAAAACGACGGCTTGTACCCCGAAGCCGAGCGTAATACCTTTACAATGAATATCTTAACCGGCGGCAGAAAAAGCGCCGCGGCATTTACCGGAGATAAAAGCCTTGAAAGGATTATAGAATATTCCGCGCGCAAGACCACAAATTCAAGAGCGCTGCCGGTATTAAGCGCCGTCCGTCGGCTGGATTGCCCGGTTACATTCTTTCCTTTGTCGCAGGCGGGTGCCAGACAAATGCGTATAATATCCGTCCGCGACCACCGTAGAATTATAGCCGAAAGCATTTTAAAGGCAAAATATAAACCGCCCGAAAAGAATTATTACGACGCGGCGGAAAAAATCTTAATAGGCATAGATATGGATATACCGCGAATGGAAACGGCGGCGGAGTACGGGGTGCATATATTTCTGCTTGACTGGCAGGTAAACGCCGTAAAAGAAATTTTAAGGGGCAAAAGGGCGGTGCTGCACCCGTTAAGTACCGACACCGCCGAGGAAATACTGCGGCTGCCGTCTGAGCTGTATGTTAAGGAAACGAAGCCGTATATAACCGAGAAAGGAGAGTTTTTAAGTGCGCCTGTCTAAAATAATTGAGATATTGGAGAACAAGGCAATAGCCTTTTACAAAAAGAATAAGGACAGCATACCGAGATATATTTTAATTCTTTTTATCGTATTGTACGCCGCAGGATTTATAGTCCATTCCGTAACCACCGGATTACATAATTTTCAAAGCGGCAGTAATGATAACCTTTTTATAATTGACCCTGTTAAGAACATAAAAGCGTTATTCACTCCGGCAGGAATAGGAACGGTACTGTTCGGCTTCCTTATGTTTCTGCTGTTCAGCGGCAAAGGCAAGGATCTTTTAAGCGGATATAAGACCGTAAAGGATAAGGAAAGAGGAATAGAGATACTGCCCGAGGGCACACACGGCACATCCGGCTTTATGGATAAAAAGGAGCTGCCTGAGTTTTTGGTAAGCGGCAGCATAGAAAAGGTGGACGAAACCCTGTTCGGAAAATTGGAAAACGGGGATTATGTCGCAATGAAGGATATGCCGGGTATGTCTAAAAATGTTATGGTATACGGCGCACCCGGCACGGGAAAGTCCAGAGGCTTTGTAATGCCGTTTGTAATGCAGGCGGCCCGCAGGGGTGAGAGTCTTGTAATGGTAGACCCCAAAGCCGAGTTTTACGAAATGTATTCGGGCTTTTTAAAGAGTCGGGGATATACCGTCAAGGCATATAACCTGCTTGACCTTTTTGCCTCTGACGGCTGGAACTGTGTAATGGATACGGCACGGGATATTACTCTTGTGCAGCGCGCGGCAGAAATAATTATACGGAATACCTCAAACGAGAACGAGCGCGGCGACTTCTGGGAGAAAGCCGAGAAAAACCTTTTAATGGCGCTGCTGCATTATGTTCAGACCCTTACATATCCGGGAACGGACAAGCTGCTGCCGCCCGAAGAACGAAGTCTCGGTACGATCTACAAGATTTTATCCACAACATCCGTGCAGGAATTGGACGCACGTTTCAGAGCATTACCGCCCGACCACCCTGCTTTGCCGTCCTACGGCATATTCCGTCAGGCTCATAAGCAGATTTGGGGGAATATTGTAATAGGGCTTGGCAACCGCTTAAATGTTTTTCAGAACAAATTGGTAGACGATATTACAAAGCATAACGAAATAGATTTAACTCTGCCCGGCAGAGAAAAGTGCGCGTATTTCTGTATTATTTCAGATCAGGATTCTTCGCTTGAATTTTTATCTTCAATGTTTTTCTCGCTTATGTTTGTAAAGCTGTTCTACTACGCCCGTCAGCAGGATAACCGCCGTTTGCCAGTTTGCGTAAATGTCTTAATGGATGAATTTTGCAATATAGCGCTGCTTGACAGCAAGAAGATATTTTCGGTGGCGCGCTCACGCAATATAAACATTCAGGCTGTGGTGCAGAGTATAGCGCAGCTGTCCGACAGATACCCCGGCAACGAGTGGCAGGAAATTGTGGGCGACTGCGATTACCAGTTGTTTTTAGGCGGTAATGATGTTATGACCTCGGAGTTTTTCTCAAAGCAATGCGGCGAGATTACCGTAAGGGTAAATAATACGAATACCCCGATGCGACCCTTTTTAGACTTTTTATCTCCGCAAAAGCCGTATATGCAGAATAAGACAAGCACAGGCAGAGCGCTTATGCTGCCCGATGAAATACGGCGGCTGCCGAAAGACAAGGCTATACTTTTGGTGCGCGGCGCAAAGCCGCTGCTTTTAAACAAGATAACACCCGAAGAGCATCCGTCTTTTAAATTATTAAAATACTGCAAGGCGGCGGAGCATATACCCGCATGGAAGCTTAAAAAGCCGGAGAAAGTGAAGAACAAAAAAGTACCGCAATACAAAATGCAGTTTGAAATGCCGCTTGATACGGACGAAGACGAAAAGGAAAGCTTTGATCTGTCCGACGGGATAGATTGCAGAAAGCTCCAGACAGTAAAGGAAAGGGATATATAATGAACAGAACATACAGACTGAGTGATGTTGTAAACGAAAGATTTTTAAGACTGCCGTTATCCTTATTTGCCAATCCTAATTACAAAAGGCTCTCGGCTGAAAGCAAGCTTGTGTATTCGCTGTTGCTTGACCGTATGAGCCTGTCTCAAAAGAATAACTGGATAAACGAGGACGGCGAGGTTTATTTAATTTACAAGCGCGAGGAAATAGCGGATATACTTTGCATTACATACAAAAAGGCAATAGCGGCGTTTAAGGAGCTTATTGCCGTAGGACTTTTGCTTGAAAAAAGACAGGGCAGAGGCTTTCCGAACAGACTGTTTGTGCTTAAATGCGAATTAGAGGACAGCGACGCCGGGGACTTCGGAAGCTCTTTCGATAACCCCGAAACAGACGAAAAAGAACCCGAAAACCCGCAGGATACGCAGATGTGCGAAAACGGCATATCTAAAGCTGACGAATCGGCATGTCTTAATATTCCGTGTGAGCAGCCCAAGACATTCCAAAACGGCACATCAAGAACTGCCGTTTTAACATATCAAGAAGTGCCGAAACGGCAGTCAATCCAAACGAATAATAATTATATTAAAAATATCTATACTGAGTGTAATCAATCGACCGATCCGGCGCTGGCGGCGATCTTACAAAACTGCGAATTAAAAAGCTTTGAAAGTAAAACAGCGCAAATGCTTGAGAGCGCTGTCAGAGTGCTTTACTACAAGCAAAGCATTAAGCTGTCCGGCGCTGTGCTGCCGCAATCGGAAATACGGAATCTGTTAAGGCGCGTCAACCGTGATACGCTTATAGACGCGGTGGAGGTGCTGAGGCATAACGAGAACGAGGTACAGAACCCGCAGGGCTATCTTTACTCGGTTATTTTAAACGCCGTTAATGCAGAGCATACAAGCACCTTGCTTGAATTGCCTGACAATATGATAGACAGGGAGATGCTCTATGCTTCTGACTAAAACACAAAAGAAAATACTTGAAATTGTGCGGGAATACGGCGGAATGAGGGCGGATATGCTAAACAGCCTTTGCCCCGACGCATATTCGTTTGAGGTGTCGCTCCATCAGCTTGAGGTAAACCGCAAGATTGTACTTGTCGGAGAGTATTATTGCGATGATACAGCTTTGATATGCGACAGAAATACCGAAACCGCGTTTGAGGTAATGCTGGCAATTTGCGGTCAGCCGCCCGAAATATACTGCCGCGGTCAGCCGCCCTTTTCGCTTACATTCTTCAAGGAGCGCGAACAAAAGCTCTGCCGATATGATATTTGTGTGGTGACAGACGGCAGAGAGCAGGTTGTAAACGCAATGCTCGGCGGAATGGCAGGGAAATACGGTACGGCAATATTTGTTTTGGAGCAAAAAGAACAGGCGGAGCGTATGATTGTTCCCCCGGACTGCCGCTTTGCGGTAAAGGAAAATGCAAAATACATATTTTACGGAGGTTGTTAAATGGACTTACGAAATCTTAATTTAGCCGAACTGGATAAAAACTTATCCGAGGAGGAACGCAGGGAATGGAACTCAATTTATGCGTCCTACAGGGCAGGCTCACTGCTTACGGGAACGGTATCCGGTATGGAAACGCGAACGGTGGATGTAAAGAATGAGGAAACCGGAGCATACGAGGAAAAGATATTCAGATATTTAGTGGTAATAGATTACAGGGTAAAGGTTATAATACCGCAGGATGAAATGTGGTATGAAAAAGGAGATATACCGTACCATGTTATGCGCTCAATGGGCGGCGCTAAAATAGATTATGTTATAACGGATATTGACCGCGAGGGAGATTTTTGTATTGCGTCGAGAAGTCAGGCATTGCGTATCCGCCGGCACAGCTTTTTAAAGCTTACGCCGCGGGTAGGCAAAAGAATAAAGTGCGATATATTGGCGGTGGGACAATGGCATTTGCTTTGCACGGTCGGCGGGTTTGATATAACGCTTGCCGCAAGGGATGTATCTTATGCCGCAATTCCCGATTTGCGGGAAAGGTATCACGCCGGAGAAACCAAAGAAGCAATTATAAAAAGCTACGATCCGGATACGATGAGACTTTCGGTATCTATAAAGAAAGCGCAGCCGCACCCGTTTGACGGTGCAGATCTGCGCCACCCGATAGAAAGCCGCCGCGCTTCGGTTATAATGGGTAAATTTGCGGGCGGAGTATACTGTAAGCTCGAAGAAGAGCTTGACTGCTTATGCGGCTATTCCGCCGAGCAATGCGACGCAGATTTCCATATAGGGGATAAGGTAATAATAGTTATAACCAAGTACAGCTATGAGCGCCGCCTGATATACGGCAAGATACTTGCGAGATGGTGATAATACCTATTACATTGCGTGAGGCAAATGAGTTTATATCACTCCGACATAGGCATTTAGGTAAAGCCGTAGGCTGCAAATTTGCGCTTGGGCTTGCGGATGAAAAAAGAGAGCTTATAGGCGTTGCGGTTTGCGGCAGACCCGTGAGCAGATATTACGATAACGGGGAAACGCTCGAAATATGCCGCGTTTGTACCGACGGGACATATAACGCCTGCTCTATGCTTTACGGCGCTTGCGTTCGCGTAGGCAGGGCCATGGGGTATAGACGGATTATTACATATACTCTTGAAAGCGAGCACGGCAGCAGCGTTAAGGCGGCTAATTTTAAATATGACGGAATTGCAGGCGGTATTGTATGGATCGGGAAAAGAAGAAATGACACGCTGCCCGCCGAAATGAAAAAGCGGTGGGTGTTTTATTGCAAATAAAGATGAGGAGCACCGCAAGACAACAACGGCGCTCCTCAAGAAGACAGAAGGTGTTTTTTCAAACACCACGGACATTATATAACACAAAATTTCGATTTGTCAAGTTTGACAGGGCATTTTTTGAAAAATATTTTTATTCTAAAGTTGCGTTATAATCTTTTGAGTTTGGAATATTTCTTTAATGTATAAGAATATTATTATTGAAAACTAAATTCAGTTCAACTGAAGATAATAAATCTTGTTTTATAGTTGGCTATTGTCTATAAAACAAAAATAGCCTATCTGTTGTTGTTTGGATTTAGTTTTCATTTTTTGATATGCCTTTAATTAAAATATCTTTTTTATCGCTATTTTTTAGGATATCGCTGGAAATTAAACGGTCTATTTCACGCCTGTCAATTTCAGAATTGTTGATAATGTGCTTATATGCTATATTTGAAATAAGTGAACGCTCAAATGGCTTTGATGAATATTCATTATATAACTTTGAAGCATTACTAATAAAATCTTTTGTATTTCCACAGTTTTCCCACATCATTAAATTCTGAATTTTATAATTAGTGTTTTTCAAATCAATTTCACACAGGACTGGAATAGTATTTTGATTAGAGGCATTGTATGCTATGTCATTCATAATGTTGAGAATTAGCATAATTGCAGATTTGTTTAGTAAATCTGCCGTTTCTTCCTTGGTTAATTTAATTTCGGGGTTATCTTGGACAATAGAATATAATTCCTCCACTCCTTTTTGATAATTATCTTGATACGGTTTTAAAATTGCAAAAAGTACTTTTTGTGTGACACTATAAAGGGTATGAGTCATCCCTGTTATTTCGTCGTTTTCCAATCCGCCATATTGATCAGCTAACGCTCGTGCAATTATTTGGGTGTATTTAAAAGCACGCAATACCCGATATTTCTTTTTATTAATGTCTTCTTCGGAAAAGTCGAAAATTCCTTTAAATCTTACTGCTTCCTGTCTGGACTTTTCGATTTGCTCTGTTTTTTTAATATTCATTTCTTTGTCTTTTTCAGATGGAAGACTATTTTTTGGCAGTTCCTTTCCGTACTTAATGAATTCAATATTGTTTTCGTCAAAATTTAATTCTGGTGTATCGGATAATAGTTCGGTGGCCTTTGAGGCAATTTCTAAAATTATTCTGGAATTGCTCCTCACATATGATAAAAAAAGAACAATAATATCGTTAATGCCAAAACAGATATGTTCCATAATATAATTTATATGTGTTCTGTTATTGGGATTTTTTTCTATTTCCCAATTGACATATTTGGCCACAAAGTACGCATAAGTATTTTTGTCGATAAATTTATAAGAAAAATCGGTATCTGATGAAATTAGTATTTTTGCTTTGCAACAATTATCTGCAAAGTTTTTTGCGTTAAGATGTGCCCGCCGACTTTCGTTAAAATTAGCAATACATATTTCTAATTGTGAGGAGGAAATATTTTCAATAAGTTCGGTGAAATACATATAATTTGCCATAAACTCTAATGCGGAAAGGTAGGTGTTAATTTCACTATATTGAACTGTATTGATTATAGCGTTGCGGATATTAGTTTCAAATACAATACTGATTGTTTTGTTTCCCTTATCATTACTAGAGGAGTTACTTATAAAATATTTAATATACTGAAGTAAGTTTCCCGGGGTTAATGAAAATAAATCGGCGCGGCATTGAACCATATAATCCAAAGCTAAAATTATGGAATCAATTACGGCCTTGTTATCCTGTTTTATAGCAACGCAGGTTTTGTGGATTAGTTCATCGCGTTTTTCTTTAAAAAACGGGAGTATTTCAATGTAATCAATGGAATTATTTTGTATTTTCTGCTTGACAATGGACATTAAATCCTGTGATAAATAATCTTTAGTAGTATATACTAACAAATAATTATGATTTAAAATATATGTGAATAGGTTTTCCCTGGCTTTGCTATTCGTGATAAGGTCAAAATCGTCAATGAAAATGATTACTTTTTGGCTGTCTACAAGTTGAAAGCGATTAAAGATGTATTCGTTTTCTCCGTATTGCGATTCGACAAGGTCCTTAAACATTTTTTCAATCCGGTTGTCTCTATAATCGTTTTTTTCAATAAGTAAAGGGAAAAAACTTTTTTCGACCGATTTTAAGTATAGGTATTTTATTAATGAAGATTTACCGGAACGGCTATTGCCATTTATAGGAATTATTTTATTCGATAGAAGAATTTCAAAAATGTTATCAATATCAATGTTTTCGGAATTGCTCATGAGATATTCGGAATTGGATTTGAATTTAGGGAAAACATAATAATCTGTAAATTTATCAGATATGTTGGAATTATCGATTGATAACTTCGATAGGAAATCGTCTGAGGGCCTTAGTTTATTTCTTCCTTTAGCGTTGAAAGATTTACTTTGTTTTTGAATATTAAAAATAAGGTTTTCAGGCATCCAAGTATATTTACTTACAGTAGCCTCGTTTGTTTGGCTGTCTATTGCTACGGTATTAAATACAAATTCTTGTCGTTCTGTAGAAAGTTCACCACCTATAATCATATTGGTTTGATTCCCATTACCGTCAGAAACATACATGGTCTCTGATTTGTGATCATGACCGACAAACACTAAATCTTGGTCTTGAAACTTCTTTTTTAACAATTCTTTAGAGTCCCAATCAAACCATTCATAACCGTGATGTATTACTGTTAAATAAAAATCAGCTGTACCATCGCGTTCCATTTCTCTTGTGGCATCCACAGGAATAAAATGGACTTCTTTATTATCGTGCTCAAGAGTTGAAAATGGTGCGGAATTTAGTAGGGTGACTTTGATTTTATAACCGTCAAAATCCAATATTTTATAATCTGAAATCTTGTTTTTTAAGAAACAATTTTTACTTTTTGCATATTGAAAAAAATAATCTAAACGGTCTGTTTCTTCATCAAGGTGTTCCTTTAATTCCCAATTGAGAATATCGTTTATAGTTCGGTCAGATTCCTTTAAACACATATCATGATTCCCAGGGACTATAAGAGTTTCAATGAACCCCCAATCGAATTTCTTGGATAATTTAGATAAGAAAGCACTGATTATTTTTCTGCCAGTCTTAAATTCGTTTGGGTGTGCACTATTTGTAAGATCTCCTGAAAAAATCAGTACAATTTTATCATACGAATCGGTCTTTGTAATTGTGTTGACAGCTTGTGTTATAAGATAATTATATTCATTAAACGAATTGCAGCAATGAATGTCGCTTAATTGGATTAATAGGATTTTCATAGTAATTACTTCCTTTGCTTATGTGTTTACGGTATCAAAATAGTTATGTTTATATGTTTAATTATACATTGTAATTATTTGAATTACAATATTAAAAGTCTATATAAAACTATTATATATTTTTATTGACATAACAAATTTTATAATATATAATATATTTGTAACAAGGTTTGAGTGTGATGTCAAATTTGACTTTTCAGATTATGACATTGGTTTGAGTAACAAGGTCGGATTTTTCCCATAAAGGGAGAAGTCCGGCCATTTTTGCGTTTTAGAGCAATTTAAAACGCCCGCAACTAAATTCGGTAATCACAAGATTGACCGACCAATTCTGTATTTTTACAGGATAGGTCGGTCTTTTTTGTTTTTACATACAACAAAACGTGCCTGAGAAAAAGCGGCGTATCTTTAAAAGAATTCACAATTTCACTTTAATTCTTTGAGATATTCCGCATTTTGGAAGGCGCAAAAGGAGACGGAAAATGAGCAATCAAGACAACATCAACAGCTTCCTCGACGGTATGGACTTTGACAGCACACCTGCCGCAGAAGCTCCAAGCCCGCAAAGCGTGCCGTTTACTCCCGCAGCCGTATGGCCGGGCGAAGAACCGGCACAGCAAACGGCGGCAGCGGCTCCGGTTCAGGCAGAACTCGTGCCTGCTGCTCCGCCGACAGCACAGCCCGCAGCACCGCAGGAGGCAATTCCTACGCCTGCTCCGGCTGTTCAGACGCCGCAGACCCCACAGGCAGCTCCCGCAGTACAGCAACAGACTGTACCGCAACAGCAACCCGCAATACAACAACAGGTCATAACGCAAACACAGCCGATTGTGCAGCAACAGCCTATGGTGCAGCCGCAATCGGTAGTACAACAACCTGTAATGCAGCCGGCAGCGCCCGAGCCCGCACCCGTTCAAGAGACAATGCTCGACAAGTTTGACATGGTAATGCAGAATCTTGAGGTGCAGGGCGAAAAGCGAATGCTTGAAGCGCTGGCGGCAAAGCCCGCAGTATTCTCCTACGCAAAGGTTAAGGAAAATATTGAGGACAGAGACTCGACCTTTGAGGATCTGCGGCAAAGGTATGAGGCGGATTTCCCCGAGCTTTCGGACCCGAAGACCATATCCTGGACGGTGAATTACGGAAAAACCACAAAGAGCGTAAGCAATCCCGGCTCGGATAAGGTCTACGATATAAAGGCCGAAATCGAGAACTCCAAAGCCTTTAAGGAAGCGCTTAAAAAAGCTAAAACAGACGCGGATAAAAACCCCGAATGTATAGTAAAGCTTTTCAAAAAAGCGCAGACCAAAGGCGAGGCACTTTCCGGTATTAAGGAGCTTTGCCTTACCAAAGCGGAAGCCGCACAGACAAATAAGCCTATCGTACTCCTGCCGTCGAAAGACGGCAGAGTGTATGAGCAGCGCAGAAACGAAATTGGGTGCTTTACAGCCCCGGCAGAGAATGTCCGTGAATTTGAGGATATACAGGCGGAGTTTAAAATGGCGCTCCCCAAAATTCCCGCGCATATCTTTTCAAAGGTTATGGGCTTTTTTAAGAGCATTTCGGACGAGCTGCATTACGAGGTATTGGTGCATATTCTCTACGATACGGAAGAAAAGGAATACATAATAAAGGTTCCGAAACAGAGAATATCCGAGGCCTCGGTAAACAGCGAAACGGACGAGCCGTATCCCGACAGATATATTCATGTTATGGATTTTCATTCGCATAACACAATGCCTGCGGTATTTTCCGGAACCGACAATGCCGATGAAAAGGAAACAAGGCTTTACGCCGTTGCGGGCAGGTTCAACCGGACATTCCCCGAAATAACGGTAAGAGCCGGGTGTGCGGGTAAGTTTATTCCCCTTAACCCCGAAGATGTTTTTGAGGGAGATTTTTTTGGCAGTTACCCGGAGGAGTGGAAAGAAAACATACGCCATTGGGGTACTGAAATTAAAAAACCGCGGCATATGGGGTTACGGTTTAAAAAGGTTTTCGGGGAGGACAGAATATGAAATATTCCGCAACAGCACCGGTTAAAATCATTGTTTTGGGCGCAGGCGGTACGGGAGGATATTTAATTCCCCACCTCTACCGCATAGCCTTTTCAGATGAAAACCGCGACTACCGCATTATTATCTGCGACGGGGACATTGTAGAGCGCAAAAACCTTATCCGACAGAACTTTATTGAGCAGGATATAGGCAGAAACAAGGCGTCGGTATTAGCCGAGCGCTATGCCGGAGCTTTCGGTATAGAGTGCGAATATATACCAGAATATATTGAAAGCGAACAGCGGCTGAAAGAGCTTGTCCGCCCGGACTTTACAAAAAGCCCGTGGACTAATGCCAGGGAGACCCAGCGCGTAATTTTAATCGGCTGCGTAGACAACAATAAGTCGAGAGCTATATGCCATAAAGTCTTTTACGAAACAAAGGATTTGGTATATATAGACTCGGGCAACGGAGAGCATACGGGTCAGGTAGTCTGCGGAATAAGACAAAGCGGAAGAACAACCTTTAAGCCCGTAGGTACGCTTTACCCGGATATTTTAAAGGCTGAGGATAAGCTGCCGACCGAGCTTTCCTGTGCGGAACGCGCGGTATCCGCCCCGCAGTCGGTAACCGCAAACCTTACCGCGGCTACTGCCGTAACCTCTTTTCTATACGATTTACTTGTGACTGGCGACCTGACTACAAGGTATGTAACCTTTTCTTCTAAAATTATTTCCACAAGAGCGGAAACGGTTAAAAAGCGTAAGAGGAGGACGGAAAAATGCGCGGCATAGAAATACCGGCAGGGGCAAAGGATAAAAAGAACAGCGGCGGCTTTTATGTTGCAAACAGCGCGGTTTTTACCACGGACAATCCCACAAGGGATTGGGATATGTTCACTGCATTTTTAGGTGCACAGCTTTCACAGGCCCTGCCGAAGCTTGAAATTACCAAGCGCTTTGAGAATGTACCCGGCGGCAGAAGAACCTATGTATTCGCGAAAAGCGACCGTATAAAGATAATACTTGACGATCAAGAGAAATACATTGCGGTTTTTCTGGTTGCGGACGACAGTATGGAAGCTTTGGTTTTCAACACTGCGCTCAATACCCTTAAAAACATTCTCACTTTCGGGTATAAAGGCTCGGTGTTCAGGCGGATAAACTACCGCAGGCTAAGCGAGGTAAAGGATGAGCGATTGTGAAAATAACGGCTGCTTTTGCCTTGACGAGCTGACCGAGTGCAGCGAAAATCTGAAACGCTTAATTGCAGCCCTCAATGAACAGTATCCCGTTTATCTTGAAAAAAGGGATTACGGTTCAATATCCGAGCTGCATATTACCGCTAAAGCATTATGGGCGGAGTTTGCAAACATATTGCACCCGCTCGGTGAGTACGGGGATGAGAACCTTTATTCTACCGCCCTTAAAATGTTTGAGGCAATTCAGAGATTCGGGTATTTAAACGGCGGAAATTACCCCGCTTTAGTATCCGCGCTTAATTCCTTTGCGGATATGCTGCCGAATAAAAAGAGCATCGACGCAAAGGCGGCGGCGCACCTTATGAACCGTATTAAAATGGGATACTTTCCTACGGACTTAGAACACATAAGGTTAATTAAGCAGGCGGTTAATTTCCCGAAAAGCAGCGTCAATATACTTGACCCCTGTTGCGGAGAGGGACTGGCGCTTAAAGCCTTTGCGGAAAACGAGAACGCAGATACCTACGGAATAGAGCTTGACGAAAGCAGAGGACATACGGCGCAGAAAAATCTCGACCGCGTAGGTCTCGGCAGCTTTTTCGGCTCGTCTGTTCCGCCCGGCAGATTTCACGCGCTGTTTTTAAATCCCCCATACCTTTCCTGCCCCGGAGACGGCGGCAGCAAAAGAATGGAACGGGCATTTCTTGCCGACACTCTACCGCTTTTAATGAAAGGCGGACTGCTTATATACATAATACCCTACCACAGGGCTAACGAATCGGTATGCCGTATACTTGCGTCTTACTACAAAAATCTTTCGGTATACAGATTCCGTGACAGCGAGTTTAAAAAGTATAAGCAGATAGTGTTTTTCGGTATTCGCACCGAAAGGCGCACGGCGGATAAAACCGCCGCAAGAATAGAGCAGCTTTGCCTGCAGCCGGATAAGATTCCCCTTATAGATACCATACCCGCGGGACTGTATTCACTTCCCGAAAAAGAAACGGAAATTCTCCATTTCAGAGGCTCTGTTTTCGATGTTGAAGCCTTAGCCGAGCAGCTTAAAAGCTCGGACAGCTTAGATATTCTTTTTGAAAGCTCACGGCTTGAAAACAGAACCCGCAATCCGCTTTTACCCCTTAATCTTTCGCAAATAGGTTTGGTGGGGGCGAGCGGACTTATGAACGGGCTTGTGGACTGCGAGCACCCGCATGTTATAAAGGGCAGAATCGTAAGGGAGAAAAAGCAGAAGAACATACCGACCGACAGAGAGGGCGTAAGCCAAATAAGCGAGGTTGAAAGCAACAAAATTATCTTTAATATCTTAACTCAGGATAAATACATCACCATAGGTTAAAGGAGACAGAAGGAAATGGAAGATAAAAGCATATTGGAGGAGCTGTGCGATATGGTTTTTGAAAACGCCCAGCCTCAAACGGAAAGCTACAAACAAAAGCGTTCAAATGCGGCTGAGGCGGGGGAAAGACTTCATAAAACCCTTACGGACGAACAAAAGCAGCTGCTTGAAGAACGCGATGACGCATTAGGCAGGTGCGCTTCGGAAGAACGGCTTTTAATGTTTAAGCTGACCCTCAGACTGGCATTCGCATTATTAAAAGAGATGGGAGAAACAAAATGAAGTTTACAGTAAACCGTTCTGCATTTTGCGAGGCGTTAAAGACCGTAATGAATGTTGGGAAAAGCAGCCTGCTCACAAGAATTTCGGGCATATATCTTTACGCCGACGCTTCAAAGAGAATATTGGAGCTTATTGGCACCGACGTTATAACCTCGGTTGTAAAGCGCATACGCGATGCGGATATATCCATGAGCGGCGAGATCATACTGCCGCCCATAGTGCTTGAAATTCTGAAAAAGACAAAGGAAGAAAGCGTAACAATTGAAACGGATGAAAATGGCGCTTTAGGCCTTAGCTTCGGCTCTGCACGGTATTTACTTGTAACAAAGCCGGCAAATGAATTCCCGAAATCCGAGCTTGTTTTCCCGACTGCGTATGTTTCCGTATCCGGGCTTTTGCCCCTTTTAAAGCACGCGGCGTTTGCCGCTGAGACAAAGGGAGATAAAAGAGAGCTGCAAGGCGTAACACTGAGGCTGACTCCCGGCATCAGCACGGCGGAGGCGATGAACCAAAAGCGAATGGCGTCGGCTGTAAACCGCAACGCTGCGGACGGGGAAACAGAGATGAAGCTGCATATAAGCGCGGTAAATATTCTGTTTTCCCTGCTTTCGGCAGATAAAACCGTATACGCCGGAATTGCCGACCAAAGAGCCGTGTTTGTCTGCGGAGATACGGTATTTTCCACCGTTATGATGAATAAGACAGGACCGGATATGAGCAGCTTTGTAAAAAGACTTGTACCCGAATACTGTGCCGTGGCAGGCGCAAAGGAGCTTTTGAACGCCATACAGACCGCGGCGGTGTGTCAGCTGCCCGGTGACGATAAATGCGTGAATATCTGCTTTACGCCTATGGGAATAAGGCTTTCCTGTGCTGCGTATAAGCGGTCAAGCTCCTCGTTTGTCGCTACCCTATGCGATAACCCCACGCCGGACGCAGGCTTTAACTATGACCCGCGGATAATAGAGGATTTTTTATCTCTCACAACGGGTAATGTGTCGGTAAAGTTAGATAAAAAGGGCTTTATGCTGCTTGAAAGCGCCGACGGGGTATATCTTGTAACGCCGAGAAATGCCGTCAGCATAGTAAAGCCGAAAGCAAAGCCCGAAAAGACGGAAAAAGCCGAAAAGAAGACCGCAAAGAAAACCAAAAAAGCCGCGTAAAGGAGATTTTTTATGAGCAATGAAAAGATTTTAAAGGTAATGGCAGAGGTAAACGGCGAGGTCTGCGAGCGCGGGGAGCTTATACACGGTATAGCGCTGGCGTTATTAACGCGTAAAAATCTGTTTGTCCTCGGTGATGTGGGGCAGGCAAAGTCCTACGCTATAGACCGCTTCTGCAAAAGGATAACCGGAGCGAAGCAGTTTTCAACCCTTATGAACAAGCAGACAGATACCGAGCAGTTATTCGGTCGTTTAGATCTTGCAAGCCTTATACCCGGTCATTTGCCGTCAAGCGTTATCGACAGCGACCCGACATATTCGGATATGCGAAATGACCTTGAAACGGCGCTTGAAAAATTCCGGGATGACCCTGGAAATACGGTATATTCGGAGGAGGTTAAAAAGGCGCAATCCGCACTTGAAACCTACGAAAAGGGCTTGGCTTTAAGCCGAACCTCGCGACCGGAATACATAACCGCGGGCAAGATACCGGACAGTAATATTGTTGTGTTGGATGAGCTGTTTAAATCTAACGAGGGAATACTCAACAGCCTTTTAAAAGCCCTTAACGAGCGTGTTTACACCAATGAGGGAAAAGAGGTTAAAATTCCGGTAATAAGCTTTTTTGCGGCGTCGAATGAATTGCCCAACTTCAACAATCCCGAGGAAAAGATTTTAAAGGCGCTGTACGACCGTTTCGATTTAAAAATCCGGACCGAATATGTACGTGACAAAGCTAACCGTATGGAAATACTCAGAAAAAAGCAGAACGGCGGAGAGAATACCGTCAATGCAGCCGTAAGTCTTTCGGAGCTTGAGGAAATGCAGAAAGAGGTTAAAAGCATAAGAATATCCGACAGCATTAGCGAGCTTATGGACGCTGTGCTTTTGGAATTGAGAAAGAAAGGTATAGAGGTGTCCGACCGAACATTTTTCGGCTTTGGGGATATTGTCCGTGCGGAGGCTTTTTTAGGCGGCAGAGACGAGGTTGTTCCTAAAGATTTGCTTGTATTAAAGAATTATCTTTGGAATAAGCCGGAGGAAATATCTGTCGTGGCGGATATTCTTAAAAGGATATGCGAAAACCCTATAGGCGACCGCATAAACGAGCTTACCGCAAAGGCGTTTGAAATTCGGGAGAGCTTTAATAACGCAAGCGACAAGAACAGGGCGCTGATGAGCGTTAAAACCGAACTCTTAAAGCTATATAATGAGGCTTTATACATAAAAAAGGATTTTGACGAAACCGACGCGGCGGTATCCGGTGTGGACAGCTTTATAGGCACGCTTGAGGATATAAGTCGCGCGGCGTATGCCGAGACTTCCTTTACCTATGTTTCCTTGCCGGAGCTTAAAGAGTACACAGATCTACAAAACTGAAAAAGGAGAAAAAATTTATGTTAAACTCGGTAATTATGACAGGCAGAATGGTAGCAGACCCGGAGCTTAGAACCACGCAAACTGGGGTCAATGTGACCTCGTTCCGTATAGCGGTCACGCGCAACTACAAGGTGAATGACGAATATCCGTCGGACTTTTTCACCGTGGTTGCCTGGCGCAATACGGCGGAGTTTGCGGCAAAGCATTTTAAAAAGGGCGATACCTTAACCGTTCAGGGCAGAGCCGAAGTACGCAAATACACCGATAAAGACGGCAATAACCGTGAAACGGTGGAGATAATTGCGGACAGCGTGTATTTCGGTGAGAAAAAGCGGGATACAAGCGAACAGAATACCGCGCCTGTGCCGGACGATTTTGAGCCGATTGAGGATGAATTTCCGGATTTTCCGGGCTGAAGGTTGATTCTGTAACGCAAAAGTAAACAGAGTGCTGTCGGACGGAGTACCGTCCGACAGCCGGAAAGGAAAAGAAATGAGAGATCCATTTAAAGACAGCGGCAGCGCCGACGATTGGTTTAATAACCTTTGGACGGCGGACGTGGATATGAACACCGCTATGTACGGCAATACCGGGACGGATATGCTGTATAAAAGCCTTATTCCGAAATCTCCGGAGCTTACGGATGTTATTGACCGTGCAGACAAACGCTTTGGTCTGGGCAATGCGCTTAAATCATTATTTGCGCTTTTGTATATGAAAGAGCCGGAAAAAAATAATGACGGCGGGATTTTAGAACATCCGATTACCGACAGCGTAATTAAGGATGAAAAATATCCGCATTTAAAGGCTTTATGCGAGGATAAAAAGCTGCCGACATTCAGCGCCGTATGCTCCTTTGCCGAAAGCATTGAAGATGTAACGGATAATACCGAGGTGCAAAAGGCGGCAGAAATATCGGGTATTATTTCAGAGCTTAAAGCACATTCCGAAAATCTTGCGGAACGCATAAATGCAGAGCCAAAACCGGATAAACGGCTGCTTTTAATAAACCGTCTTTTTAAAAAGCAAAAGCAAATAAAGGATCTGAACGAAAAGCTCCGTGAACAGCGTATAAAAATCTCTGCCGAAATAGCAGACAATATTTCCGCTGCGGCTAAAAAAGCATTTGACGCTGCAAGTCAGACGGCGGCTGTGCTGCGGGCTTTCGGTGATGATGACGCCGCAGGCGGTAATACCGAAACAGACGAGACGCTGCTCGACAGGGTACGCGAAAACGATACCCTTAAAAAGATTTCGGTAATGCTCGGAAAATACCGTGAAATAATTGCGGACAAACGCAAAAACAGCTTTTCATACGGGCTTGGCGAGAAGTACGATATTACCTACGGCAACGATATTTCAAACTGTTTATCTTCGGAATTGGCTTTGCTCGGCGCTCCCGAAACAGAAATACTGTTTTTCAAGCGTTATTACGAAAAGCATTTGCAGCAGTACCGCAGGCGCGAGCCGTCTGTTAAGGGCGACGGGGATATTATAGTCCTTGCCGATGAAAGCTCCAGTACACGGGAGATTGCTCCTTGGGTAAAGGCTTTTGCGCTGGCGCTTATGGATATTGCCCTGCACGGGAATAAGAAATTCGCTCTCGTTCACTTTGCAAACAGCAGAAATGTAAAGACCGATGTGTTTGAAAGCGGAAAATATACGACTGACGATGTATTAGCCGCGGCAGAGCATTTTTTCGGCGGCGGAACGGATTTTGAATCGCCGTTAAACGAGGCTTTAAGGCTTTTAACAAACGGCTTTGAAAGTGCGGATGTCGTAATCATAACCGACGGCGAATGCGATGTAAGCGATGAGTTTGCAAAGCGTTTTACAGAGGAAAAGCTTAAAAACCGCCTGACCGTCACCGGAATACTTTTAAGCACAGATGATGATTGCGGTAAAAGCCTGCTCCCGTTCTGCGATAAGATCTACCGCTTGGGAGATATGTCCGCCGATGAAATAGCGCTTGAAGTTATAGGAAAGAAAGTGTGAAAATGAAAACAAATGTTAAAAGCAATATAATTTACAGTCCGCAGAATTATCTTGAGGCTCTGACCGGGAAGTGTTATATCATTCACGGCAGAGAGCCTGTTTTAAAGCAGGTATGCAGAATATTAAAGGAAAACAATCTGCCTGCAAAGAGCTATCCGTTAAAGGATACTGTAAGGGCTGTCCGCATCAGATATCCGATAGTGCTTGTAGACTGCTCTGAATTTACGGAGGATATGAGGCTTGTACCGCAATACCGCTGGTTCAGAGTGCCGGATAATTTTGAGGAGTGTGGTTGAGATGAAAAAGTACATACCCATAGTGCCTACCGAAAGTGAAAATAACCTTTGCCTTGAAGTTCTTTATTCCAAAGGCGGACACAATTGGTTTAACGGCGACAACGAACGCCGAGGCTATTATCTTCACTGTACGCCTACGCTGATTAAAACCGATCGGTTGAGTAACGGTACGGAATATTCCACAAGTACGGTTACTCTCGGTAAAGGATATAAGCTTATGCTGAAGGAAGTGGGCAGAAGGTCTCAAAAAGCCGAAGAGGAAGCCAACCGACTTGCCGAAGAAAAGGTTGATTTTATTGTTGAAAAGGTGTGCAGGCGCTACGGATTAGAGCTTGCGGCGTGAGTATGCAAATATTAAGCCGAAAAGGAAAGGATTTTCAGTATGAACGAAAAGATGAAAGTATTATACATACAAGTCGGGAAAAAGCCGCAGATAATAGAAATCAAGCATACACTCAATGAAATGCAAAGGTTGGTAGGCGGAATAATAAGCGCTTACAGTCCGTTTGACGACGGCTCGGTAATAATCCTGAATGATACCGGCAAAATTGACGGGCTGGAATTTAACCGTGTCATATATGATGAAAACGGCGAAATAGAAGACATAATCGCAGGAGATTTCTTTATTTGCTATGCTCCACCGGACATACCGGATTTTTCGAGCCTGCCCGATGAGCTGATACAGAAATACTCCGAATTATTCAAAACACCGAAGTCGTTTATAAGGATTGACGGTAAGCTGATTATTGTGCCGGCAGGCGATCAACAGTAGCTTTTAATTGACTTATTATTATTTGATGATTATAATAATAAGTGTAAGAAAGCGACTGCATAAATTCATTTGTTCGGAGGGATAGCTTATGAGTGCTCAGGGAAAGTTTATAATATTCTGCGCCGAGCAGTACAAGGCTGCAAAGCATCTTACGGGAAAGCAGCTTTCAGAACTGTTTGGGAAATATCATGTTTGGAAGTATCTTTATTCCTGTTTCGAGGCATTGCATACAACCGGAACAAACTATATTATTGAGGATATTGATCTTTACATCGGCGCTTAGGTTGACGAGAGCCTAAACAAAAAATCTGCCGGCTTCGCAAGAAGTCAGCAGATTTTTTATGCCTTAATAACGGTTGCAAGCTTTTCGAGCCCGTGCCGTTCTATGTATTCATACACAGCCACAATATCGTTAAAAACCATAGCCTCACTGAAAAATTCGGTATAGTTAAGAGTGTCCTTTAAAAGCGGATATTTTTCGCCTGTATTTACCGCTATATAATATTTCTCTTTCATTCAAAGCACCCCCCGCAGACGAATACCATTATACCATACAAAAATATATTTTCAATTATCTTTTTACATAAAAACACAACCGTCGTTTCGGGCGGTTGTGTGCAGCGGAGTTATAGCTGATTATATACAAAACAGTGTAGGTTGGATTGCCGTGTTAATAATCTTTAGCCCGTGCCTTTGAGCGTAATTAACCGTATATGCAGTACCGCCGGTATTCTTGGTAAGATAACAGATACATAAGCTGCTGTTGTCTACCATGTGCCGGTTTCTTTTTTGCATACAACCGTTATAGTATTGTTCGGAGGTAAAAACCACCTTATCCGCTTTTTTCTTTATTTTATTGTATTTCCGTATTTCTTTATCCGACCAGTATTTGGTTTGTCCGTGGCAGGGAAGAACAAGTATAAGCCGAATATCCGGATATTTCTTTTTTAGGTGTAAAACGCAGTCGGCGGCAAGCAGGTCAAAGTTATGTGAAGCTTCACATAACTTTGATTATGAAAAGAAAAATGTTATGCGAAGTAAATCAAGCGATAAGCGTAGAATT